>Ga0265780_10000321_pt1 | contig 75419 bp, 78 predicted proteins | sample P1T30metagenome_FD_192432 | JGI IMG/M metagenome (GOLD analysis project Ga0265780, IMG submission 192432) | Plant litter microbial communities from East Loma Ridge, Irvine, California - P1 T30 | ecosystem: Environmental > Terrestrial > Plant litter > Unclassified | place: USA: California...
ATGCTCGCGTTTCGCCGGGAAATCGGTTCCCGCGTGAGGAAGCGTGGAAGGAGAGGAAAATGGCGGACATGTGCGTCAATTACCACGATCATTCTGGATCGGGCATCTAGCTGCTTGTACAGAGTCAAGGTATACACATAAGCACGAGTATGTCAGTATGAAGAGTTTGCAAATCTGCAGAGCAAACAGGAAATGGTTAGAATTCGGGCTTATGGCAGTTATTTGGTAAAAGGTCACGTATGGTGGGACACAAATTTGGCGGACACACTTGGATCTACTACACCCAGACCGCAGACCACAACGGAAACATTTAAATGATCATATGCTCATCGCAAACTGTAATGAAACCATCCAGAGCATCATGGCTGCTCATGACAAACGTGAGATGACATGGCCACGGGTCACGTTCCGCCTGTGGCATTCAACGTAAAACTGCTCAACAACCAATTGCTATCCTCACTTCAATGTACTTAAGGCTCTGACCATCCGCACATCTAAGTCGGTATCTCCCAAGCCCTCCAGCGGTTCTTACAACTCGGTGCGAATCTGCGGTGAACACGAGTTGTTTCCAGAACATGCGCACCTTCACCTCGACTCCCCGTCACCACGGATTGTCGGCGCACGGACAATTTCCTAGCTCCCACCCGCTTGTATAAATTCCAATCTCGCTCCGTATACAGCTTCTCTTAACCACACGCTGCCGCGATAGTCAAATCAACCAAATCGGTCGCTTATATCAACCTTCCTCTCCGCCACACTCAACCGATACCAGTCGATCTCCCAAACCACCTACTCTACCGACTCACCAATCACCAGCGACATGTCTACCCAAGAGTCATCCATCAAGTGCAAGTATCCCTGGAAACTCTTCGACTACGATAAGTCTTCGGACACTGTCAACATCCGCGCCACTAAGGGCAGTCTCCAACCCCAGGACTACAACGACCTACACGTCAGCGTCCTGCGCCACCGCTCAGGTTTCTTCCAAGACCAGTATGTCTCCCCAAACACCCTCCTGGCGCCTACACCCACTGACCCCTAACAGTCTCGACGGCACCCAAACCAGCCACAGCCGTCCACGCATCACTTTCCCCGTCGACAACTTCGCCGTACTCAACGCGTACACCACCTGGCTGTACCAAGGCCGACTCTCGCGCTCCACCTCCTCGCTGCCCACCTCGCGCCTGTTCTACTGCCAACTCTACGCCTTCGCGCTGCGTTCCAACACCCCGATGCTGCAGAACGCCGCGCTCGACGAGTTCCTGCTCTCCATCGACGAGGACGACTCCGTGCGCGACGATCTGGCCGCGTACGTGAAGCAGAACTGCGCGGGCAGCAAGATGGAGCTGCTGGTTCAGGATGTGGGCAGTGGGAAGAAGCCGAGCGTCAGGAGGGCGTTGGGCGAGATGTCGTACCCGATTTGCGGGAGATATCATGTGCATGCTGAGGCGGATCCGCGGGATGGCGAGTTGTTCTTTGTGGATCCGCCCGGGAGTGGGGGGGAGGTGTTTGGTTGGTCGTAGAAGTAAACAGTGAAATTGGTGTGAGTGATTGAAAGGATTTTGAGGGTCGGGGATTGATACAATGTGTCTTTAATTTGGAATTGATGATAATCTATCACTTGAGTGTCTCCTTGATTTCGTCTTTGGTCGTAAGTGAGAAGTGGTTGGTTTTTCGGGAAGGGATGTAGTGTGTCTTTGAAATGGGATCGTTAACGTCCAATCACTTGAGTGTCTCCTTGATTAAATATTTGGTAGCGAGTGGAAAGACGGCGTGTTGTCGCAAAACACCAAAATGCATGTTCAAAGATGTATGCTGCGTAAAGGTTGAGCAGTAAGTTAAATCATTGTACCTCGTTAGAAAGAAGTGGGATATCTCTTTAAAGTGAGTAGGCGTCTTCTTAATTACACATCAAATCACAAATTACCTTGTGTGAAATTGTTACACTTGAAGCTTTGACGAAATAAGTTATAACATCATTTTTTTTCTATTTTTTTTCGTACAATTCTAGGTGTAGATCTAAACGTTGCGTTGCGTTAAAAAGTATAGCCATACTCTTTGCCTAAAAACTCCAAAATCGCTTGCGATTCAAAATCAACGAAATCTCAAACTGAAACAGCCACGGGCTCAAACAACGTGTTCAACTCTTGACCGAGATAATTCAAAGCCTCGGGCCATCCCTCTCCAATAAACTGCTGAAACTCATCGACGTCTGTCGTGCGTAGACCAGGAATGTGGACAAAAATCTTCTTAATAAGATCCATGGGCGAGCCATCATTCACCGCCTCAACAGCAGCTCGATACATGGCAGACTTGAGCGTGTACTTTGCCTCGGGTGCACCAGTCTCTCGCATAGCATCAGCATAGACTTGGCGGTAGTGTTGGAGCATCCACGTCATGTGTGGAGAGTCGCGCAGCGAGTGGCCCTTAGACCAATCGCGGCGCAGGAAGTCAGGGACCGAAGCATAGCCAACGCAGCGGGGGACGGCCATACAGCCTTCCCAGTCGATGATACCGGTAACATAGCCATCATCATCGACGAGGATATTCTGGAAGTCGAGGTCAGGATGCTGGAGGACGAACGACTCGGGCTCAAAGATGTCGTCAGGAAATGGCGACGAGATAGCGATAGCTGGCTGCACATATATCAGGTCGAGAATCCTGCGTATACCGATACAGCCATTCCAGATGTCTAGTTCCTCCTTGTCATCTGGGTCGAAATCCACTTCAGGGATGAGAGGCCACGATTCTTCGAGCGTCGAGATCATGTACTCCTCGCTGTTCTTGAAAGGGCCATACTGTTCAACCTGGTCCTCATTTTCGAGATCATTGGCTGTCATCTGATATGCATTCTTCCAGCGGTAGGAATGAGTGACGTTGTGCGGTTCTCCGTCACAAGATGGATTTGCGAGATCTGGTGTACCAATCTTGTCAAAAGTCAGCGTCGCCAACTCTGCCATGAAGTGTGCAAGAGATCGAAGAATATTGCAGCGCTTGGTCTCGTTCGCCGCGGTGACAGCGTTCGCAGTGACGTGATTGCGATTGGCGGGATCCGGGAACCAAACATGATGAGCAGGCTTGCCCGGCAATTGCTTCATGATACAAAATGGTGCGCCAATGGGCGTATCGAGCTTGTCCGAAAAGGCGAGAACCTCAGGTACGGGTATGCTGGTGGTGTTGCGAAGGTGTGCCAGAAGGGCCATTTCGCAGCGCATGTTGTGTGCATCCCCATCCTGCCAGCGAGCAAGCGTCCCAATCGCCGGCACTCGCACGATGAAGCGCTGCACCGCATTGTCGTGGCGCACAGTCATATAGACAATATGATTGAAGCCACCGTCATTTCGTGCATTTACACTACAATCGTCGATAGTAGCCGTCCCGGAGTCAGGTTGAAAAACTGTCGATAGGATAAGTTGTTTGAAGTGCAGGTCCGAGATCTTGTGAACAGTGTCCCAGTCGTGACGATGCAGCGGCTCCCGGTCCTCATCGTCATCTGAATTCGAGTCTTCGGTTTTGACGGATACAGTGTCGATGGAAATATGACCAGCACCATTTCCATCTTCTACCATGCCCAGACCACACGAACCCAAGTCTTCTCTGGATCTTACCGACGCAACGTCTGGTTTCTTGGAGCTGTTGTGTAGGCCAGCTTCACCTAGAAGGATATCTGTAACAGTGGGCGGGATAACCTCGATATAATCGACTTTGGACATTGACGACTTGCTAGAGTCTCCAAAGTCAATCGAAACAGTGATCCGGGTGGTATCAAGCGATGAAGACTTCGAAACAACAGAGCGACTGGTTGGCGGTGAAGAATTTGAAGGGGTGGTGAGCATCGGAACTGGCGACTTGGCAAGCGGAGTGACCAGGGGCGCAAACGCTCGTGGTGGCGTGATTGCGCTGGCCGGTAGTATGGATTGTTGTGGCGAAACCGGAGTTGTAACGCTATGACTGTCCGGAATCGAATAATCGATCTCAGAGTCGAATCCCAGGGAGAAATTGCCAAAGTTCCAGTTTGATGTAGGTTCGATATCTACATTTAACAAACTGTTCGTCCCTTTGTTGGTTGTTGCGCTGGGTTGCGCGGGCGGCTCATTGTAAACAATTGTGAGCTCGGCACGAGTCCCCTTTATACTATGTCGCAAAGAACGTAGCTTGTTCGAGATCCACACTCGCTTCTTAGACTGGTATGGTTCCTGTAAATAGTGAGGAGACGTTGCATCTGAGAAAGTCGCCTTCGGATCCGGTCCTCGATGGCGGCGCTCGTGGCTGAAGAGCTCCTTGACCTTACTGAAAATCTTCATTGTAAGTGTTTGACTTGCTGTTACTTGGTTTTTCAGTTGTGAGGCCGAGTTGATTGGACTTTGTGAAGATCAATGTAGGAGAGGGGAGCAGTGGTTTATATGCGGAGGCGCTTGGCGCTAAGCGCTTGATGTGAATACTTCCAGTAAGCTTACAGTGTTGCCTTGTGATAAACAGATAAGCCTGCGGACATATCGTTCTATGATAGAGTCGTAAATACACGTTAGCGTAAACATTGTGAACGTACGCAGTGCCAAAAGCTTGCCCCTACCCTCCACACAAGCCTTTTCCCCCCACTGCTCATAAGCCTTTCCCTCCACTGCGCCAGAGCGGAGTAAACCAATCACACCCCAAGTACAACCAACTGCTACAACAACTCATCATAATCGACCTCCTACAAACCAGAGTACCATGAAGCCTCTCGATCCATTACCGAAGCTTCTCCTGTACGGACCCGGTGTCTCTACCGGGCTTGTCGACAAGCTTTCGAGGAATATATGGGACTTTGAAAAGGACCAAGAGAGTCATCATTGTCCTGAGAGTGATTGTGGGGACATCCAGCTCAGCTGCTTCGAGAACCTTCATTTAGCGTTCTGCTGTGTGACGATCCCCACGAAAGATGGAGATCGATGCTGTGGTATCCGACTTGGTGTGGTATCACCTCACGGCTGTTGGCTACATCACTGGGGAGATAAGAACGAAAACCGCATATTCCAGTGGGCTAGAAAAGGCCTGCCCTACACCCTTCCTTTCTTACCGCATTTGGAACCTGGTTGGAAGATGACAGTGAAGGTCCAGAATCGCCCCTTGACAATCACTATGGGAGTTCAGGACAATGAGCTGTTCTATCTCGGCGAGAAGGCAAATGCAAAACGGGGTGAAACCGTTGCGCGGATCCTGGAAGTCAAGATTCCTCAGAAGGAATTGGACACGGTCAAGTTCCTGATGCCAACAGCCGCTGTGGATGAAGAGACCTCAGTGGTACTAGCACCCGTCCAGAAGGCCGCTGCTGTCCAAGCCATTTTCCAACACGAACAGACAAACAATGCCGCTTTCGACAGCCCAGAGTCTTTTGTCACATACAACACGCATTACGCAGATAAGAAAAAGAAGGACACTGAAATAGCGAAAGGCAATAGGCTCGCAAAAGCCGCTGAAGCTAGGCAGAAGATGATGACTGAGAAGACCAAGAACAAGCTGAAGGGCAAGGAGAACGTTAATGACTACAAGAAGAGCAAGAAAAACAAGGCCAAAAAGTCAGATGTGGCTTAAGCATAAGACTGCGCTTCGTCAATGCTGCCCTTCTCCTTGTACGCAGTAGTTGATCGGACGATGACAGCCTGCCAGTTACCTAGGATATACGACTAATTTCTTGAGGTCTCGTTGTCACGCTTTAACAGGCACAACTTGCATCTTTAAGACCTGAATAAGTCTTTCCTAGAGGATCAAGGCAAGAAAGATTTCCGATATTGTGCCACCGGAGGAGACTGTACATGCAATATACCGGTACCGTTACATGCTCGCGCTTTGCATGGTTTCGTTTTCGAGAGCTTTCGCTCTCCCTAGGGACATTGACGTAGCTCAAATACCCAAAATATGACCAGAATTTCCCTAAAATTTGCGTGCCAATATGTTGATTGCTGTGATGTGACAGACTCGTGCGTGATTAAAGACATGTCGTTGATTGAGGCCTTTGCGCTAAAGCGAAAGTGGTTAGTCAGCTTCAGACTAGTCAACTTCACTGACTTCGTAAGCCTCCTACATTGTGCGCTAACACGCGTTAAGTGTTTAATAAACTGCTATTCTATATCTTATAAAGGCTATCGGCGGACGTCCTCAGTATCCAAGCAGTCCGATAATTTGCGCGACGTGTTTATTCCCATCATCCATATTTCATGACTCGTCTCGTTCTTGTTTGTGCTGCCCATTGCCCGTACTCACAAACTTTTACCCCAAGTGCCCTGGCATACAGCACAAAAGAGAGCGCCCCCAAAAGCAAAAAAAGAACGCAGAAACATCCACCGACTTCTTCTCCTCCTCTCCTAACAGAAGCGCCAAAACCGCGCCCCACCTGATGCAAAAAAGACACCCAAAATGCCCCACCATAACCTACTTCCCAGTCGTATTTGCGCAAACCAGCAAAAAGAACAGACCCACTGAATGCAATTATAGTGATAGGGAACCTGCCGAAAACCTAGCGTTTTATCACGGACTCGAACCTCCGGGTTAGTGGCCGCTGCAACTTGCAGGCGCCGGGTTCTCCGGCCTCCCAGTATTTCCAACCGGCAGGACTTCGTGACAGAATGGCTATTTAATTGAGTTATATAGAGAGAGGATAAGTAAAGCAGGTCTTTGGGGGAGATGGGAAAGCGTGTGGCGGTGGTGGGCTGGGAGGTATTTTTGTTGTTGTTATGGGTGGTGTTGATGCGCCATGCGCGCGTCATTGTCGCGGCCAGGTGAAAGGACGAATAATGAAAATTTCGCCCCTCTCTTGAGTCCATCCTTCTCTCCTACTAGGCATTCCAACACTTCCTGCGCGCTACGCTCAACCTCTACGCACTACCAGACCCCATCCGATATACCTTCAATGCCGTCTGCGTATCTGACAACGCACCATTGAGGCGTTGAATCCATCCAGGCTCATGTATAACATACCCGCTTAACTACCACAGTCGTTCGAAGACCAACACAGCGCGCATAAACTACTACTGCAAGGACTTGAGTCCCTGATCTTCACTACATTGGAACCTCGCATGGCTTTCACGGCACGCGTGCCGGATATTGCTTCCCAGCTCCAAGTGCGCAGAAAGCAAGCTTTTCTGTCTCGTAAGTGACTTGGATAAGATGTGTGCCATGGAATGCTGTTGGTGAGTAGTAGCAGAGTCGGAATGCGCGTTCGCCATTGCCAACAGCGCAATACGAATACTCGCTTCATTGTCTGCCTGTTACACCACAAGATCGTCGCAGCACAATCTGACCGCACCACCTCACACCCATCAGAACCCCTCAAAGTCATTATCAAACAGCCAAAATGCGGTATTTCCATTGCCCATGAACGCCCAAACCTTTACTCATGCGCATATGTATCTCTATACCATCCCATCCCATCCCATCCTACGCCTCAGTATTCCAACACCCAAAACGAAAATGACCTCAAAGATCCCCAAAACTCCCAATAAAGTCATCCATGCCGTTTTGTGTTTGCCCGTAGATCTCCGAAACCCAGAAACCAGCGCCATGCTATGGTATGTACATTTGCAGACAGAAAAGTAAAACCATGAGGAGCGCCCCCAGACCATGTCATTACAAAAGAGGGTATCGAGTCAAAACACATGTGGAAAGAAAAGGAAAGAGATGATTAGAAATTACGTCGGAGGCAGGGTGCCGGGAGATACGGCGGGAGATTCGCGTGCGTCGCTGGAGGCGCCGGCATTGAACGGCGCGAGACCCGGGTGAAGGAGTGCGGGTCGTTGAGGTTGTGGTTGCGATATGTGGCCGTTGGCTGGTGCTGGCGCGACTGTGCTCGAGCCGGGCGGTGTGTTTGATTCTTCCTCTTCTTCGATGATGGGCGGACAGTAGGTTTTGAGGACGTGTTTGAGTGCGGGACGGCGGATGGGTTTGGAGAGGAAGAAGTCCATGCCGGAATCGAGACATTCCTAGGTCGTGTGTTAGCAGGTGACGTGTGTGTTTCGGGGAATGTACGTACTTTGACATTGCTCTCTTCTGCGTAAGCAGTTAGGGCAACGATGGGTGAGGAGAAACCAGATGCTCGGATGAGTCGCGTGGATTGCAGGCCGTCGAGATTGGGCATTTGTACGTCCATGAAGATCAAGTTGTACGGTGCTTGGTTTTCCATACTCTCTCTGACCTTGTCCAGAGCTTCTTGACCATCTTTAGCGACTGTGACATCGTACACGTCTTCCAGCTTCAACATTCGCAGGACAACTTCTTGGTTCGTTTTGTTGTCTTCAGCGACGAGGACCTTGACCTTGCCACCACGCTTTGTAGCCTCTGCTTCTATCCGCTGGACAGCTGCTGCCTGAGAGTTTGGCGATTCGAGGGGAGCATTCGATGCGAAGAAAGGTTGGCTAAGGCCAATCAAACGTGGCTGTGTATCCGCATCGAAAGTGACTGGGCCGCTGGGTGCAGTGTTGATGTTATGAGCGCTGGTGGTTGAATGCATGGAGCGGCCTGACGTTGCATCTCGTGTGTCTTCGACACTCCGACGTGGGCTCGTGCTGTCGAAGTTGACATTGTTAGTTGAGCTTGCCGAGCTATCTGCCCGGCTTTGTAAGTGCTTCAAGGGTATTTGCATTGTGAAAACACTGCCTTGGCCGACCTCGCTCTTCAATCCAATCGTACCCTTCATCAGGCCGGCAAGCTGCGAACAGATGCTTAACCCAAGCCCGGTGCCACCGTACTTCTTGCTGAGGCCAAGGTCGCCCTGGACGAAAGGCTCAAAAATCTTGGCATGTAAATTGTCAGGAATGCCTGGGCCAGTGTCTTCGACCTCAAACTCGAACGATAGCCAGCGGCCAGGCGGTGGGGTTGCTGCTCGCTCCTGTGCCATCATATGGGCATACGAGCTCGGCTTCTCGAAAGCGTTGATGACGTTCGCAGTCTCATAGTTGCTTGGTGCGATCGATACTGAGCCCACTTCCGAGCTTGACGTCCTGAAGCGGGTCTTCGAATTTCGCGTCGAGCTCTGTCGCGACTGTAAAGAGGCCTTTCGGCTGTCGGACATGTGCGCTTCGCCTACACATCGAATAGTGAGGGTCACAGCACCACCAGGCGGAGTAAACTTCAGACTATTCGATACCAGGTTGATGACGACCTGGAGGATTCTGTGCTGATCGCCGTACAGTATCATATCCTTAAGTCTGCCAAGACCGAACGGCCCCAAGTCGCCGAATGTGTTTGGTCGCCCGTTGTCGTCCAGATTGTTCTCGTACATGCCTTCGAATTCAACTACCAGTTTGATTTCGCCTTCCTTGGCCTGCTTGTCGAAGATTGCCAATATCTGCTGGCTAATGTCTCTTAATCGAAACTCCTTCTCGTCAAGACTGAGATGCTGGCCGACTTGATTTTTGCTGGAACTCATTAGCTCAAGCATGCAAATGTCCATCGCGATTTCCACTCACCTGAAGGTTAAAAGATCGGTCAACAGATTTAGCAATAAGTCGCCACTCTTGTAAATAATGCCCAGCGAGCGTCTTAGCTTTACTGGGTCATCTTCTCCCATGCAAACCGCGCACATGCCCAGGATACCATTAAGAGGCGTTTTGAGCTCGTGCGAGATGTTGGCAATGAACAAAGTTTTGCTCTCGTTTGCTGCTTCTGCAGCCTTCTTGCTGTGTTCGAGTTCCGCCGTTCTTTGTGCCACTCTTTCCTCGAGTTTCTCGTACTGCATCATAAGCTCGTCGGTCATCTCGTTGAAAGTTTTGGTGAGATCGGTGAGCTCATCGTGGATGAAGTGTTTGCGGTCCTTGACCTTGCTCGGGATACGGAATTGTCTCCTCCTCTCTGCGTCTTTCTTTTCCGCACGGCTGAGTTTCTGGTTCCGGCGGTAGTGTATGACCGAGCCAAAGAAGCCTTCTTTGCGCGCAATTTCTTCCTGGGAGTCATCATTGGCACCATCATTCTGCGAACCGAAACTTTCGTCGTCCAAGCTGTGCGGCGCTACAGTCTTCCTGGTGGCATCCCGCAGTCGGCGGATAGGGCGACTTGAGAAGTGAGCGACCGGGAAGATGACGATCAGCATTGCGCCCATGGTACCGAACACGCAGGCAAGAATGACTTTTCGCAGATGGTAGATAGGACCCCAAACTTCGTCGTGTTCCTGCTCGACCACGACCATCCAGTCTACCATGGGGCTGTTGACCACGGCATAGCCAACGGCGACACTATCGCCATCCTCGTTTCGCGTATCAATAATGCTGCCAGCATTTCCCGCGGCACCAGTGGGCTGTGTGTAGCCTTTGCGGATGGCAGGATATTTCGTCCAATCGAAGGGAGGCGGGTCAAGAGAAGTATCGTACTGGCCATGTCGCTTGACGTTGCTTCTGATGGTGGGAGGGATCAAGTATCGGACTTGGGCATTTTCAGGCGCCTCCTGATTGGCCTCAGTGTACAAGTAGCTAGGGGGGAAGTTGTTGGTCACATTGTTGGGACCAAAAAGCAGAGTGAGGCCGGTGTCATCTAGACCTTCGATCGCATTGACCACGCTGGTAATCAGATTCGCGTCCAGGACGGTTGTCAGCCACCCCAAAGTTTCTATATTCGAGGTGTTGTTGATGATGGGTAACGTGATGGAGACAAGGCTGAATGTTTCGTTGACGCGGTATGGTCCGGAGAATAGGTAGCTGGTATTGTCCACTAATCTGCCGTCGTATCGGCCTCTGTAGGAATTGAATGAGGTGTTGACTACAATTGTCTCAATGTCCAGCTTTGGGTAGAGCTCGGGAATGAAGCCGTAGACGGGGTCGCCCAGGGTGGCATTCGTTCCATCAGGCTTGAGGATAGGCAGAACAACGTTGGCCACGTTGTATGCTGTTCGGTTGAAGATCTGGTAGGCAGTGGAGTTGGCCTGATATATTCCTGCCTGGATGGCGACCTGTGTACGAGTATCGCCAGCAAAGACGGCATCGTAGTCTTCCATAGTTCGGCTCCAAATCGCTTGGCTGTAGTTTCCTCGGTAGAACCTTCCCAGCGCAGTCTGTGGAGAGAGGCGGTTGGCTGCCTGTACGACGAGGATTTGCATGAGCGAGAGGTTCGACGACAGCTGGGCGGCTTTGAGTGAGGCAGTCAACGTGAGGCGGGTTGCTCTGTGTGTGTGTCAGCAAAGCGAGGGAGACATGCAGCCTCGAGGATCTACCTTATCCCAAGCACGAAGCTGTGGTTGGTGAGCCATGTTGCAATGGCGATGACAGCCAGGCCAATGGTCGAGGCCAGCAGCACCAGACAGCCCAGTTGCTCCCGAATAGAAATGCGCATCTTAATCATACCTCTACGGCCAGTGCAGAGCCAGTGTCTCGAGAGCGGGACCCTTGAGAGGGAACCTGGCGCGGAGCCTCGGGACACAGCGGCTATCAGTCAGCTGTGCGTCGCAGGAGCAGAGCAACGTGCGAGACGAGGCAGTTGGGAAGCGTGGCGTAACGTCCGTATCCCATTCCTTGTGGTGGTTTGTCCAGTCGTGGTTTTCAATCGTGTCAGTGGGAGATGAACGTGTGGAGACTCTGGGGAGCGATCCTGGGATGGTGGTGTGGCAGGTGCGATGGGTGAATACACGGCGCTAGCCGAATGCAGCGAGCTCTGTTTATTGCGGCTGAAGGAACAGAGAGGATGGGCAGCTGGCGAACTCCTGGGCGTGAGCGTGGGCGTGAGCGTGGGCGGTTCTTGCAAGAGAAAAGCAACAGCGCTGCGCGGATGCAAGAGTGAGAGGAAGGAAGGCGCGCACTCGAAGCTCGGTTGGTCACTACGCCCGCTGCAGTGGAAGCCGAAGAAGAAACGCGGGAGAGTGGAATCGGACGAGATTGGATGCGCCGTTGCGGTTAGACATGCTCGCTTGCAGTCGAGACACGTCCCTCCAACTGCCCTAGCCCTACTACACCCTGGCCGTTCCCGCCACAGCCTGACAGTCATTTGCATCTCGAACGAGCCGAAAAGGGCCGGCCTGATCATGGGCAATTTAATGCCCATGTTTGCACCGACAGACTCTCGTGCACGTCGTCGATCATTGTTGATTGTTGTCGTTCACCTCGCGCACCTGTAGTTCGCGAAGAGACCTGGCCCGCCGGGCGCCGTCGTGGTTAAAGTCAAGCGTGGCAATCCCACACGACCTGTTAGCCATCGGCAGATGCTCCACCCATCTTCGATCCCAGCAGGAGTCGAGAGTCGAGACCTCTGCTCGCCCGCTGAGCCACCCTTGCACCGAAGAAGAGAACAGTTGGTGCCAATCTCTCAGCAAAGGCGAGACCGTTCCGCATAGCAGCCAAAATATCCTGCCAAATTCGTGAAAATGCAATGAATAGGCCTGCGCGACGAGACAAGTTGCTCAACGGCTGCTACTTGCTAGACGTCCCCAAACAATGGTGCTTGGTGCAAACGGCCCGCCCCGCAATCGCCATAGCTGGTCCTAGTCGACTGTCATGTCACGACGGCCAAGCATGTCAATCACCTCAACTATCGTTATCCGTTCGCAGAACACCCAAGAGGTGTATCAGATGGGCCACTCGAGAATCTGTGGCGATTGACAACTGCAACTCGTGTGTCTTGGATTGTGCAATCAGATGCGCGGTCAATTAGCCAAGTCTCGTTCCGACCGTACGCGAGCGTCTTTCCACCACCAAGCTCCGTAAAGGGAGTAATTACACGACACAAGTCTCTGCTTCTTCCAGCAAGGCACGAGCATCCATACCAAACTGACACCACCCGCTGCCCCCATCGGCACTTCGGATCAGTCTCACATCATAGACACGCCTGCGGTCGAAGCGCCGTGCGCGGGATCGTGCTCCCGAGTCGCCCATCCACTTCTCATCACTTCCTCCGCACTGTTGTGATAGTTCCTACCCATTTTCTTGAGGGAGGTCATCGCAACCATCATGCTGCACACCACCTTGTCAGTGCCATGAATCCCCATTGTCAGAGGGTCGCGGAAGAGCTTCAACTCGCCCACTTCGGCGCCGCGCATGGCTTGTGTGCCGCATTGTGAGTACGTGAACCGCGCAATGACACGGTCCGAATTCACTTCTCGCAGAACAAGAAATCTAGGCCGTATCGAGATAGACCACTCGTATCGCCTTTCGCCGAAAACCATTGCCCAGTCGACGAAGTTCCTCGCTTCCATCTTGTATACCGTAGCGGTTCCGTCGGCATCGGTGTGTACCAAGTGCGCGCGCCGACACCAAGGGATGGGGCCGTCTTTGTCGAAACTCATCGTCGCAATGTTGCGCTGCCGCATCTTCTTTGATGTGTAGAGCACTTCCATCTCCGGCTTCTTAGAGAAGACCCGGAAGCTGTTCGTTGTTATGCGATACGAGGACGCCTGAGATGCGCCGTACGGTCTCAGCAGCTGTATCTTGCGATCATACTGTCGCAGGTGGAAGGTGGCGATTGGATCGTCGAAGGAGATGAAGTCGTATGCGGGCGCAGCATCAGCCTCGTAGTCTGGCAGCTCTTCGTCGTGTGCATCCTCGTCCATGTCGTCCCAGGGATTGAGGCGTTGGGCGTACATGATGTCGTCGCATTACCATAGTCCGGGTCAGTCGTACGGCAGCTGCATATATATGCTTGCAGGAAGCATTTCGAGAGGTCAGGGCGCGACGACCATAATGCGCGTGAAGCGTGAAGGGGTGATGACGGCGATGATTGAGTTCGATCTATTCGTGTTAGGTAAGCGCTTCACGCGTCAAAGTAGCCAGATGCGGGGAAGATCGGCCGCTCTTCAAACCCATCGTCTGCGGACACGCAGGCAGTCAAACGCCACTAGACGCGTGAAATGCTCGTGTGTTCATCTTTGCAGCAGCCTTGAGATTCAGAGACGTGATATCGTGGAGAACAAGCACCTGCTGAAGTTTGCGATTGTAGCTTCCCAATCCCTTGACGGCGCCTTCCCAACTCCACGTGGCTAACGCATCTACTCTCACCGAAAATATTCTCCTCACGAACATCTTCTTCTTTTGCATCATCGCCTCTACCTTGCTAGGTTTATTCAATCACAATCACCGGATATAATACATCCTGATCGGACGCTTCAGCGACCGGCGGTATCTCTGCCGCTAGCTCTACCGGGATGAGGATCAGACAACACTCCGAGGCAGTGACGATCGGCTTGCAACTCTCACCAACTCTGAATGGCACAGCATGCATCAAAAGGCAACACGTGTACCGTCAAGTGACCATTGAAGACAAACACACGTGCAGTCGAAGGCACTCGCACTCATGAGATTACGCAGCAGCACCAGGCTGTTCTTTGAGGGTATTTGAGCTCCAGCACTCGCCAAACTTCAAAGCGCTGAGCTACACTTGGGGTGAGAGTCAGGTCAAGATACCGCCTTTCTCCAGGCATGTGTCATCTTTTGGTGGCCAAAGACGTACTAGACGCCTCGTGGAAGAGGTTGAAACAGGAACGCCGCGCAGCCACTCCATCATCTGTGATGGCCAACTCATCAAGGTTACTATCAATCTGCGAGACGCCCTCCGCATGCTCACCAGCACCATCAACATGCCACACACCCTGACAACTCCTAATTTCTACTGGATCGACGCTCTGTGTGTCGATCAAAGTAATGTCGGTGGAATAACCAAGTCAAACGGATCGCTGAGTGCACGACCTGTATGAGTGATTTTACTGACTCGGTGCCTGTTTATTCTGCAGTCTATGCGTTTCTAGGAATCGCGGATCGAACGAGAATACCGTTCCGACACTATCCCAACGTCCCCATTCCGGATTACAACCGGTGTGTTCAGGACGTCTACACAGAGACTGCGAGGGTGTTGATTAACTCACATAAGGAGCTTTCGCTTTTATCGCACGTAGAAGAGCACTCCACAAGGCGTATCGAAGGCTTGCCGTCCTGGGTGCCTGACCTCAGTGTACCTGTTGACCCTTATCCGCTGAGATTCCGTGGATCTAGCGTCTGGAGAGCATCACATGATCACTACTGGATATCAGACAGGCCTCGGATGGCTCAAGGGCTCTTAGATGTGCATGGCTACATGCTCGGTTACGTCGACAGAACAGCGCTACTTCTTAATGAGTCTCTAGATCGATCAGCTTCCTGGGCTAGTATCGTCAGCTTGACATTATCGCTAGATCTTCCCTACCCCAGTACAAAGATGAGTGGAAGCATACCGTCGCGGATTGAGATACTATGGAGAACCCTGACCACGAATATGTATGCGCATACATACCCTGCTCCTCATGAAGTCGGCTCGCTATTTGTTGACTACATCATCAACCTCCGAATTCGACATCGCCTGATGCAATGGTCAAGCAGAGACTCCTTCCAGCCCAATCACGCGCCGCTTTCGGACTATTTACCCCGAGTGGCAGACACTGCTGAGTCTCGAGCCTTCAGATTCGCCCTACTGCCTCACTCAATACAAAGAACGCCTAACATCTATGGTAGAGAGCATGTGCAACGCGTCGTACTCGCCTATCGGTCTCGCCCAACTACAGCACGAGCTCGATCAGAGTGGCGGGAAGATGAGGCGGGTGTTCGGGACAAGAGGTGGCTATATGGGCATTGGACCACGGTCGCTTCGCGAAGGCGATGAGGTGTGGATACTGCATCGAGCAGGCCTTCCTTTCGTCCTTCTCCCTCAATCGAATGGACGTTATCGGCTTGTAGGAGAAGCGTTTGTGTATGGAGTCATACATGGCGAAGCTCTAGAATTGGGCCTGACACGGCAGAACATCACAATCGAATAAATTAGCATGGAAGATGCGCAGCACATTTTCGGCGACTAGATCCTCCATTCTCTGCATGTTCTGTAATCAAGTCATGCGGTACACTAGCGCCAGTTTTTACGCCACGATCAAGTTGTAGTATAGAAAACTGCTCGACACTTCAGCAAATAATACGCAGCAGCATTGATGCGCAAGTTTGTCAAGATGTTACGCACTGATTGCTATGCGGTGGAAGCCAACTACATAAATCGGCCTTTACGTCGTGCACGGTGGCTGATCATTTAGATCATGGCTTCTTCGCCCATACGCCCCGGCAACTCTCTACCTGTCAACCCCGCAGCCCCATCACTTGTGACGCTGCCTGTCGAACTACGAAACGCAATATTTGAAGAATTCTGTATTGCACCTGGTGTCTTCGTCTTGGAAAAGCCTCGTCATCCTGCAGATACGGAATGCAACAACACCCCCGCCATCAAAAAGGGAATGCCTGACATTTGTGTGCTTCCGCTCCTCCAATCCTGCAGACAGATCTACTACGAAGTCAGCGCTATGTTCTACCAAGGGAACCACTTTAGGGTCGTAGAATTTGACATCAAACACCACCACGGTCATGTGCAGGCTCTCATGCATAGTGTCGGGTTGTGGCTACAACAGCTTGGTTCGCAGCTTTCATTATTGCGGTACGTCTCAATCTCCACTGATCTTTACTGTCAATTGTGCCGCAGACAATCATCCTGGAAATTCTTGCCTCTTTTAAGTATTGTCAAAGCCTTCTGGATGCAAAAAGAAACTCTGGATCTTCAAGTTCTCATTGAGACACACCCCGACCAAAGGCCGCGCGTCCTCTTTCTGAACTCCGTTATACAATCCCTGGTCGCCGATACTGATCTTGCTCTTTGCAGAGCCAAGAACCTAATCCTGGACATCCATTTGGGTCCAAAGTTCAGATTCAATCAAGTCTACTGGAAGGGGAGTGGATGCCAGAAATACATGGGGGCGCAGAAGTTCGTAACATTCTTCAATATATCTAATGCAGGGCGACTCAGTCATCATCAGGATCGAGAGATTTTACGTCTCATCGGCACCCCGTTTTCAAGTAGGACTCTCAGAAAGCCCAGGTGCACGCCAGCCTTAGAAGAGTACTTTTGGAGATCGATCATTATCTCCAAGGATCCAGTGGTGTTCGATCTTGACAGCAAGAGCCATACCGGTTCAGGCTTTGTAGCCCTGCAGAATATCAGCCAACTTCGAAAAAACAAGAGATGGCTTTCAAGCAAGAGCTGGTATCTTCGATATTGGGAGGAGAATCGCTTTCAAGTCCGGATTCTAGCAGACAAACCACACTCAAATTCTGACCCTTTCGAGCAACTTCGAGTCTGGCTGTGTCTCGAGCGCTCGAAAAATTATCCGTGGGCTTGTCGACTTTGGAAGTGGAGTGGTGGACTTTCCATTATCCTACGCGCAAAGGTCAGTCATCACAGCGAACGCGCCAATATTCGGATCAGTATCATGGAAATTATTCGCATCACGTCTCACGTTCGATCCGACAATGTCGACATACGTTTAGCGGTGGTATCCCGACATCACGGAGAAGACTGCGAGCAGTTCGGACCCAGCATCTCGTTGAACCTTCTTCGGCAAAGAGCACTCCAGGCGTTATCAGAGATCAGCTGGCAAGAACCGGGGCGCGAACCACTTTCACATGCCTGTCCAGACCTGTTGATCAACGGCTTCGGTCAAGTCGTTGAAGCAGTTTGGTCGTCCGAGAGAGTGACGCTAGACTACTTGGATCATCCCCAGCCAGGTACAGAGGCCCTTGATGACTGGTACATTCTGGGTTACGACGATGAGAGTTCTCCTTGCCGTACAGTTGAAGTCGCGATTCAATTGAGTAGGAATGTCAAAGTCACTCGCGATAGTGAAAGGCAAAAGGTCATACAGCACTACGATGGCTCCCTGGAAAATCATCTCAAGTACCTTAGAAGTGTGTTGCGATGGACAGAGTACCCGGCCGACCGATGGGCCGGAGCATGTGAGTCAAACCAAACCGTTTACTATTTTGAGATAACTACTGATAATCAAATCTAGATTTCGCGCATCAAGAGCAAACAGAGGATATTGCTAGCAATGGTGATCAAAACAGGAAAACTACCACGCCGTATAACGCCAGAGCACGAAGGGGTAACAGATATGGCTAGTCCAATCTTGACCTACCACTAGTTCACCCTCTTCCCCTCATTCCTCTACTCTCTTCTCCCTACTTACAAATCGGCTCCCCAACCCTCAATCCCTCCTCACCTACAATCCCTCGTCAGTCCCACCATTACACCCCGGACACCAACCATATCCCTGACGTACATGAGTTCTGGCACTGATCGATGATTTCCCAACAACGAAGTTTCCCAACGCCGTGGCATTCTTGAAGATATGTAGGCGCTTTGCCCCAGTCGCCGGCCCAGACACATCGCTTGAGACCGGGGGTGTCGCAGGGGGCGCACCAATCGAGGTCGTTGGCCAGGGCGTAAGAGGAGAGGAGGGTAAGGGTGGCTAGGAGGGGAAAGTTAAGGCAGGGGAGCATTTTGAGGAGGTGGTTGCAAGTGGCAGGAGTGGGAGTTTGTTGGAGTGGGGAGGGAAGAGGGGGGGTAGAGGTATGTAGAGAGAGTCATTTGCAGACAAACAATTTGGAGCACAGGAAATTGCACGTACCACGTTGGAGCAAGACGGCCGTATTTGCTCTGTGCGAGGTCAAACCAGACAACACACCATCGCACAAAGAAGCAATCTCGATTGAAACGGGAGTACTTCCAAGCTACAGAGCACGCAGATACACGAGCAACAATTTCCACTTCAACCTCCACCCTTTCCTCATCCCCCACACTCACCTCCCCCTACTCGCAACCCCACTCCCCATCCCTCACTCCCTCCTCACCTAAAATTCCACAAGTCAGCCCCAACCCATCTTCAAAACCATACCCGTTTCCACGCACAAGAAATGATCGCAAACCCCAATCTTGTTCCAACAACCACGGCGTCGGTTGCCGTATGAGCGGCACAATCCAAGACGCATGGGCGCGCTGCTGCTCGGAACGCACTGCTTGATGCCGACGGGGCCGCAGGAATGGCACCAAGGGTCGTTGGCGCGGGCGGAGGGGAGGACGAGCATGAGGAGGGGTAAGTATATAGACAAGGGATTGAGCATTTTGGGCCGTGCGAGGGAGGGGTAGGTGGTGGAAATGAGGGTGTTGGAGAAGAGAAGAGAGGGGAAAGGAGGTGGGAAGGTTTATATGCGTATCCATTTGGCGGAGATATAGATGGGTACATGTGTGAGTGTAATGGGTATGGGAAAGAACAGTTGGTGTTTGCTCTGCTCTCCTGAGGTTGTGTAATGCGGACATGCTACGTTTGTTGAGAAGACAGTAAAGGGACCGGCGTTGAGTGCATTTCAATACAACGCCTCGCTGGCGAATCCATCATCGTTTCGGAATGTGTACGTCTATGTCGATGGTGGGTTGATTTCCGACTCTCGCGCTATGAGGAGATACACATAAAACGTCATGGTACAGCATCTCCCACACCAAAACCCCTCACGCACATCTCGGCCTGCTGCCATCCTGAACACCTACACAGCAAGTCAACAACCCAACTACCCCAAACTCTTCGAGTATACGTACAGCCTGATTCACACGTCTCAACCTGACTCCAACACCGCTGTACCCAAGCCGTTGTTCCGCCATAGTAGACCCCGCATTCTAGAACGTATCGAGGTGTGTTCCCGGCAGAGCACTGCTTGATGCCGATGGTGGAGCAGTAGTGGCACTTGTTATCCTTGGCGAGAGCGAGAGGGAGGATGATGGCGAGCAGGGGGAGAATGAGCATTTTGGTGAGTGCGCTGATGGAAATTGGGACGAGTCAGGGGATTGTAGAATGAGAAAGCTAGGGAGGAAGGAGTGTAGTAAGATAGTAGTGCGGGCTTGGGAACATGGATTGTGAGTAGCATGTGTGCAGCTGTGACCGGGACGGAAATAGTTTTGTTTGCTTTCCCGGCGGTGTTAATGTTGTACTACGACACTGCCACGTTATCCGAGAGCACGAAGGTGTATGACACTTCTGACGACTTACTCATACCTTGATACTCTATCTGTGATCGTCCCCCGATCTGAGACCTACTTCCTCGCACGTGGGACTGCTAGCAAGCAATTTCCCCTCGCCTAAGCGGTGACAGTCAGTACATCGCTACCATGTACTTACACAAACTGTTTGTTTTGCACCGCTCGGCAACGATCCAGCATAAAGAGCGACGCCCAGATGAATGCGCCATATACGTGCGAGGCGTGAGAATTAAGGCATGATCTGAGGTCCCGATAGCCAGGGGTGGGTGCACTCGGGAACACTTGTGCGACTGTGATGTTGAGGAGGAGGATGTTTGCTTTCTTTGGGACTGGGTTGGGTCGAGGTGCTGCGATGGGTGTTCGAGGGAGATGGGAGATATGGTGTGTTGGTTGAGAACACCGTATCGTGACGTCGAAACCGGTGCGGCGCTCAGGTATTTCCTGGGCAAACGCCACTGATGTCGACGGTACGTTAGGGAGCCGCAGGCTTCGTTGACCGACGGAAAGATGTAGTAGCGACGTTCTCAAGAATGGAAATACCAAGTCAGCTTTATCACGACCTCCCCACTATTACAAGAGAAGTTTCTCAGTTATAGTGTTGTACAATTTTGTTTAGTAATTATCTAACCCCACCTCCTAGGACCGACTCTCTAAGAAAATCAATCCGACAGTGTATAACCCCATCAAATCAACAATCTCCCCGTAAATCCCCCGTCCCACAAGCAGACCATCCTCAACACTCTCCGTCCCATCCCGCAAGACCAGCGTAACAACCCCCGTACTTTCCGTCGGCGATTCTCCCCCCTACTCAACACAATGTATCGAACCCCCCTGATATCCACAGTTGTAGTACGGGAACGTGATCCTCGGCCTCTCGGGATCAAACTTGCAATCCCATTGCTTCTTCCAGCAGAACTCGTCCTTTCGCTGCACGCACTTCTGGACGACGGTCCCGGAGCACTGCCGCTGGTTGGGGACGTGGCAGTAGTCACACCTGTCATGGGCGTGGCCATTGGCGAGGGCGAGGGGCGTGAGGGCGAAGATGAGGAGGGTGATGGTGGGGAACTTCATGGTTGATGTGGTGTAAGTTGGGATGTGGTAGTAGCTGGGTCGAGCTGTTGGTATTGGCGACGAGATCGGTGATATTGATGATTATTCCGGGACGTTGAGTGTGGTGAGAGAGTAGAGCGAGGGCGGGCGGAAGGTTCTATATCACTTTTGTCGGCCCCCCAATCCGAAGCTTCTACGCTTATTAACTAGGTGCATAGCTATGGTAATAGCTACCACGGTTGAACTTTTGGCCCTTTTCAACGAAAGAACTTAACCGATAGGACGTTAGGAATTGTTGGCCGTGTTGGTTCGGGCGCGGAGGGGGTACGTTGAATATGCAAGCGACGAAGATTGCAAACCCATTCTTTCACCAACCCTAAAATTACTGACTAGGCGAAAGGGTGCGAAAACCTGGTTCGCTGAACCTGGATCAAGTGGGTAAAAAAAATCTGGAAAACGCCGAACTGGGGCAAAGAGGAGACATGGCTCAAAAAAATCTCAAACTTGTTTGAAGAATGTGCTGCGATTGTGAGACTTCGTTTTAACAGTGCGAGTTCGCGCTTGTGCAGTCTATACTGCGTAGATTCATAGACCTGGTAGTGCCCTTTGTGTTCTGAATCAACGCCGCCTCTTGGTTCCATTTGTAGCTGTCGTTCCGTTGGCTCTTCGTGCCTCGTCACCGCTAGCGACGACTTCTTCATCATTCATCCATTCTTTGTTCGCACCGGGACTTCTCCGCCTAAACTGGCCAGCACCGACAGCCACGACCTCGTCCTCACTATCACTAGCCTCAATGTCCAATAACACGGGCATACGAAATTCCGGCTCGCCCGATGGCCCAAACTCGAGTGTGGATGTTTTGATGGGTTCGATAGTGAGGACGTCGACCTCCTCGTCTTCCTGGTTCAGTCGGCGCTTGTGTATCTCCTCAAGAGGCTGGATGTCGAACTCGTCTTCAAGCTCAATGTACTCGACGTTCTCCTCTACCTCCATGAAATCAGGTGCGAGAGCGGACCATCGCTGCGGCTGGAGAATAGACCACAGCCAGACGCGGCCAGAGTCGACGCCAACAGCTGCAACAAAGGGGCGGAAGGGATGCCATTCCACAACCGACAGCTCCTCTTTCGTGCCTTCCAAAATCTTTACTAGACTGCCTTGCCCTCGCTCCCAGACGTAGATGTGGTGGTTCATCCAGGTGGATGCTGTGACGTACTCGCCGGTCGGGCTGAAGGAGACATGGTTCCACGAGAGTCTTTGGACAAGATCCTGGAACTTGTGCTCGACTTCCAGCTGTAGTGTGTCGAAGTCGAACTTTGGGTCGCTGAGGTCCGGTATGTGGAGGGTTCGAACAATCCTGTCGCTGGAGTTGATGACGACATCTCTCCCGGAGGGCGTCAGTCGAATGTAGACGATGATGTTGTTCGTGACCCTGAACGAATAGCGGACCTCGCGTGTCTTCGTTTCTATAATGTTGAGCCAGCCCTTGTTTGTGCCTGCTATGATGTGCTCGCCCGACGGCGTAAAGAGCGTCATGGTGGTCGTCTGCTTGGCATCCTGCGCCGTCTGCTTCTCGGTCGCATTGTCGCGCTCGAGCTGAGATCTCCGCGGTGCTGAAGATATCGAATGTTTGACGGGGATCTCGTTGGAGACGTCGACGATGACAGGCTGGTCTTCGAACAGGGCAGCCACGAAGCACATGCTAGATTACCGTCAGGTGACATGCACATGAGTAATCATCGTACTCACTGGTTCTTCGGGTGGAGCTCTGCAATGAAGATGGCTGCCTCAAAGCGGACGGTGCGCACTCTGGAGCCATCGTTGAGGTCCCACAGCACCACCTTCCAGTCCTGCCCGGCGCTGAGGAGGTAGCGGTCGTTCATGGACCAGCTCAGCGACTGCACCTGGCGCGTGTGGCCGCGGAGCTTGCGCGCAACGCCGTTTGTCTCGATGTCGAAGATGACGACAATGCCATCATGCTGTGGTGTGGTCAGTTGCGGTCGCAGGCTGGGGTGGAAGTGCGCCTACACGTCCAGATGCGAGCAGGTCGCCGCGATGGCTGAAGCGGATAGACGTCGAGTGGCCGCTGCCTGCGTGCTGTGAGTCAATGTCAAAGGGCGCTGTGGTGGCTGCACGGGCAACACTCACGTAGGCGGCCGGTGATAACCTCAGGACAATCCTGCGCAAGGATGAAGGGATCAACGAGCGACAGATTCATGGTGATGCGCCAGGGACTGCGGGGGTTGTGTGCAGTCAGTCTCAGGCGGCAGCATCTTCAGCGACGCGATGGCTGTCCATGCGCGCAGGCAGATTTCCGAGAGCAAGTATCTGCAAGTATCATCAAACTGCCCGTTGGGTCCGTCGCGTGTGGGACGTGGTGAGGCTGCTTCGGGACTAGCGCCTGATAGTGCCAAGCAATCCATGGACGCCGCTTCCTTTGTCGCTTTGTGAAGGAAACCGCGACCTTCTGCGTCACGCCTTCCACCTCCACCTCCCACCCCATCACCATCGACCGCCCGCATATCAGCGAGCGCGTCTTCCACCTCTACGGCCCCGTCTGCGCTCTCCAGAGTGCTCTAATACTGCGCGCTCGCCTTCCGCTGCCCGGCGCGACGACTCGAGGCCCCCGTGCAGCCCTTTTTCCCCGGGTGCTATTCTTCGCCAGCATCTCTTCCCGCGCCCGCCGCGCATCAAATCCATTACCACGCGCGACCCGCCGCCGACATAGCTACCACGGCACCCTTTTACGCGACTTTAATTCCCGGAGAGAGGTGCCCGAGGGGCGACCGCGGCTGCTCCGACTGTGACGGCATCAGCCTACAGTAGCCTCCGCTCAATCGACAGCCTCACCCACGAAACCGCACCACCACCGCCAACATGCCGCCCGGTGCGCCCGTCCAGTCGAAATGTCCGCTCCGGACCATCAAGGAGATCCAATTCGGTCTACTCTCACCCGAGGAGATCAAGGCCATGAGCGTGTGCCAGATCATGTTCCCCGAGACCATGGACGAGTCCAACACCAAGCCGCGTGAACACGGCCTCAACGACCCCAGGCTCGGTACCATTGACCGCATGTACTCGTGCGCGACGTGCAAGGAGGACATTCAGATCTGCCCCGGTCACTTTGGCCACATTGAGCTCGCCACGCCCGTCTTCCACGTCGGTGAGTCTTTCGACATGCACCAACCAGGTTTTTGCGGTTCTGACAGCGCTAGGTTTCGTCGTGAAAATCAAGAAGATTCTTGAGACAGTCTGTCACAACTGCGGTGTGATTACTGCTGACTACGTAAGTCTTCCTTGCGAAGACAAAGTCATCAGAGCGCCGAACACCATGTGCTGACTGCAACATCTAGAACCACCCTGATTGGGCGAATGCAATCAGGACCAAGGACGCGAAAAAACGTTTCGACAAGATCTGGCGCATGTCGAGGACAAAGAAGAACTGTGAGCAGGACACCGGCGAGGAGGACCCCAAGAAGGCACCCAAGATTCCCCACGGCGGTTGCGGCAACACTAACCCCGACACGATCCGAAAAGAAGGTGTCAAGCTCACCGCGACGTACAAGCCCAAGAAGGGCGAAGACTCTGACGGTCAGGGCGACCGCAAAGAAATCCTCACCCCGCAACACGCCCTCAATGTCTTCAAGCTCCTGTCAGACAACACGCTTGCTCTGCTTGGTCTCAACGCCGACTATGCCCGCCCCGAGTGGATGATCATGACGGTCCTTCCCGTGCCCCCGCCTCCAGTCCGACCTAGTATTTCCGTCGACGGTACAGGCCAGGGTATGCGCGGAGAAGACGATCTGACCTACAAGCTCGGTGACATCATTCGCGCCAATCAACGTGTACAGGAATGTATTTCAGAGGGTGCGCCACAGCACATTCTGAACGAGTTTGAGGCTCTGGTCCAGTACCACGTCGCCACCTACATGGACAACGATGCCAACGGCATTCCGCCGTCAAATCAGAAATCTGGCCGTCCACTGAAGACGATTCGTGGCCGATTAAAGGGCAAGGAGGGTCGTCTCCGAGGTAACCTGATGGGTAAGCGTGTCGACTTCTCCGCACGTACCGTCATTACTGGTGACCCCAACTTGTCCCTGGACCAAGTCGGTGTACCCCGCTCCATCGCACGTACGCTCACCTACCCGGAAGTCGTGACCAAGTTCAACATCAGCAAATTGACTTCACTTGTTCGCAACGGCCCCAACCAGCATCCTGGAGCCAACTATGTCATCAAGTCGGACGGTGTGCGTCTCGATCTCAAACACAACAAAAACCTCGATGATCTGCGGCTGCAGTACGGATGGAAGGTCGAGCGACACATTGACGATGACGATGTCATCATCTTCAACCGTCAGCCCTCCTTGCACAAGGAGTCTATGATGGGTCATCGTGTCAAGGTCATGCCTTACTCCACTTTCCGTATGAATTTGTCTGTCACATCTCCATACAACGCCGATTTCGACGGTGACGAGATGAACTTGCACGTACCTCAGAGCGACGAGACTCGTGCCGAGATCCAAAATCTTTGCATGGTTCCTAAGCAGATTGTGTCTCCCCAGAAAAACCAGCCTTTGATGGGTATCGTTCAGGACACTCTTCTCGGTGTCTACAAGATGAGTCGTCGAGACAACTTCTTGCCCATTGAACAAGTCATGTGCATCATGATGTGGGTACCTGACTGGGACGGTGTGGTTCCCGAGCCTGCCATCCTCAAGCCTCGCTCACTCTGGACGGGCAAGCAGATCATCAGCATGGCCTTCCCGAAAGAAGTCAACATCTGGAGGAGCGACGGCGATTCGAAGCCTTCGCCTTGGAATGATTTCGAAGACAAGAGCTTGTTGATCAAGGGCGGCGAACTTCTACTTGGTTCCGTCACCAAGAAGATCGTTGGTGCTACAGCTGGTGGTGTTATTCACATCATTTTCAACGAGCTAAGCTCTGGAGAAGCTGTCAAATTCTTCAACTCCTGCCAGCGCATCGTGAACTGGTGGCTGCTGCATCACGGTTTCAGTCTGGGTATTGGTGACACAGTACCAGATCCTAAGACTGCCGCAAAGATTGCTTCAGAGGTTGCCAAAGCAAAGGCCAAGGTCGAAGAGATCGTCTTGGAAGCCACCAGGGATGAGCTTGAACCGCTACCTGGTATGACCATCCGTGGCACTTTCGAGTCAAAAGTCCAGAAGTACCTAAACGAGGGTCGTGAGGGCGGTGGTACTGCCGCTCAGAACAGTTTGAAGGATTTCAACAATGTTGTCCAGACAGTCATTTCTGGATCCAAGGGTTCCACGGTCAACATTTCCCAAATGGTGTCTCTTGTCGGACAACAGGCTGTGGAGGGTCAGCGTATTCCTTTCGGATTCAAGTACCGTACGCTACCCCATTTTACCAAGGACGACTACTCTCCGGAGTCTCGCGGCTTCGTCGAGAACTCCTACTTGCGTGGTTTGACGCCTGCCGAGTTCTTCTTTCACGCCATGGCTGGTCGTGAAGGTCTCATCGATACCGCTGTCAAGACTGCTGAAACCGGTTACATTCAGCGTCGTCTGGTCAAGGCTCTCGAAGACGTCATGGTAAAATATGACGGCACTGTTCGAAACTCGCTAGGCGATATTATCGAATTCATCTACGGTGAAGATGGTCTCGATGGTGGTCACATTGAGAACCAAAAGATCGACATGATCACCTTGTCCGAAGCCAAGTTCGAGAAGGTTTTCAAAGTCGATGTCCTGGGCACGGATGCGCCTCAAATTCCAACAAGCAAGCTCGCCGGCGCTAACGAATTCCAAGGCGACGTTGATATCCAACGTCACCTCGATGAGGAGTTCGATCAGATCAAGATCGACCGCGAGTATCTGCGAACAGTGATTGGCCAGGACGACAGTCAACAATTCCAGCTGCCTCTCAACATTGTGCGCATGATCGAGTCTGCACAAATGCGCTTCGGAATTAAGAAGGGTCAGCATGTAAGCGACCTGCATCCTACGGAGGTCGTTTGCCAGGTCCGTGACTTGCTCTACAGCCTGGTGGTCATCCGTGGAAACGACCCGCTCTCCATTGAGGCGCAAGCCAGTGCTACTTACCTCTTCAAGTGTCATCTCCGTTCCCGTCTGGCTTTCAAGCGCGTTGTCGTCGAGGAGTCTCTATCAAAGAAGGCGCTCGACTACATCCTGGGAGAACTGCAGGATCGTTTCTTGAAGGCTGCCGTGGCTCCGGGCGAGATGGTTGGTGTCCTAGCTGCTCAGTCCATCGGTGAGCCTGCTACTCAGATGACGCTGAACACCTTCCATTTTGCTGGTGTGTCGTCTAAGAACGTCACTCTTGGTGTACCACGTCTCAAGGAAATTCTCAACATCGCGGCCAACATCAAGACCCCATCTATGCTTGTCCGTCAAACAGACAAGAAAGCCGGACAACTGGAGGCAAAGGTTCTGCGTAGTCGTATTGAGCTGACCACACTTCGTTCATTGACCCAATCAGTCGAGCTCTACTACGATCCCGAGATTCAGGCTACTCTTGTAGAGTCGGACCAGGACATGGTGGAGTCTTACTTCATCGTTCCCGAAGAGAATGAAGTAATCGAGTCACAGTCTAAGTGGGTTCTTCGCGTTATTCTCGACCGCAAGAAGCTATTGGACAAGAACATCGGCATCAGCGAAGTCGCAGGCACGATCAAGCGCGAGTTCTCGCCCAACCTGGCGGTCATCTTCAGTGACGAGAACGCCGATGAGCAAGTTATGCGTGTACGGTTCATCTGGGACGGCAACCTCAAGCAAGACGAAGAGGATGAGGACGAACGAGACGAGCGATGGATGCGGAAGCTTGAGACACATCTTCTCGATGGTGTTGTTCTGCGAGGTCTCAAGGGCGTGGAGCGTGCTTTCATCCGTGAAGACAATGTCGTTGTCATGAATGAAGACAGGTCGCTCATCCTGTCCAAGAGCGATCCTCGCTGCAAGGAGTGGGTTCTTGACACAACAGGTACATCCTTGGCTGAGGTCCTCGCCGTGGAGGGAGTGGATGGTACCAAGACGTACTCCAATTCCTTCATTGAGATTCTCGGTGTCCTAGGTATCGAGGCTGCTCGAGCAGGTCTTCTCCACGAGCTGGGCATGGTTTTGTCTTTCGACGGTTCCTACGTCAACCATCGCCACATGGCTTTGCTTGTTGACATCATGACACAGCGTGGTATGCTCATGGCCATCACACGTCACGGTATCAACCGAAACGATACCGGTGCGCTCATGCGCTGTTCGTTCGAAGAGACAGTCGAGATTCTGCTCGAGGCTGCAGGCTTTGGTGAGCTTGACGATTGCCGTGGTGTGTCCGAGAACATCATGCTTGGTCAGCTCGCACCAATGGGTACTGGTGAATTTGACGTCGTCATGGATAGCTCCATGCTTCTCACGATGGTGGAGGACAACTCCAAGGGCATGGGTGCTGCTGGTGCCGGCAACTACCTCGACCAAGGTGCAGCAACCCCATACGATCTTGGCTCGCCGACCTACCAGGACGGCATTGGCATGAGTGGCTTCGACGCCGCTTTCTCCCCTATTGCACATGCTGGTGGAAACGACGAAGGTGGCTTCACCCAGTATGGAGGCAGCTATGGCGACGGAGGTTTCAGTCCGTACTCTGGTGGACGAAGCCCAGGATATGCACCAATGTCTCCTGGCTTTTCTGGTCCCAGCCCCATGTCCCCAGGCTTCTCTCCAACTTCGCCGGGTTACTCTCCGACTTCCCCAGGCATCAGCAGCCCACGCTTTGGCGCTACGTCTCCAACATACGGTGCGACCAGCCCACAGTACTCGCCGACATCACCTGGTCTATCGCCAACGTCGCCAAGTTACAATTCGCCGACGTCTCCGAGTTACTCGCCTACATCGCCGCGTTACTCGCCGACTTCGCCGTCGTTCTCGCCAACCTCGCCCACATACAGCCCTACCTCACCAGCGCATATGGGAGCTACTTCGCCGTACTACAGCCCAACCTCGCCACGTTTCAGTCCTACGTCGCCCCAGTATAGCCCGACAAGCCCGCAATTTAACCCGTCCAGTGAGAGGCGCTCGCCAGCCTCACCAACTTCTCCCACCTTCAGTCCCACGAGCCCGACGTACTCCCCGACCAGCCCTGCTGGTAACCCGCAATACTCTCCTACGTCGCCACGCTATTCTCCTACCTCACCGGGCTCAGCGCCATACTCTACTGAGCAGAGATGGTCGCCGACTAGCCCGAAGTACTCGCCTACGTAAGTCCCCACTGGTCATAGTTGTACCTCTGACCCTTCAAGCTTCAAAAGCTAACATGCATACAGGTCTCCCAAGCAGTAAAAAGACGTGCGTAAAACGCAAGTCTGTCTATGACACTTGGATTGTAAGCTAAGGTTCTTGCCTTGCTTTGTACAAAAGTTATCTTTCGCTTCGCGGATGGCTGACTTTTGGTGTTCACAGCAGTCGCCTCAGTCTGCCTCTCGCTACCAAAACTCAGTTCCAACCATACCCTCACGGCCAGTATCGTACGGCAATCCGATATATGCGGCGTTCCTTTCATTAGGCCCACGCCACATCCGTCGGCCCTGCTCTCCGAACTGTCGCTACTCGTGCTTTAATATTTTCCTGCCTCCCGTCTTTCTTTCGAAAACGAAAATGTACAACACAAAGCTGTGCTCGAAGCACCAGCAAACCCCCAAAAAACTCGTCACCTCTTCCTGTGCTCGAGACCGAGTCGATATCTTTGCATCATATACTACACAATCATCTGCGGGGTGTTACGGAGTTGCCTTTTCCTGCTTTCAAAGGACAGAACAATCAGTGGGGTTGTGTTTCTTTCTCATTTGCTTGGCGTTATTGGGTTGGGCAGTTTGCCCGTGAGATTATGCGTTTGATGTCTTATTTTCTCGCGACAGGCTTTTCATAGATTATTGATGCCCGCCAAATTGCGCCCCGGGCTTTTCTTGCAGTAGCTCAGATGAATAGGCTTGGATTGGTGGGAGAGATGAGGCCACGATCGGAGTGCCTTGAGTAGTACAGTGCCGAGTGGCATAGGAACAAGTTAATCAGAAATCGACATGTAATTGTCATGTATCGTGTCCTGATGGGCTGGCTGTGAAGACTGATATATTCGTTCGAGTTACCTAGTTGTCCTATATCTACGACAAGCTTACCTCGCTCACCTGTCTAAGACAGAAGCTATTGTTTACGCCTCATCCTCCGCCAACAGCTAAGACACATGCAAGACAGGGAGGCAGCACCTGCCCCTTCCTCCCACAACAACATCAAGCAAGGGCGCACACCCCCAATCGCGCTATCGATTCCTCGCCACCCGTCACACAGACCCGAATCCCACAGACTCGGCCACGTTGACCAAAAGAACGCTCACGCTCAAGGGCGCGCCCCTCGTCCACGCGCGCAGAAAAGGCATGTCCTTCGCACGCTTCCCCCACCCCTCTCCCACGCATCGCAACCATGGCCCGCCTCATCAAAGGCTTCAAACGCACGCTCTCGCTCTCGAAACTCACGGCAAGTAGAAAACCACAAGCGGCGCCGGTGGTGCTGCAGAAACTGCCGGACGTCCCGGAGCGCTTCGCGTCGCCGGATCATGTCGAGGAGGAGGAATACTCGCCTGCTATACGCGCGGCGTATCGTCTTACATTCCTGGCGACTGAGGACGGGGGAGGGGAGCAAGAGCAGGAGCTTACGAGCGCGCGGCTGGCGCTACTAGGCGTGCTGCGGGGCATGAGCGGTGCGGCGATCGTGGGCGCGACAGAGATGGATGCACAGGTCCGGGGTGCATTGGGGAATCTGGCTACCGAGCCAGAGGATTCAGATGGAGATATGAGAGTCTGGGGCGCGTACCGCGCGCTCCTCGCCACGGAGAGAAACTTCCTGGCTAGCTCGTCGAACGACGGGAGTGCGGATTCTTCGGCTACGTGCGTGTCTATGCCCCCTGTACTCACGAATCCGGAGCAGTTACCCCAGCCGCGCAATGAGGTCCTGCGGCGCTTGCAGTTGTCGGAATCGTCGAGGTCGCTGTATCTCGCGCGCCCGGATATCGTGCGCAGGGGAAGTGCGAATGGGTTTTGTGTGGCGGAATTGGTGATGGGCGGCGTGGCTGATCGTCGGTTCGTGCTGCCATATTTGCATTTTGTCAGGCGCGAGGAAGTGCGGGCGCTGAAGCAGTGGCTCGTGGAAAGAGATTTCGTGCGCCAGTCCGGGGGGGTTAGTCGGATTGAGAAGGTGTTGCATTGCGTGCAGTTGCTGCAGACGGGGATGCGGTATGAATCCATCGCGGTGGTGTTTTCGCGGACGCCGAGACAGGTCATGGAGAGTTGTCATGAGGTTATGAGGGGGCTGGAGGGTCTGTATGAAAAGATGGTGCAAGCGGGGTGTGAGGGGAAGGTGTATGAGAGGCTTTGGGGGATTGCGAGGAGGTATGCGATTGGGCAGTTGGGCAAGGTGGAGAGATACTATGGGTTCAAGTGGGAAGAGATTAGGAGGATACTGGTTGCGCTGAACATGTACATTGGACGGTGGCGCGGGACTGCGAATCCGTTTGATGGGAGGTTGTTCAGATGGGGGAGCTATATTGACGTCAAAGAGGGTGGAGGACCGAGCATCGTGGCAGAGGAGAGCAGCGACGAATCTGATGAAGAATCGGTGGAGGTGGTGGAGCTAGACATGGAGGACTACAACAAGCGCATGAGCAGCGGCAGTTCGTCGCTCACCAGCATCGACACGTCGAGTTCGTCGCTGTACGAAGAGCCAGTCGCACAGGCGGCAATCGCCCAGAGAGTGTGGTATCGGAAGCTCTGACCGGATTGAGTCGTGGCGACATACCAAACAGCCGTGCAATGATAACGACTCGCCAAGTCTGCAGCGCTCCAAGCAACACGATGGAAGTCAAGGCCGGATAAAACTCTTTTCGGTAGTGGTGTCTCGGTTCAAACGGCTCTATACAAGAACATGGTATAGCCCAGCGGGCCCGGTGATCGATAAGGGGCCGTCATTTAGGCGTCTCTAGCGCGCGAGGCCGCTGCGTTTCATGTACACTTTGGCCGCACGCCACCCGGGTTCCTGCATATGAGCAGCATCGAGGCACAGTCGATACGGACCGTCATACAGGCGTTTGCGCGACCGAACGGTGGGCCTGACGTTGAAAAAAGAGGTGGACGGTAAGCACTGTAACCCGACTGCGGGTGATCTGATGCAGATCGCCACCAGCTCACAAAAGCAGTTGTGCATTTCCATTCGCAGCCGATCGGCGCGTCGGTTTGTGGTTTAATGTGGCGCAACCAATAAGGGACAGCCTCTAGCATTCCCGCACTAAGGCGACCTCCTTAATTGCAGGGTCAAGGCCTCTTCTACTTCACCTCGAGTTACTCAAAACACGCTTCATACGCTCCCTTGCGCCCGCAGTCCGCTCCCTCTTTCTCTCTCCCCCGCGAGAGTCTCCACGCTCATTCACCCAGTCACTCCTTTTTGCCGCACAATAACGACTGCGCGTCTGGTATTGCGCACCAAAGTCACATCACACTCCTTTGATTGAGACTCCACGACCAAGATATCCACGACAGCGACACCAATTCTTTACTAGCAACCATGAAGTCCTTCACGCTCTCCGCCATGGCGGCATTGGCTGCCACGGCTTTTGCACAAACACACACCGACTGCAACCCGCTCAACACCACAGGCTGTCCCAGCATGCAGGCTCTCGGCAGCAACGCGACATTCCTCTTCAACAAGACCGGCATCCCGTCCAACGACAAAGTCTGGAAGAAGCAGAACCAAGGCACCCAAGACTGGGACGAGAAAGGCGGCGCGACATTTACCATCGAGCGCTCGGGAGACTCACCCATGGTGCAATCCAAGTTTTACATGCTCTTCGGGCGCTTCGAAGTCATCATGCGCGCGGCCCGGGGCGTGGGAATCGTGTCCAGCGCGATCCTGCAGTCCGAAGCCCTCGACGAAATCGACTGGGAATTCCTCGGCAGCAACAGCACGCACGTGCTCACCAACTACTTCGGCAAGGGTAACACATCCGCGTACGACCGCGGCAAAGAGTTCCCCATGGCGCCCCCGCAAGACGAGTTCCACAACTACACTATCGACTGGACCAAGGATCGCATCCAGTGGTGGCTCGACGACAAAATGGTGCGCGAACTTGTCCCTGCGCAGGCCCTCGGTGGAAAGAACTACCCGCAGACACCAATGAACATTCGTCTGGGTATGTGGGCCGGCGGTGACATCAAGAACAACGACCCCGGCGTCGTAAAATGGGCCGGCGGCGAGACCAACTTCGAAGACGGCCCATTCACCATGATGGTCCAGCAAGTCTACGCCAAGGACTACACGCAGGCCAAGGAGTACTCATGGGAAGGCATGGACGCCTCAGGCTCGTGGGAGAAAGTAAAGGTTATTGCGTGAGTCCCCCTCTCCCATCCCAATCACCAAACACACATGCTAATACAGACATAGCGGCGGCCCATCAGACCCCTCCCCCGCGCTCAAAGAAATCCAATCCCCCTCCGGCGTCAAGAACCGCTGGGCCGCGCTCCCCGCCGGCGCCAAAATCGGCATCATTGCCGGCTCGCTCGGCCTCTTCGTCGTGCTGCTGTGCGTCATGGCCTTCTGCTGCATCAAGCAGCGCCGCGCCGGCAAGCGCGAACACGCCGCGCTGCTCGCGGACGAGCAGAAGGAAGCCGCCGAACTGCAGGCGTACAAGCAGCAGATGCAGGGCGGCAAGTTCGCTATGGGTGGTGGGTACGCGAAAGTCTAAATGCGAGGCGGCTTGGAAAGGGGGGGTGGGGTTGGATAAGAAGAACGAAGAAGAAGAAGAAGCTACTAACTAACCAACTAACTATTCTACTACTCCTACTCATGATCTCGTTGGTGGTGGTGCTTGTTGTTGTTGTAGTTTCTATTTTTCGTCGAAGTGAAGTGAAGTTTGTATATACCCTTGCTGTTTAGAAGTAGGCACCAAGGCTGTGTTGTTTTTACAGGGATGATAAATCTGGTAGTGTATTTTCTATGGCTTTTTTAATCAATGTGCGGGCTTGATGCTGGCGATTGAATGGGTGTTGTGTTGTCAATTTTTGGTGACTGTTTGCTGATAGGTTAAGTGAGGAGGGGAAGATTGATTGATGGATTGAATTGGTTAAACGTCCCTCAGAAAACTCTCCCTCTCCAAACTCGCTTTTCTGCTGTTCACTGGCCTCGTCACGTGCGATGAGCTCTGTCATGTATCTTCAATGAGGAACGCTTTGGAAGTAGCTTCTCAGGTCCAAGACGACATCATCTATGTCCTTGTCATCTGTCAACGCCTCTTTAGCGTCTTGAATACGCATTTTTTTATTCTTTCATTCTTCTCGAGCTGTCTGGCTTTGGCAGCTGCTATGTATCCGTTCAGCCAGTCCTGCAAACTCATGTCGAAATAATCGCGTTCGTTGTACTTGATATCCTTGCCTGAACTGGGAGCAGGCGATACGAGGAAGACGCAAGCACCGGCATCCACGAATGCCCGCACGACCGGGCGAAAGGCTTCTAACTTTTGATAATCACTTCCGTCCTTAAAAAAGATCTTCAGACGGAAGTTTTTCTTCTGGGGGATCTCTAACAAGGGCCGTAGCATACTCGTCAAGGTCGAGAGAGACTCCATAGCGACTACGCGATGTTTATCCTGTTCAAGATCATGTTCGGTCGGATGGCGAGCGGAACATCCCTCGTCGTGGTCATATGCGCCGGCAAGCCCATTGTAGTACGTAGCTTTGACTACCAGGCAAACGGAACGCATGTGATCCGCCAGTCGAATACCCAGATGGAAGTGGTCTTTCAGCAGGTAATCGCCAAGATCGGCAACATCGAGTGCGTCGTTTGCATGCCGAATTTCGTCCGGGTGCTTGGACAGACTCCTGTAATGTGCTTTTGCAGCCTCCTGGGCTACATTTGGGCCGACCCACTCGGGTTGCAGCCACAACGAGAGGTCCCACCAGTTGAAACACTGACATGATTTGCCTTCGCGGTTGAAGCGCCAAAGCCTGTCTCCCTTCGCTGACTTTCGAGGATCGAAAGGGTCCTTCGGCTCATCAATCGTTCCTTCGCGTAGGGATGGATGATCATGGTCATGTCTCTGTCTGGACCATAGTTCTGTATAAACCATGTCGCGTAGTTCGAGGGGAAGAGTGTTGGTAAATATTGTTGCGAAGATGCGGCAGCGTTTCTGAGAATCAAGCAGCACAGCTTCCTCGTGTTGCTTCCGTAGAGTCACTAGTTCTCTCTGTGCTTACTCGCGTTCTAGGGTAAGCTTCAAGTACCTAATTCTAGATAAGCATCGATGCCCTTGCGAGCCTGCATCTGCTAACTTACTTGAACTCTAAATCATCTGTTTGTGCCGCGATGCTACAAGCAGTGAGTATGGGTAGAAGAAGATGTGGTACGACATAATAATGAATCCTGTAGTTTAAACGCTGCATCTAACGGAGAGCGTGCACAAGATGGAAGTATTATGTATCAGCCTTTCCCGGGGACGATTTTCTAGAGAAGCTGCAAGTATACTTTGAAAATGAGCACTGTAAATTGTACATAAATGATGCTACAATGTGAGTCGGACTTGTAGATGAAAGGCGTTGAGATCGTACCTAGAGACATGGTCTTCTTGTCCTATCAACGGTACGATCATTCCTCTTCGGTTTAATTGTAAGGCCATCTTGAATTGCCAACAAGTTCTTCGTTGCAGGTCTTGCAGCTATACAATCGGGGGAGTTTCAGGAGTGATGTCGAAAAGGGTTGAAGCCCAAACGACAGGGGTCTTTGTAAGCTGCAGATCGCGCTAATCTGGTCACATGAGTTCGCGTGGGGAGAACCATGAACCAAACGCGGTACGGCGCGGGGTCGTGTTAGATCCGGAGTCCGCCCATCTATCTGGGGACGTGTTATTTAATCTCTCCCTTTACAAAACCTTGTGGTGCCTTACTGGTCATCCATATTTTCTGATGACTACGTGGGCGACTTGTCGACTTCTCGCAGAATCACTTCTGGCAACTTCCACCCTGTTCCGTCGCGCCTTTACACGACAGTCGATAGTGTTGGTCAATCTTCTTAGCTGCTGCGTAGGATCGTACGACATTTTACGACGCGCTCTTATCTCTCGCTGCTGCTGCTTTACAATCTTCCCATCTTGTTCCGAAAGCATATGTGAGCGACACCGCGACAAGTGCGCAATAGTCCTTCTTTCTCACAGTGTTTGTCTGGAAGGAATAAGAGGTTAGCCACGCATACCCGACCCAGGTTTAGAACGCGACGATGGGTATTCCTGAGTGAGTTGCCAATATAGATTGAAGATTGCTCATGTCCTGACCGCAACAGCTTAAGAGAAACGATCGAGGCCTGCGAGGAAATCATTCCAATCGCCCAGCTCGCCGAGGAACACTTTATCCGCAACAAAAGACCTCTCAAAATAGCCGTTGATGAATCAGATTGGCGCTTCAACAATGTAACTCCAGAAACGGTCGCCGCGATCCGTCGAAGTACGTGGAGCCTTGACCAGTGCAAGTACGCAACTGATCTCTGCATAGAAGTCCCAGCTGCCAATCCCGTCGAGAAGGCAATGTTCTACAGGATATGCAATCTATTGACGCTGAACATCGAACTCATCTTCGTCTTCGATGGTCCCGATGTCCCTCCTAAACGCGGTTGTACCCAACATGGTCGCAAAGTCAGTCCAAAAGACCGAGAGCTTCTGAAGGAAACCCTGACACACTTTGGTATCCCATACATAGATGCGCCCGGAGAAGCCGAGGCCGAATGCTGCAATCTACAAAACCTTCGCATCGTTGACGCCGTGTGGTCGCAGGATTCGGACTGCCTAATGTTTGGCTGTACCCTTTGGCTTCGCGACCATCGGACTCCCAAGGAAGAAGGGTACGACAATAGGAATAAAGGACATACCAAGAAGGCTGCTAAGACGGTGCGAGTGGTTCGGGCAGAAACGCTGGCCGAAAAGCACCGTCTGAAGCGTGAAGGCTGTGTATTGTTTGCCATGCTCGCTGGAGGAGACTACGACACTGTAGGCCTTATAGGATGCGGTGCTATGACATCACTCGAAGCAGCGAAGTCTGGCCTTGGTCTAAGTTTGTGCAAGGCGACGAATCAAGATGACTGTCATAGGTGGAGAGAGCACGTGCTGAGGCCTTTCTTCAAAAGAAAGAACATACATATCGCAGTGCCCGCCAATTTCCCAAGCTTTACCACTCTCCGGAAATATAACGCACCCAAAGTACACCCGGAATCATTCCATGCTGGTAATAAGCAACTTTCCCCGGACTACAAACGTTTCGTAGACGAGGGTGCGCTTTTGCGCGTGACAGTCCAAAGATGTGAGTCATTGCCGTACTGGTCGTATGCGCCGATAGGTTACTAACCTTTTGATATTTACAGACAACATCTGGGCTCGACTATACATGGATTGGGTGGTGCCCACTATGCTCACTCGTGATCTTGCCGACAGAGACCCATCGTTAGCACAACATCACGTCCATGGCATCGAGTTGCTTAAAACGAAGCTAGCAAAGAACCAAGACACAACCGCTGGAAAGCTAGAAACGAAAGTCAGATTCTCTCCCATGGGTTTGACAAAGCTGCTGAGGCCACTACCTGGTGGCACAGACTGGAAATTCTTGATGGTCGCCGAAGACAACATGTACGAATCAACCCATCGAGTCGAGTGCGAGATACCCACCTATCTACTTCGAAAGGTTCTGCCATCGCAAATGTTTGCATTGCCCGTTTCTGCAGCTAAATCTCGAAAACCAAAACGAACGCACAGCAGTGACATCGAACCGTATGCCGAGCAGCTTGATAGTGCAACAAAGCGAGCGCGTCTAGCTCAAAGTCCAACTGGAGTAACTACCAGCGGTAGTCCGAGCCTTCCCCGCTCGCTTGCTCCTCAACCAACAACTGCGCAACCTGCTGAAGACGTTTTTGGATTAGGAGATATAGACGACAATGGCCCGCTCTTCATCCGAAACTATCCCGCTAGGAAACCCGCTAGCAAGAAGAAAGGGTCAGGCAATGTGGTGCCTCGAGATGAATTTGCAGAGTTGGAAGAGCTGGACTTACAACGAGCTCTACAGCTGAGTCTAGAAACGCAATCTACCGCAAGTGCTCGTTCAGCAAAGCCTACAAATACACCAAAAAGATCGGACACACCCGAGATTATCGACTTGACCTGATGATAGGTGGAACATGTGTTGTATGCGTCGCTAAAATCTGCTTCACCGCCGAATACATGATTATGAATCCGGTCAGAGTGTAGTCCGATGCATCAGGCACACTAGGTAGCAACGTCTCTTTAATTGATTTCTTGGTTAAAGGTCATAGGTATTTCTTGTTCTGTTTTTTGCAGAAATTCCCTTCCGCTGGCTACAGTAGTCTATGGCGCGCCAGTCCATACAGGCGGTCCAGGTATATTGTATGTCTGGATATCGTCAGCATCGTTTCTTACTCGCAATCCTAGTCTGCTCACTGTTCGATTCGCCACCTCCGGTGAGTATATGTCAATATTGATTTCGGGTTCTGTTTCCAATTAGTGACCACCTCCCTCTGTAAGCACCAGCAAACTCACGATCCATACTCCACACCCCCGGAATCTTCACCATATACTCCTCCCCCGGAAACTCCCATCCATTCCCACGAACATCCAAATGCGCGCACTCAGGATAAAACTGCGGCTTATTCGCACTATGCAGACTAATAATCTCATGCCTGACAAGATACCTCCCCGGCCTCAGCTTCTCCGGAATCGTCTCAGGCCACAAACTCGGACTGCCATCCCACATGCTAAACGACTTCTGAAACCACGTGCCTTCCTCGATGGTGCCTTCCAACAACCCTCTCTGACCAATCTTGAACCAGTCGGCCGTCGAGCTGTCGAATGTGTGGCAGTCGTTGGCTTCGTTGGCGCAGTACGCGAGCCATGCGATCATGGGGCCGACGGTGTGTACCCAGTACCCGTAAACTGCAGTGATGTTCTGACCTGCTGTGATGGGAATGTATGCGCGCGCAGGTGTGCCGGGTGTGTTTCACGAGAGGGAGATGTTGTTGGTCTCGAAGATAGGGTTGTTGGTGATCCATTTGCGTTGGACCATCCATGGTGCGGAGTCTTGCGTTGTTTGGTCGCCGAAGGGATCGTAGCTAGCGCTTTGCATTAGAAGACGTATATGTAAGTAGTTTGGAGAAGTTCGCACCCTGGATACCATGCGTCCCCGACGGTATAGTTTAGTGCGCCGCCGTGAGCGGAGACGCAATGCGCAGCGACGCTAACAATAGTAGCAATGATTTGTCTCATCGTGAGATAGCTTTATCACGCGGCTCGCAGGAATCTGAGACTTTGTGGCCTCGTTCGTGCATACGTCGGGTGGTTGCCGATCAGTGACGGTGGTGTTGCAAGCGAGCAGACACTGGATGCGTAGAAGCAATGTGGACAGTGAACGGGGACAAAACTCCCCGCAAAGAAATACAGTGTGACACTTGCAGACTATACTATATATCGAGCCACCTATGTTGCCATGGAATCTGGCGAACACTTTAGTTGTCTGCGCTCATTAAGCTCGCTGTAGCGAAGTTTTTCTTCTAGACTGCATGCGCCTGATGCAAAGCTTCTTTTCGCTACGACACAAACACTCTACTGCAAGAAACGAGCCCAACATTCCATTACAGCCGCTCTCTGATGACTCGGTAGTTGATGTTGCTGTGTTGACAATCAACGTGGGGAAGCAGGGATCACTTCATAAGCAGATTCATATGCGGGTAATATGCCAAAAAGCTTGTGACGAAGCTCGAGTGGAAACCGACGCTGATCTTGACGCAGTCGTAATGCAAACCGTCGCAAAATGGGTTGGTCATGGCGGTAGATGTATCGTATTATCTGACCTTGACGACTTACAGGCTAGCATGAGCGATCCCATCAAACCAACCCCTCAGACCTTGAAAGCCTCCCTGGCAACGTTTCAGGTTTCCCTATTGTTATAATACCTAACAGCTAACTACCTCTGGCCGGGGCCTGAAAGGCTTCAATGCCAGATAATACGGTATGTTAGGAGACTAATCAAAGACCCCATCGCTACAATGTGGAGTAAATGTATAAATACAGCTATACCAGCGAGACATTGCCCTCACATCTTCCCTGTAAACTTCTATCGACATGCATATTCAACTCCTTCTTCCCATTGTAGCTCTAGGTTCGAGTTCATTCGCTGCCCAATTGACGCAAGTCGCAAATTATGGGGGCACTGCACGTGCCAAACCTGGGATGTACGTGGTACATGTCACGTTTTACGATTGATACTGATAGTGATCGCAGGTGGGTGTATGTGCCCGACCAAGTCAAGACTGACGCTCTAGTCGTAGCGACCCACTCTTGCCAATCATCCGCGCAGAAGTACTTTCAGAACAGCAAGATTCCATGGAAGCAAAGATCGGATGGGAAGGGCTACGTGACAGTGTGGCCGAGCTCGACCACCGAGTGCTGGGACGTTTCTAGCAGGTCTTCACTCTCGCACAATGGTGGAGGCGACTCTAATGCGATCGCGAATATGATCACATATGCGGTAGAAAAGTACAAGATTGATCCAAAGAAGGTCTTCGTTACAGGTGGATCGTCCGGCGGTGAGCAATACTCAAGTCATGCAGCGGAGCCACTCTAACATGTCCTAGGCATGATGTCCAATGTCCTGGCGGCGACGTACCCGGAAATCATCACTGCTGTGTCGCTATACTCCGGCGTACCGGCAGGTTGCTTGTATCTTCTTCTGAAGCATCAGCTGCATGGAACAACACCTGCTCAGGCGGACAATCCATCTCGACTGCGCAGCACTGGGGGGACGTAGTGCGAGGTATGGATGCTGGGTACAACGGTAAAAGACCGCGAATGCAATTCTGGCACGGGAGTGTTGACTCAACGCTATCGCCCAAGAACTACGACGAAACACTGAAGCAATGGACCAATGTTTTCGGCGTATCTACGACCCCCACCAAGTCGCAAAAGGACACACCGGAAAGGAACTACAGGACGGATGACTTCGGTCCAAACGTCCAGGGTATCTGGGCAGTAGGGGTCGGGTATTCTGTTCCGTCGCATCTGACGGTTTCCGAGGCTTGGTTCGGGTTGTAGAGCGCCACTGAAGTCGCTCGGGCCATGTAGAGAATATCGCGTACATACTTTCTACTTATTATGTCGTGCCGTGGTTTCATGTATCGGTTCAATGGCTCTCAGTCCTGCGATGTATGTGTACAGCGGTTGGCACCTCAAGAGTGTTCTTTCTCTTTGGTTTTCGAGACGGACTTATGTCTGGTCGGGGAGATGCATGAGTTGGTGGTGTCGAACCGCCCTCGAGACCAGAGTTGGAAATAATACTGGGAGCATATGTGCTTTCCGCTCTTGATCTTTCCTCCCGTAAGACAGTATACTGTTCGCTGATACGTCCAATGGCGGCGTTGCGCAAAGGCTCGCCGGGTATCTCTGGGAACGCATGTGCTTTTTGGTCCCTGTAATCTGAAACATCAAGCTTGTGGTGGGCCGCATTGCCGAGATAGTTCGCGGCGGATGTGAACCATTGGCGTACTCGTGGCCTACCAGCTGTTGGGTCGTGTTCGCCATTCCGGTTTTGTGTACCTGCTGTTGCACTCCGCTCAAAAGCAGGTTCTGTTATTGTTGGGATCCGTCCGATATCGTTAGACGTCGTTGTTCGTATACCGAGCCCAACGCCCTCGGGAATCGCTCCATAGGAACGATGGTCATTGGGAAATCGACTTGGGGACACATCGCGATCACTGCCTGACCCATGCTGGAGATAATCCGAGGTATGGGGTAACGTTGTTTGCTTTTCCTGTAAATCATCCTCGGCCTTGTACCAGAGAAGATACAGTGAGCCTAAGGCCGCAATTACTGTACCTGCAATAGGTGCCCACTGACCTGTTTAATTTTAGTGTGGTAGACATGACGGGCTGGGAGATCATACCAACTGCTGCCATAGGCTCAGTCTGAAATGCGACCTGCTTACTGAAGAAGTTGGCTTCGCCGAAGCTCAAAATGGCAATAACAGCTCCACCAAAAAGAGGAATCTCGACAACGCTCAAGAACATCCGCACGACACTGTTAATCCCCTTGAGCTCACGTACAGTGACGTTGGCACCTTCGACAGGCTCATCCAGGTTTTCTTCGGCTTCGCGTCGCCTCTTCCAATTGATCTCAAGGATCTTGTCCCAAGTAAAAATCAGACTCAAAATTGCCTGCCCACATAGTCCCAAGTCAGCGATCCTGATTCATACAAGTCGAAACTAATCTGCGAAAAAATAAAGTAGCATGATTGGGTACGTACCGGAATACAGAAACCTGCAGCTAGAAGCATTCCTGTATTAAAGCTCAATCTAGTTGGTGCAGGTACCACATATATCTCACTCGCAGCTCCCCCTCGCAGAGGAGAGAACGGCCCATCTTTGTCGCTGCATCTCAAGTCGCATGTTGTATTTCCGTAGGGGAAATTATTCTTAGAGAGGTTCGGGACGCCGGCTTGCGCAGAGGTACAACCAATTGGTGTCGCCCTATAGAATTCGACACAAAGAGCAATGAGTCCGGCGAGTATAAGTATAGTCCACAGGAAGATGACATTGCGTCCAGGGTCGTAAAAATACGTTCTGGATAAGCGGACGGTAAGTGGCGCCGCCAGAATTGCGATTGAGCAAAATTGAAAGGCTCCGTATATGTCCATGTCAACCGCGCCTAGATTTTGTGGTGGTTAGATCCTGGGTGGAGTTCTTGGATCTCTTGGTGGTGTTTTGGGAACTGACCATTCACGTGCGTGCTGGCCAGCACGATGGCGTGTATTGCAGCAACACTGGGTAAAACGAGCGCGGCTGCCAACAACGCGCCTCTTAGCCACTCTGCTTTACGCGCAAATATACACGTGATAACTAGAACATAGTACAACTGTAGCCGATTGTAAGCTTTGCATGCTGGGATCGTACATTACGTGGTTAAGACTCACGATACGACTTCCAGCCCCGTACTGGCCAGAAACAGGGAACGCGCAAACGACTTGAAGAGGAACTGGTGACGTGCTGTTTGCTGCCTGGGCGCTACGCGCAGAAAGTTCAAGGAACGGTGCAATAGCCGGCATGACTATTCGGTGCTTTTGATGCGGCCACTTTAGCGACGATGAATCTCATTGCGCTGCAGTTTGGGTGTGGTAACGAGAGGCACGCGTAGGAGATGTATGCAATTCGCGACGAGTGAGGCGTCCAAGGGACCGCCATCGCTGACTACAATTGTTCACCGGTGGAAGCATCTCATCGATCGCCTGTCCTTAGTCTGACGGGCATTGAGGCTGAGTCGCAGGAATGACCTCCGACCGTACTAGTTGGGTGAGCCGAGAGCGCCGCTGTCATCCTTGGCCGCCGTGGCTGCGGCATGCCTAGCTTTTCAGCAACCGAGAACTTGTACAAGAGCCTCACATGCCTACGGAAGCATGACCAGGCGAAGCGGTGTTTCGAATGCACCCGAAGCTCGACCGAGTAGCCTGGGAGTGAAGTACATTTAAGCATCAACCAAGCAACGACCTTGGCAGACCGCCTGCCCAAATCAGCACGTGCCTCAAGCGCGACTATTCTTCGCCCAACGGGCGCCCAGTGCACGGCCTAAGGAGGTGAAGTATTTTACTGAAATGTTCGTAGCTGCTTCTTACAGTCCACAGCTGTTACAAAGATGATACCCTCGCTGCTCTCACGTGCAGCTGAAGCCGAAGCGGAAGTGCAGGACCTGGATACCAGCAAGATCAGAGAATGGCGATCGATCGTGACTCTCATTGTCTTTGTCCTAACCAGTAAGCCAGAAGCGTACGTACGAAAACAGTTTCTGACCAATCAAATCAGACATTAACGTGCTCTTTCCCTTCCACATTCCCTTATTCCTTCCCCGCATAATCTGGACTGGTATCCTCAACATCTTCAGTGCACTCCGGATCATCGAACCACCGCAGCATCCCACACGGACCCAAGATGGAAAAGCGGGCGTTTTTGTGCGGTTCAGATTCCCAATGGACTTCATCACAGCTCCTTTGATTGCTGATCTGTTCCTTCTGGCCATCTCAGCTATCGGAAGAAAAGAAGTCCACGATGGTACCATCGGTGCAAGAGGCATCGAGCCTTACGACATCATGCTTTTCTTCCTCTCACTGGCTTACATTGCAATTTCTGTCGATGCATCAGGCTTGATCAGATGGCTTGCATTCAAGGTCCTGCAGAAGGGAGGCAAGGTCGGACATAGACTTTACTTCTACCTGTACGCCTTCTTTTTCAGTCTTACTGCGTTCATTGGAAATGATCCTATCATTTTGTCCGGTACGGCCTTCTTATCGTATATGACGCGCGTCTCCAGTAATATCAAGCATCCCCGGGCCTGGATTTACACTCAGTTTGCTGTCGCAAACATTGCATCCACTATCCTGGTGTCCTCAAATCCCACAAACCTTGTCCTAGCTGGAGCTTTTGGCGTTAGGTTCATCAACTATACGGCGAACGTAATTGTTCCCGTGCTCGTAACAGGAATCGTCCTGTTTCCATTCCTACTTTACATCATCTTCCACGATGAGTCGCTCATACCAGCATCCATCAAGATGGAGGATCTACCTGAGGAACTGAAGAACAAGAAGCCCGTCAATCCCAATATTCCGTATGCGAAGGGCGAGAACGACGAACGCGAGCGCGAGAAAGACCCCAATACCGACGAGGAGGAAGACAAGAAACTGTCACTAGAAGAGATTCTGAATCCGTTTCTCGACAAGAAAGGCGCCATCATTGGTGCTTGCATCATGGCCGTTACTCTCATCACTGTCCTCGCCCTCAACGCATCCACATCTAGCAGTGGCCATCCTCGGCCCGTTTTCTGGGTCACTTTGCCCGCGGCCGTCGTTCTATTCTGCGTGGATTTGACATTTGGTTGGCTGAACCGAAAAGAGACGCGACAAATCGCTCATGAGGGCAGGCAAAGAGCTGAACTCGCGCAGGCTGAGCGAGCTGAAGTGAGGCGGAAGTCCATCGCCCAAGTCGATGCCGATGCGATCGAATTGAGCGAGTCTCCGCACTCTACGTACGCTTCTGACGAGAAAGCATTTACTTCTGGGGCGGCATCATCGAGTGCACAGGCACCGGAGAAGACACAGGCGTTGGACGACAGCCACGTCTCTCCTCCCGAAGAGGGAAAGTCATCCAAGCCAAAACAACGCACCACGCTTGTCTCTATCGTTCGACATTCGTACATGTCTGCGCAAGAAACTTTCCCAACGACCATGACCGTCTTCCATCACCTACCACTACCCCTCGTCCCGTTCGCGTTCTGCATGTTCGTCCTCGTACAAGCGCTCGTAACAAAAGGCTGGGTTCCCGTATTCGCTTACGGCTGGGATCACTGGGTCGAGAAAACTGGGACAGTCGGCGCAGTCGGAGGCATGGGCTTCGTGTCTGTCATCCTTTGCAACGTAAGCTTACTCACATCCCGCCTTATCTCGATTTGAGTTAACAAGTCCAAACAGTTCGCCGGCACAAACATTGGCACCACGATACTCATCTCCCGTGTCATTCAAGCATGGCAAGAAATTCACAATCAAAATGGCATACCAATTTCCGATCGCACGTTCTGGGGCACAGTGTACAGCATGGCCATTGGTGTCAACTACGGCGCTTTCAGCTTGGCGTTCAGCGCGTCGCTGGCGGGTATGCTGTGGCGCGATATTCTGGCGAGGAAGCATATTCGTGTTGGTGGACTGGAGTTTGCGCGTGTCAATTTGCCGATTATTGCCATCACGATGGTGGTTGGATTGACGGTGCTCATTGGGCAGATCTACATTGTTAGGGGTGAGGGACCGTATTACATTGCGCCTGTATAAGATTAGTGAGCTTGGTTGCATGTTCTGTCTTGGCGTTTGGTTCTCGAAATATTTTTTTGAATCGACGCTGAACATTTCCTGTACACCTGTGAGGTTGTATATCCGCGACATCTCTCTACAACCACCAGATGGTGTAACAAATTCGTACCTCTTATCGGAATTAGCTACCAATTGGTGTCATGGCGATTGCTGAGTTTGCATATCTCCACGGATTTTCCCACGCTCTTGCATATCATGAAAAACCTATGAATATCTCCTGTCTGGAAAATTACACCTCGCTGCGCACTTTACTTTCGCTGCGTGTCTGTAGTGACTCCCACAAGCGTACAATATCAAGAGAGCGATCCTCCTTGAGTCAACTATGACCGGTCTCCAGATAGCGCTCGATCCAGACAGCGACCTTGGCAGCAAGAACGGAGAGCTAAGTCTGAACGAGAACCACGCCGTCTTTGCCGCTTTCGTGTGCTGGATCTGGACAGGAAGACTCAAGGACATACCAGACAGCGTTGAAGGAGCAACAGTAAGCGACTTTTACCTTCCACATAAGCTTCTATACAAGATCTGGGTCTTCGGCGACATGCGAGGCGTACCTGGTCTTTGCAACGCCGCCATCGACATGCTGCACGAGAAATCGACGGCGAGGTTGAGGAAATGGGATACGCCAGAGTTCTTTGTCCCATGGATATATGCAAACACCGCGCCTGATGCTTCGTTGCGGAATTTCAAGGTCGGCAGTTGTATATTCACCAGTACCTTGTCATTCTGGCAACGGCTGGGCAAAGAGGAGAAGGGAATCCCTATGCAATTCATACTGGACGCTCTCCCGATCATAGTATCTAGGGGTCCGACTGCTGGGCTGTTCAGGAAGGCAGAATGGACCACACTGGGTCGATGCCGATGGCACGACCATTCTGGTCCTGGTGGCAAGCTACGAACGTAATCGCGAAAGTGAGAACTGTCGTGGGCGTGTCCTAGTTATAACGAATTCATAGACTTGGACATCAGGCACCGGCATGATTCCTGCCCGCCATTTCCTCACAAGAGGTAGCCTGTACATAAACAAGATCTCTGTAAAGCAGAGTATCTCAAGGCAGTATATATATACAGGCCCATATAAAAATCTGTCGTGAAGTACCTCTAGGTGCTCAGCTCAAGTCGTGTAGATGCAAAGCAGGCGTGAACCATGCCGCCGCCTGGTGAATAGAGGTGACAAAGTGCAATACAATGCGATCGTGACACAACAGCGAAGTAAGCGTTGAGATAGCGATGACGTTGCACAATTTCCAATCTCGTTCAGCACAGCTGAACGGTCAGAGGAATTGCAAGTGATCACTACCGTCGCGTGACATATTTGACGTCATGTGCGAGATGTTCAGCGCGAATGCAAGGAAATTAGTACACAGTGTGCACGTCTGCTACGAACGCTAAGGCGATATTATTAGTTCGACGCGGATGTTTCGAGGGCAAAACAGGACTGTGGTGATGGTGCGGTGATCTGTCGTTGCGGCTCGCCTTCGGAAGGAGGTACCCTTGGCCCGTGCGTCGTGCGTGCCCAACTCCAACTCGCCAGGAGCATTTACCCCAGCGTTTCGATCCGTGGCGCAATAACTTCAGCGTACAAACAATCGGCAAATGCGAAACATGCATCTATGAATGGCATCGGCCCCGTTTGCGCCTGCCGGACGAGTGTGTCGAGCCTTGGGGCCGTTCGCTGCAGGGCGGGGACCCGAGACCTTCGCAGTGAGCGGATGATACAGCGAACACCGAAGGGTACTCCTGCATGTACGTTCGATATAAAGACTGCAGCCAGACAGCATGCAGATGGTCATTGAAAAGTTCACAATAAAAGCCTTGCCATAAAATCCAACAACGAATCCAAAATGTCCACGCAGAAGATGAAGCCTACCTTTGATGGTTGGTCATCCACCAAGCCTTTCGGGCCTGACTAACAAGGACAGATGTTATGGGATGCCAGGCAGCATGCTATGAGTGGGCTGATAGCTACGATAGCAAGGTCCGTTCGCCTCAACCAATTACGAACCAGCATCTCACATGACACAGGACTGGGACCGTCTGCGCAAATGCATAGCACCTACTCTGAGGATTGACTACCGGTCATTCTTGAACCAGATTTGGGAAGCTATGCCAGCGGAAGAGTTCGTCGCAATGGCTTCGGACCCCGCAGTGCTCGGCAACCCCCTTCTCAAGACGCAGCACTTCATTGGCGGCACGCGATGGGAAAAGGTCTCAGACGACGAGATGATCGGCTACCACCAGCTGCGGGTGCCTCACCAGAGATACGCCGACGAGACCATGTCCAAGGTGTTAGTCAAGGGCCATGCTCACAGCTTCAACATGCACTGGTACAAGAAGGTGGATGGCGAGTGGAAGTTTGCGGGACTGAACCCAGATATCAGGTGGTTCGAGTACGACTTCGACAAGGTCTTTGCGGAGGGACGGGACTCGTTCGGCGAAGCTAAAGCGGCAAGCGGAATCCCGACGGAGGCGTGAGAAATGAGCAGAGTTTTATACCACGGACACATTTTCAATAAGAATCTTTAGTGGGAAACGCATTTGCAGGGGACGAGAATGAGGACACTGATGCATTCTTGTTGCAAGCAGATGGTGACGATTTCCGGCTCCGGCTCAGGACGGCCAACGGTTGCTTCAACTAGCCGCATGCAGCGCGACCCACTGGGGGCGCTCGGAAGCTCAGCTGTTGGTTGAGAAAGTTTTGAATGTTGGGCCGTCGGTTTAACTTCACACTGGGCCATTGCATGATCGGACCAGTCAACGGATGCCGTCGACACATTCTGGGAAATGGAATGTACGCAACAATGAGATCTAGCAGGCTGGTGCGAGTGGGGCATGTAGTTGGCCCGAAACAGAGAGCTCTGAACGGTATATGCAAGTCACATGTGCGCAGGCCGGGGGTGTGCCTCTATTAATACCCGGCGGACATGAGGACCACAGATGCGACCCGAATGCAAAGCCTGGTCGAGAAAGTGGACGCGAGGTTAGGGTTAGAGGAAGAGGGCAGCATCTGTACCTGTATCGAGATCTCCATACAAGAGTCAGCCGAGCCCGTTTAGCAGCATTATCCCCGAACCAATACCAAACAGTGATTAGTGTGGGATCCCAGGCCTGAACGTCTCGCAGCGATCACTCGCTTCTTTTCACTGACCCCGCCGCAGACCACCATCTATATCTTGCGCACTTCGCATACCCGTCTCTTGCCTGGTTGTGTCTTTATCATTCGGTCGCGTCTTCTGTTCGAATATCGGAGTTGCTTGTTGGTCCAGGTATGTCTGCGAATTTTTTCCTCGCCGTCCTTGGCGGGTGGTGTGCCAGGTGACGCACGTTGCGTGCAAGGCAGTGCATGGAGCTGGTGCAGAGGGCGCATCCGCGCTGCCGTCGCCGCCATGCACGCTGGCGATACCTCGCGACGCACCGCGCTGGTGTTGAGGTGCTCCTGCCTGGAATGACGTCGTCGGCACAGACCTTCTCTCACCGAAGCAAACGCACGCTCGCCATGGTGCGCCTCGTGGAACAGCATGACTGATCCGTGAAACCTCACTTAGCTGCCAACTGCCAAGTGCTAACTTCCCCAGGTCAATCTTTCGCAGTTCTCGTCCTCAACCCACTTCCAGTCCTTCGGTGCTTCGAGGTGTTTCACTGTCGCAGTTCGACTGTTCCCTAGCTGTCTTGCGCTTGTCAACTATATTCCGCTTTCCCTTGATCGAGAGATTGCGGCTTTGCGACGGTGAGTCGCGCCTGCCCTAGTGAACGACAGACGGCGCTTGGTGCCTTCCCCGCTGCCTATCACCCCGGCTGCCTGTGCTATTGTGCGCTATTCGCTATTCGCTATTCGCTATTCACGACGCTGACCACTGTACTCTCGCAGACAAATATAAGCACGACTTCGATTCGACATCATATTTAGACCGCGACACCCTTACTCCCTACACGCCCTCTCTAGCCGCCCAACCCCATCATTACCCCGCCTGCTCTTGAGCCACCACAGCCATGAGCTTCTCTCAGTACGACCAGATGCAGGGCCCGCCTGCTGGCGAGCAGCCCAACCAGAGCGGCTCGCAGCCTGACCTTGGCCAGCAGATGGACCCCTCGGGCAACGGCTTCCCACCCCAGGGCAACATGGGCCCGCCAGGCAGCGCTGGAGGCGACGGCCAGCCCAGCGCTGGCAAGACCACTCTCTGGTGAGTCTCATCGCATACTTGTTTGCGCATCGCTGCTTCGGCACCCGCGCAAACATTATATGCCACAAGAATGGCGCTTGCCCAAGGACGTCAACGCTAACACGCGCAGGATGGGCGAGCTTGAGCCCTGGATCGACGAGAACTTCGTGCGCAGCATTTGGTACAACATGGGTGAGACGGTCAACGTCAAGATGATCCGCGACAAGTTCTCCGGGTAAGCGGGCGAATCACACCCCGGCAAGGAATTCGCTAACTACCAGACAGCAGTAACGCGGGATATTGCTTCGTTGATTTCTCCACCCCCGAGGCCGCAGCCAAGGCGCTCTCTCTCAATGGCCAACTGATCCCCAACTCCAACCGCCCCTTCAAGCTGAACTGGGCCAGTGGCGGCGGTCTAGCTGATAGGAGGTGAGTGCTATACCACACTTTCCATGTCCATGACTGGTAGCTAATGCGCAGAAACAGCCGCGACGAGCGTGGCCCCGAGTACAGCATCTTTGTGGGCGACCTGGGCCCCGAGGTCACCGAATTCGTCCTCGTCCAGCTGTTCCAGAACAAGTACCGATCGACCAAGTCAGCCAAGATCATGTCCGATCCTATCTCCGGAATGTCGCGCGGCTACGGCTTTGTCCGCTTCGCAGACGAGGCGGACCAGCAGAAGGCCCTCACCGACATGCAAGGCGTCTACTGCGGTAATAGGCCTATGCGCATTAGCACCGCAACCCCCAAGAACAAGAGCGGCGGTCCTGGCGGTCCCGGTGGCATGGGCATGCAGCAAGGCGGTCCCGGCGGCCCTGGCATGGGCATGTACTCCATGGGCGCTCCCCCGATGGGCTACTACGGCGCACCCCAGCCCATGAACCAGTTCACTGACCCTAACAATACGACCGTTTTCGTCGGTGGCCTGTCCGGCTACGTCACCGAGGACGAGCTCCGCTCCTTCTTCCAGGGCTTCGGTGAGATCACCTATGTCAAGATCCCGCCAGGCAAGGGATGTGGCTTCGTCCAGTTCGTGCAGCGTCACGCAGCGGAGATGGCCATCAACCAGATGCAAGGCTACCCCATCGGCAATTCGCGCGTTCGTCTCAGCTGGGGACGTTCCCAGAACAACTCCGGCCCGGCCGGTACTCCCTACCGTCCTGCGCCCCCTCCGCCAGTCTACGGGCCTGGCATGGGCATGCCACCGCAGCACTTTGGCGGCGGCGGCTACGCTCCCATGAAGGTAGGAAATATGCCTGTCCATCTAGACCAAAGCTAACTGTCTTCTAGTAAGCGCATTCTTTTCCTCTCTCCTACTTGCACGGCGCCTCATCTCCCTGGTTCATATCGTTGGCTTCTGCAATGACACCCTTTCATGACTCGCCATCACGACTCTCAAGCGATTTGGTTTCTTTCTATACCTGGGCGGTTCTCAAAAGTTCTCTCTCACTACCATCTCACGACACCATTTCTGCTCGAGGGCCCAAAGGGAGTCTTTGTATAACAGGTCATCTTTCTGCCCGTGGGTTTTTCTTTCGTAACTGGGCTACTCTCCTTCTCGGGAGCGTGGGGACATGTAGCTTAGTGAGTCTTGCACGGTCGGGTGTTACTTTCCTTTCCTTTGTCCATGAATGTGCGCTACCACGATCTGAGATTGGCTATCATTCCAATCATATGGCAATTTCGTACTTTTGCGTGTTCTTTTTTGTGCGTGCTTGTCTACATACTTGCTGGTATTATCGGCTGGTTGCTAGTTCATGTCGCGGGTCGCACATCTTGTCTGTTGGGTATCTGTCATTGCCTGTCACTTCATCACAGTCACACAGCACTTTTTCTGAGTCACACGCTAACAGTATCCCTACAGCAACCTTCCATACCAACAGCAGCCATCTGCTTCTCCATTCCTCGCCAATAGCCCCGGTGGCTTCCAGAACGGCGGTGGCGCGAACCTCAACGGCCTCGGCTCTCCCCAGTACAGCGGCACTATGAGCCCTGGAGCAGGCCGCTCAAACGGCAACGGAGCGCCCGGCGCCTACGACAACGGCCCCTTTGCGAACCAACTCCCTTCCTAAATGCTCGTCTCTTCCTTGCCGCCCATCGCAGCTACTGATGTCTGGTTTCTTCCTGCATAGCGTGGGTTATGGATGCTCATTATACTACGGCGCAAGATCTTTGAAGATTGGGAATTGCCATTTAGCGTGGCGTCTGGCGAGTATGGCATCCTTTATGCGCATCTATAGGTAATGGCATATAAGTTAGGAGATAGTTACATGGCATTGATAGGTAAAAGTCCTGAATACATGGAGGCGACGGTGTCTCGTCTTATTCTTTAAGAAGGCTGTTTTTAACCTGGCGTTCTCCGGAGTAGTCTCGCTCACTGCACCAGGTACCCTTTGAGCCGAGATGTTGGCCGCTCAAATATTTGACCATATCTTACCTTTTGTACTCGGCGTAATCATGCTCTCAGATAACTGTCCAGTTCGACTCGTTAATTTATGCTGATGCGATGCCTTGGTTGCTGCAGTTGTGCTTTCCTCGCAGAAAGATGGGCGACCACCGCTCTATACCTGCCATCTTTCCAACTCGTGCACTCTCTTCCTTTCCTCAACAACCAGACCAGCACTTTTGCTTGCTTTCGCATCATTGGACCCTAGGCGAACAATTGGCGCGCTACAATGCGTTACGACTTCTGGGATGTCATACTGTTCCCAAAGGACTCGCCTGTTCCGATTCAAGAGTTCAAGACTGCATGCTACCATGCTTCAGACAGCCGTGAGTGCTATCACTTTTCCCAATCAGTATGAGGCCTTTCGCTAAGCAGACGCACTTGCAGGACTTCATCAACCACCGACGTTGACATGCTACATCAGATCCCTCCCTCCTACAATGCCGTTCCGTATCTCGATACACTCATGGGCCCCCGCGGCAAAGCCCTCAGCGGTTATCGAGTCTCGAAGAAAAGCACACCAGAAGATAATGTACATGATCCAGGTCATCGTAGATGGCGCCAGAGTCTTGTGAGCTACGCTGCATCCTTCAGGACTAGTATGATCTGATGCTGATTCCGTGTAGCCGCGGATGCTTCGACATAACGTCCAAATGGCCCCAGGAGATTGGTAAGATTTCTCTCACTGCTACATCTATTGTGTATGGGGTACTAAAGCCGTGGCAGCGCACGAGAAGCGAGCACATGTCTCTACCGACCACCCCACAAGCCAGCACAAGGCTCCTCTTGGGTTTCCACCTTTTGCTCAACAGACTTTGATGCAACCTACATGGGACGCCCGAGACCCGCGGGGTAGAATCAATATTGTGCTTTCAGAGCAGTTGATCAATAGAAGCGGCAGTCTAGGCGAGTCGGATCAGGGACCAAGCAATGAGATTGTTTGCTTCTCCTTTCAACACGCGCCCAAAGGTGAGCTACACGAACGACAATTCATACATGAATGCTGACGCAAACTAGATATACTGGAACAGGCGGGGATATCGTGGCCGATACGTAATCCGTTGTACCTCTCAGGTGTTCACGGTGACCACGCCTCTCCGAGCAGCACAGCGCCATCCCCAAAAATATCGATGACGCAGGGTAGGCCCAACGCTAGCAAATTCAACTCACCACATGTTCCTGCGTCTACGTCTATGTCTTCTTTTATGCGGTCTCGGAATAGTGAGCCGTTACAAAGACCGAGGACACAACCGCCACCACACTCGCAGTTTCCGAAGCCACCCCTTGGCACCAGAGGTCACGACCGCGCGGACATGTGGGATGAATCTTTCGGCTCGTTCCGTGACAATCATGACAGTATTAGTCTGGACTCTTGGTCCACACATCGAAGCACATCCAACTCAACTGGCGATGCCTTCCTGGGTGAGGGCATGTTCGGTCCGTCGCATGCATCCAGACCTCCACCATGGAGAAATCCTCCACCTAAATTCCAAGAAACTGCGAAGCCAAACTGGACTGGCCAGCGTCCAAGAAAAGACCAAGATCAGCAGTTCGTCATAACGCTTCGTGACGACCAGCTGGGACAGATTATCCAGGCCATCAGTCCGCCGAAGAGACGTCCAGACTTGGAGCAAGGTACAGAAACTCAGCGCGGAGTTCACAGTGGTCGTCCACCTGCCCCTCACATGTATTGTCCGCCCAAAATGGGAAGTCTCTCACTTACTGGTCCGCCCTCCGCTGCTGCGCTTGCCCGCAAGTCATCGTACTCAAGTCTCAATGCCAGCCGGAATGTGCCGAATAGACAATCACCGAACCAACCTGGGGCTACTCAGCATAGCAGAACCCATGCAACTGCCATGTATCATCCTTCTGCGTCAAGCAACAAGGAGAACTTCCCTCCTTCGCAATCGAGACTACCGACTGCGTTTCCGATGGCTAATCGAGTTCCGACACCCGATATTTTCGCCCCCTCGCTGGCACAATTCGACTCTGACGTCTCGATGAGGAACCCGTCTTCGCTTTTCTCGGGCTACAATCAAGCTGGAAGCAGAATCCCTGTCCTTTCAGAGATACATAACAGGCACAGTCCCGCACACACGCCTTCGAATGTTGGTGGTGTCAAGAGCAGGAAGGAAGGTCTGGCACATGACTCAGTACACCCATCTGAGCAGGGGGTTCGACACGACCAGAGCCTCCTACCGCATATGAGCAGCAACCAGAGCACTATAGAGAGACCCATGAGTAGAGAGCACTTGGGCATCTCTCGTAATTCTCCAAGGATGCGTACCAAGGCTATACCGGACATTGTTGAGATCATCGACGTCGACGCCATCGACCCAGACCTAAGCACGGACGTACCGCAAGACGCCACAAAGCTGTCGCCTTACCAACCACAACACAAACCTGGCATGTCATCCATGGATAGCACTACACGTATTGAGCGTGAAACACGCGATGCCCTCGGAGTTTATCTCGGTGCTCATTCCGATATCGACATGGGACCGGAGCTTGGTCATGCTCTACGAGAAAGCACTGTGCTTGGTGCAAGTCCCCGTCTGAACGCGGGAGCTAATGAATTTGAGCCTGCTGCGAAGAGGAAAAGAGAAGGTACCGAGGAAACCGAAAGTCCAGTCAGCAAGAGGGAGAAGGGGGGCAACCCTGATGTTGAGGAAGAGACGGAGGATATGGACATGCCAGGTAAGAAGGAGGAATGAATGGAACGGTGGAGGTACACTCGTTTGAACATTGGACTGGTATTGGTTCCGCACAGCTGTTTGGGGAACATAAATGGTGGGAGAGTTATCGGGCTAGATGAGTAGGACCTTGGCAGTATGCGCCAGTAGCCGATACAGTTAGTTGCAGCATTCCAGCTATGTACCTTGGTAACAGCCACATAAATCGTACTGTCCACATTTCATGACACCATGAAGGAAACCAAAAACTGCTCATGAAGCGATCGTATGATACAAGCAAGTCCAGCCGAAATCGACTTTCACCCCACGTTCTCAGAGAGCAGGTGCAAGCGAGACGTGACATCATGCTATTGGTCTGAACATTCGACATCTCAACCCACATCAACGCGGGCATCGCACACCTCAATTGTCGCTCTCTCCTCTTCTAATCGCACTCACATCATGACTTTACTACTCAAGCAGTCCCTCAAGCTCGGACTTGTCCAACTCGCCTCGGGCGCCGATAAAGCGCTCAACCTCGCGAACGCGCGCACCAAAGTCCTCGAAGCCGCAAAACGCGGCGCAAAGCTCGTCGTCCTCCCCGAATGCTTCAATTCGCCCTACGGCACCAAGTACTTTGACAAGTACGCAGAGGCGCTGCTCCCCTCCCCACCAACCGAGGCGCAATCACCAACATTCCACGCGCTCTCGAAGCTCGCAAAAGAAGCCAACATATACCTAGTAGGAGGTAGCATACCGGAGCGCGACGACAGCAAAAAGGAGCTCTACAACACGAGCCTAACATTCTCCCCGTCTGGCGAATTACTAGCCACACACCGCAAAGTGCACCTCTTCGACATCGACATCCCCGGCAAGATCAAATTCCGCGAATCCGACGTCCTGTCCCCAGGGAACAAGATAACGCTGGTCGATCTCCCCGAGTACGGCAAGATCGCAATCGCCATCTGCTACGACATCCGCTTCCCGGAGCTCGCCACCATCGCCGCGCGCAAAGGCGCCTTCCTCCTCCTGTACCCCGGCGCATTCAACCTCACGACCGGCGCTTTACACTGGGAGCTACTTGCGCGCGCCCGCGCAACAGACAATCAGGTGTACGTGGGCCTGTGCAGCCCGGCGCGCGATATGCAGGCGGATTATAACGCGTGGGGGCATAGCTTGGTGGTGGATCCGAATGCGGAGGTGCTGGCGCAACTGGGGGAAGAGGAAGGGGTTGTGGTGGAGGAGTTGAGGGAGGGGAGGGTGGAGGAGTGTAGGAAAGGGATTCCGCTGGGGACACAGAGGAGGTTCGATGTTTATCCGGATGTCAGTGCTGGAGGGAGGTTTGAGGAGTAGAGGTTGCGAGGAATCAGGATAGAGAGCATATGAATTCCGAGACTAAGAACATTGCAGATTGGGGCATACGATGGAAAACGAATTGGATACCTGGAGATATACAGGGCTTTGCTGTCGCCATTGAAGCGTGGCGATAATGTGTACAGCTTTGGGCTTTTCGTCGCAGTTGATACCCTGCAGTACTTTGTATTAACTCGAGCGACGTCCTGCTGTCTTTTGTGGGACGTGGGACAGCTGGGCGAGACGCGATTGCCCTCAGAAGCAGGTGACGTCTTGCTCTTACTGCGCAGAAAGCACGGTGTAAAGAACAACAGCATCAGAAGGCTCGCAAGATATGCAGGGCAGCAGGGCAAGATTTGAAAACGAGTCAATAAACGGCTGCCATAGGCGCATCACAGCGCCGGGTGATGGGACATGCAGCGCAGGGAGAGCCCAAAGGCGGGCGTCGGACCGCCTGGGAGCAGGGCATGCGCGCCAGATTTTGGCGGCTGTCACATAAGCACCGCCCACGCCAGCCCCCAGCCAAATTTGCCGTGCTGCCCTTTTTTCCCGCCTACACTCCCCCAACAACACGCCCACGACAGCGCCGCCGCCCACCGCCAGCAGCAACCATGGCACCCAGACACAAGAAAGAAGACACGGGCGAGCTGATGGTCTCGCTGGAGCAGTACTCGCGCACGAGGGACTCTGTACGTATTTTCCCTGCTCTCAGTCCTGCTCCTGCTGTGTTGCGACGCGCATGGCTTCATGGTATCGTGCCATCGCGACACCAGCTCGCATCATCATGTCTCTCCTCTGCACGCGTGCCGTCCTGATCACCTCGCCTACGCGACTCAGGCATGGCGCCTGCGAAGAAACGCCTCCCTGCGCTGCTTCCCAAGGCGCGCGCGAAAGTTGCGCGCGCCCACGCTCAGCTCCAACACATCAACCTCGATGCGGCTGCTAACCACCCTTTGTGCCACCAGGTCATCCTCGCGCTCACGAATCTGCAAGCCGGCCTCACCAATGTCCAGACCAACCTCAACGACTTGTTCCGCGCGTACATGCAGCACACGACGTCCATCTTGGCGGGCGAAGATGGCGATATGGACAAGTTCCAGCTGCCCGCTAATATCACGGCGACGGCCAATGCGGCCATGGAGGCGGCGACTACGGCTGCCAATGGCATCAATCAGGTTGTCAATGCCTCTAACCACGTCACCGAGGGCGCGGCGGCGGATGGCAAGATCAAGAAGCGCAAGCGTGAGAAGAAGGAGAAGGACCCAAATGCTCCCAAGAAGCCGCTGACTGCGGCTTTCTTGTATGCCCAGACTGCGCGTCCCATCGTCAGGGCGGATCTGGAAGCTGGCCTCGAGCCGGGCGCGATTCTGGAAAAGAACGCTGTCAATTTGGAGGTGACGAAGCGATGGAACGAACTCTCTGATGAGGAGAAGGAGGTGACATTTTGACATAATACTGGCTCTTGTTCCTAAGCTAATCTTGCATCAGAGGTGGAAAGCATCGTACCGCAGCTCCATGGAGGACTACAAGATTGAGCTCGCCGACTACCTCGCCAAAGCCGGCGGCAAGGTTGCAGACGTGCACATTGACGAAGACCTCTCCGACGCTGAGGACGTCGAAATGGCCGACGCAGGCACCGTCGACTCGGACGCCTCATCCGAAGACGAAGACGAGCCCCCCGGCGTTGTCAAGGCCCCCTCCCCACCCGCAAAGACTCCCCGTCCAAACAAGCGCCAAAAGACCGGCGCCGCAGCTGCTACCAACGGCGCCGCCGTGCCCTCCACACCTGCCCCTGCGAAAGACACCCCAGTCCCCCTCCCCGGCAGCTCGCGCCCAGCCACAACAGTCCCTGCCCCCGCGCCCGCCTCGAGCGTCGAAGCTCCTGCCACAACCAAGAAGGACAGCAAGAAGAAGGTCAAGCCCGCCGCCCCTGCGCCCATTGCCCCCGCTCCGGCGAAAGAAGCGACTCCAGACGACACCAGCAAGACGGCCAAGAAGGCCAAATCCAGCCGCAGCACTAGGGGCACTGAAGCCGAGATTGACAAGGAGAACGCAGCTGCGGGCGCTGGCGAGAAGAAGAAGGAAAAGCGCGATCGCAGTAAGAGGAAGAGTGAGGTCGCATCTACCTAGACGCCCTCGCCCTTGCCCTTCGTACTCGGCATATTCTTTTTTCTCGTTTCTTTTTCCAAGGTGTCGTGTTGACATGGAGACTTAGTTGCCATTTATCGCGACGTGTAACTGAGTCTTTGTTGTGCTTAGGTGATGCGCATGTTTCGTTCAAGACGCCGGTTCCCGTGCCGCTGGGGAGGCTGGATGCGAATAGTCGGATCGAGAGGATTGAGAAGCGGATCGAGAGGATTGAGATGAGGAGGTGAAGCGAGGGAGAGGGGTTTGTGTATGGAGGATTTATATGGGGGTTTTTTTTCGAGGGGAGTGGGACGGGATGGGATGGAGTGTAGTGTTAGTCGATAGGCTTGTTACATATCATGTTTTTCACGTGGATGCGATGCGTGGGGAGAGCAATTCCAGCTGTTCTTGTTGATAATATACAGGGAGATGCTTGAGTTTCAGAAATTGCTTCAATTCTGAGATGTCGTGATGATTTACTCTCTACGTACTCGAGCTGTCCTTGAGTATTATGTAGAGAGATGATGACACTGACTGCGTTGTCGCAATCAAGTTATGCAAACAACAGTTTCATATGTGGTATGTTTGTATTGAGATGATATTCATTTACTGACTCGTTACACCCACCCCAGTGAGAAACAACAGAGAAAGAGGAATCTACACCAATTCCTCCATCGCATCCTCAAACTCCGAGTCCACATCCTCCTCCTTCTTCACCCCTTCCCCATCCCACCCCCTCCCCACCGCCGCATCAACCACGCCCTCCCCCCCAACCACCCCCTCCAACACCCTCCTCCCACACTCGACGCGATACCTCCTCACCTCCTCCAAATACGCCACCGTCAACCGCGCACACTCCTCCTTCGCCTTCTTCTTGCCCAGCACATTGCGCACCTCACCAATCGGCCCCGCATGCGCCCCGCCGTTAGCGAAGAAACACGCCACGGTGTGGAAGTGCGGCGCGTCAAGCTGGGGCGGGGAGAAGCGCCACTCCGGAGGACCAAGAGAGAGCGCAGCCGCGAGCGACGCAGCCTGCGCAGGCGCCGAAGAACGCGTCGACGACGAGGGTAAAGGGCTTGAAGGGACGTTTGATCCCCCACCAACTGGCAGAGCGTCTGGCGTGCCGGCTGGTTTCTTCTTCTTCTTGATGCCGCCGTCGGCGGCGGGCCATTCGCCTAGCTCCTTCAAGTGCGCGACTGCACAGCGCGCGGCCTCCTGGCGCGCGGCTTTCTTGGATGACCGTGTGGCGCTCAGTGAGCCAAAGGTGCGGGAGGCGAGGGTGAGGCGGCACGCGAAGAGGGTGCCGACGCTGTAGTCGGTGTAGGTTGGTTGGGGGAGGGATTGGGCGCGGAGGAATTCTGGTCATGTTAATCACATCACTCTGGTATATGTAGGATTGGGGAATAGGGGTGGGACGTACCAAGAAGTTGCCCGACGTAATTCGGCCCCGGTTCGTCTTTTTCTTTGGGAGGTTGTTGCGCGGGTCCCTTCGCCTTGCCGAAGCGCTCGAGTTTACCGTCCTGCTCGGCGATCTCAAGGGCTTCGAGGGCGCGCTTGCTCACGGCCTCCCTGGCTTCTTGCTTGTTGAGAAAGCGGGTGTCGTCCTTGAAATGCAGCTCCTCGATATCCAGGCCAGGAAAGGAAATCTCCGCGCTCCAGCCCTTCTGGTTATCTCCCGTGTACTCGTAGCTTGGCTGGGGGAACCCGCCTTTCTGGCACTTGTCGTGCAGCGCGACTCTGTACTTGGATGTGCGCACGCGGGCGTCGGATGTGACTTTGTGGATCTTACCCTGCTTCTCCAGGCGCGTCAGGATCTCCAGGGCTATCCTGCTGAGCTCTTCCTTTGCCTCTTGCTTGCTGGGGTACATGGCCTTGACCTTGATGTCCTGCAACTCGTCCTCGTCCAAACCCGGAAAACCAACGTCACCACTCCACCCCCGAGAGCTATCTCCATGGAATTTGAACATGGGTTGCGGAATCCCAAGAGCTTGGTACTTGGCATGGAGGTCGATGGTATTTTTGGACGAGCGAGATCCGAGTGCAACAGGTGCAGTATTGACAGTCTTCTTGCCGGCGACAGCAGACTTCTCAGCTTTCAGAGCGGCATGGCGAGCCTCCGCCTCTTTGCCCATGAAATCATCGATGCTGTAGACGCCCTCGAGTTTGGGAACTTGAACAGCAATTTCGCCGGGTTGTGTTGGAGGAAGAGCGACCTCCATGTTGAACTGCTCAGCCTTGTGAAGTTGTTTTTAGACAGGATCTAGCAGCCGGACTTGAAGTAAGAGAAGACGAGAAAAGCGATAAGGTGTGTGAAGCCAGAAGATATAGTCGTCTGCGCAGTGCATATATCAATATGTAAGGCTAGTGATTGTCTGTCGTGAAGGTGGGTCCTGTACGATGCATCGATGTTTTGTGGGGCTCCAGTGCTGCAGGTGATTGCGCGACGACGCGTTTGCGCGCGCGGCACGCGTAGAATAAATGAGAGACAGTAATATAAATGAAGCTTTGCGGTGAGACAGCGGCAATTGCCTGAAGACGGTGACTAGCGATATGCAGAGACACGACATAATTCGAAAGTGCTTTCTGTCCAAATATTTGTTGAAGACGGCAGGAACGGTGCCTGAAGTTTGCTTGCCAAATGCGACCCCTGCACTTTACAGTTGCTAATGTTAGTGCCGCAGAGCCTCAACTGAGGACAGAAAACTGCCTGGGCTGTTTGTGTCTCATCGCGTTTGTCTCGAGGCTTGCAGAAGGTCCGCCCTATCGGCACATCAGGTCCCACATGGCCGCCTCCCCGCCGCCAACTTCCAACGACGAGTATAGCACCGAGAAACCGCGTCATAACGGGTGGCTTGCGCCATTCCCGCGACCCTTAGATCCACGTCTCGAACAAATCATCATCAAACGCTAATACATTAACATTAAGCCTAAGTCTAAATATCTCTTCAGATTTTCGGGGAATCATATCTTGATGCAAACAATACACAATGAGAGAAATATCCTAGTGAATGTGGAGTAGGAATGTTTTAATAACCTCGCGCCCGCTGATCTCGCTCAATCATTTCCAGCACCCCCAGGCCCACGCCGTGTACGCCGGTGTGGCTGTCCTTCCTACAGTCGTTGCCATCACTAGCGCCACCGCCCGTGTCTTCGTGGAATGGACTCTGTAGATTGTTCCATAGTCCGTGGTTCACGTTGATCGAATCATGGAGGCCAAGATCTTGCGGTTGCTGCAAGTGATGCCGAGGCAGCACGTCGTGTCCGTGTGTCGCTTGTCCATGATCCAAATATGTATGGTACTGCTCTGCGGCATTCTCTAGGTGAGGGATGACGTTTGAATTTGTCCACATTGGCTTTGTAGAGTAGCAGGGCATATGGTCGGCTTGCAAGGAAGCGTCGACAAGCTCAGTGCCTGCAGCGCAGGCTAAGCCGAGATTGTAGCCGTCCTGGTCCAGGCCGACGAGGGTGTGTATATTGTCCAGGCTCGTGCTTTGATTTGACAAGCCTTCGTAGTCGTGCAGGTTGATGGTGGGGTCAAAGGCACCGGATATGGTGATGTGGCCGCCGTCGAAGTTGAAGTCGTTGGGGTCTTGGGCGTACATTCCCACAGTGCTTTGGCTGTGGGACAGGCTAGGAAGACTCTGCTGGGAGTAGTCTGTCGATGCGCTTGGTGCAGCCGAGGCGTGTCCATGGTCATAGTCGGGTTGCATTGAGGCAAGGACGTCTAAATGAAGTTGTGGGGGTTGCTGTGCTTGTGTAGGCTGAACTGCATAGCCGTGATGTGGTTGGTGTTGGTGTATGTAGTCGAGAGGCAAGTGAGGGACTTGCTGGTATAGTGATGCATCGTGTGCTGCCGAAGATGTGCAATCGATTAATACTTGTTGTCCGCGCTGGAGATTCTCCAGTTTCAAGCCAGAGTCGTGCTTCATGTCATTCCACCTTTGCTCTAGCGAGTGTTGCTGAGGAGCGTCAAAGTTGACCGCACGCCAGTTCATGCTGCCGACTTCAGCAGAGCTCCTCGTTTGTGTAAATCGCCACAAGATGGTAAGGACCCGTTCAGCCTCGCCAGTGCCGGGCTTTATACCATACACATCCTGTGTGGCCGTGAGTCGCAGTAGCGATTTGCTGACGCAGCTCTCGTCTCTCAACCTCAAGTTTTGGTACTTGGTCATGCGATTGACCCAGAACTTGGATCCGAATGCAATCCGCAGGCACCCGTTGCGCCCATGAGGACCTGCTCGGTAATCGCATGGTGTCCGATGCTCCTTTAGATCGTGTGCGTCGCGGCCGTCGAATTGAGGATCCGCAGCCATGCTACCACTATCATAAAACCGAGTGGTGCACTCCACAGATTCGAAGATGGAAAGGTCGCGCTGAGTGTCAAGGTTGAAGGTGATCGATAAGCTGGCCTTTGGTCGAGACTCTGTCATCACCTTGATGGACGCATTGCAAACAAGGACATTTCTGCCTTGCATCGACCAGTTGTCCATCTGCTCTCTCAAGAAGTCGAACTCGGGATACTGTTTTCGCCACGATGCAGTATCGGTGACATTGAGATCGTCGAACCTGCCATCTGTTGCAAGTTGAGTGAAATAGTGCACGGGCTGGTCGTCAATCCCGACAAACATGGTGAAGTCTGTGACTGCATACGGCGAGGATGCTGGATGAGAGCCGCCATGACGTGTAGTCATTGCGTAGGAGGAAGGTAATGTTTCAGGTCCAGCCCACATATGAGATGTGGGAGTGTCGTACTCGTAATTTGTTGCGGAGGTTGCACGATGCGAGTGGTGACGACTTCGGACTTGAGGGATGTGGTATGCATGGGAGGACTCACGCCCTCGATGGCGCTTCTTATCATCATCTACTGTAGCCATGTACACGAGCACTAATGCGTGTCACGTCAGCTAGAGCTCAACAATCCCTGCCGTAACCCTTGCGCGAAGCTGCATGATGGTAGCCTGTAGCACGACCACCACCAACTTCAATTTTCCCCTTGAACGGAACATGGTCGAGAACAAACCCCGAATAGTGCTGGAAGAAAACGAATGATATCACTTACCACCAGGCTGGTTGTGTAGATGCTGTTTGAGAACTTGCAGATGGCTAGAGACTTGCTTGCGATCTCGGATGATGCCGGTATCCCTTCGGATGGAGTCTTGTATTAATTCATTGCGACCTCGCAATGCACCTTCAAGCATAAATTTCTTTCGCCCCATTGGTGGCCATCGAACAAGTGCTATGATGCAGTGGTCAGCCAGATCACCACCTAATGGTTCGTGTCACAAGGGGGGAACGCGGGGCAAGATGCGAGCGCGCAGCTTCGCTGCCTAGTAAGTGTAGGCAATAGGAGTTACTGGTGTCGTGTAATGAATGCGACGTACCTCTCCAAAAGGCATGCTCAAGGAATTCAGGCCAGACAGTCTTGTCTTTCTCGTCTTTTCCAACTGAACCTCCGGCCGCCTCTTTTGCTTTCTTCTCTGCGAGTTGTCTTGCTTCTATCGCAAGAACTTCTGCACGCGTTAGACTAGGTTGCTTCTCTCGGTACTTCTGGTATTTGTCGGATCTTTGAAGCATCCGGTATAATCGGTTGAGCTCAAAATCGACTTGCTTCTCTGACCTCTCCGCGCCGAAACCGGCCAGGCCAATATGCTGTGCATGTACATTGCCGGTAAAGTAGACGCCTGCAGGCGGAGCTCGTCTGGTATAATTGTTGTTCGTTGGACTCGGACTTCGTGACCGCTTCTGTAACGACGTGGTTTGGTTGTTGAATTCATGAGGCCAGTTAGCAGAACGCTCCTGGAGGACGGCACGCTGCTGTGTAGTGGTGTCTATTGTGTTCTCTCCTAAGGCTGGAACATCCCCAAGCCTGGCGCATGACCGCTGTTGTTGGAGTTCCATAGTAGGCTGCGGCGGTATGCAAAAGGAGAAAAGGCTGGCCAAAAATGTAGTGTCAGGGTAAGAATGATGGCTTGATGCAGAATGGAACGAGTGTAAAGCAGTTGGAGCAATGAATGACTGTGGATTGTGGTGAAAGAGGAAGAAGAGAATGTATCGAAAGAGTATGTGGCAAAGTAAGTTATGCAGATATTTGCAATGGTATAAGATAGGATCCAGACGACCACCATGCAGGAGACCCGCTTGGCAGGCAGAATTGGACTTGCCGTGCCTCCAGGGCGACCGACTGATGGGTACGATGGAGTACCCACTATGCTACATGGGGCTCGAGTGTCAGTCAACAGGGTGACATGGCCATAATCCTTTGATTAGCACTACACGCTTTCTACTGTCGTCGTAGTCGCCAAATAGTCGCCATTTCGCTTGTTGTCCAAGTAATTACTGCCATCGTAATTCCTTCATCAACTGGAATGGTAAATATCGCCTAGTTAGCAGAGGAGCAAGGGCTTCGGCCGATTGCCGACTGATCAATCGTCATCTGATTGGACTTGTGCGAGGGAGGACTGGCACGGAATGCTTTGAGCAAGAATGAATGTCAGTGGTTACCAACAACAAAAGCCTGTATGATCGACAAGACGTCTTGTTTGTGGCTGCCTTACTCCGCGTGTTTTACAGTAATCTGAGACGCGGTGTGGTGGCCATGCCCATTGATCCAAAGCGCAGTAGGTATATCCTGTCGCGCCTACAGGTGGTGACCTAGATATAGCGTACCAGTGCAGAGGCGTTATAGTTTAACTGCATTTGGAATGCCGCAGCCAAGGGCGGGCCTCGCTTCTTTGGTTAGAGAAGCAAGGGGAGGTATCAAGGACGACGCAGCCTGGTGGAGTCGCGCCATCTCAAGGATCGCCTACCGGAACAAACGCGCGCTCGCGCTCATTCATCTAGATCGTCTGTGCCTGCAACGTTAAACTTCTTACGTCCGCCTTCTGTGAGGCGTTGTAGCGCGACCTTGTTGGCCTGTGCGCCCACCTTCTGCTGCATCTTCTCAAGCTCTGCCTCAGGATCATCCGATTCAGTCTCCGCGAACGCGAGAACCAAGCGCCGGCCCAGCAAGTGAGTATTCTTCAAAGCGTTCATGGCGTTGACAGCATCGCGTTTAGTGGTAAATTCAGCAAACCCGAAGCCACGCGAAGAGGCGTCAAACTTCTTGGGTACTCTGACGGACCGAAGTTGGCCGTAAGGGGTGAACAGCGCGCGAACATCTTTTTTCTGCAATCGAAATTAGCACGCGCTACGGCAAAGTGAGTTCGATAAAGGGCACTTACGCCAGCTTCGAAAGGCAAGTTCTTGATGATGATCTTTGTACTTGCTGCTTTCTTGGCAGCATCTTCCTTTCGACGCTCCTCGGCAGCATCCGCGCCCTTGTGAGAGGCCTTGATCTGCAACTTGTGGCCCTCCAGGTCATGTCCATCCATCGTCCGTAATGCTGCAGAAGCTGCTTCGGCACTATTGAACTCGACAAAGCCAAAGCCCATGGACAACACTCCTCGTTTCGGATCGACCTTGGTTTTGACTTTGGCACTCCGGAACCCAGACAGCGGCTTGAACGCCTCGGTAAGTCGCTCCGTGGTTGTGGTGAAGTTCAGGTTCCGCACAAACAGAGTCGCTGTGTTGGCGGCCTCGGGTTCAGGAGCGTCCTCTAACAAGTCCGTAGCAGAGAGCTTGGCAGCCGGTGCAACCGACGTAGATGCACGCGGCACATCTATGACAGCACCTTTCTTGAACAGGTCCTTAGGGGCCTTCTCAAGGTAGAGGATCGAGTCCTTCATTTTCCTGTAGGACAAACACATGAACGCTGTTTTCGCTTGCGCAATGTTAGAGAACTCAACAATTGCAGTCATGCCGGTTGGCGGCATCAGGAACTTGGTCACTGTGCCGTGCTCTTCAAACATCTTGCGTAACTCATCAGGCGTCACACCATGAGGGACGTTCTTCACTAGTATCGCAAGGTCACCTTTGGCGCTTCTTTGAAAAGCCTCAAGATCAACACGATGCTGGGCAAAGTAAGACTTAGTCTCCTGGATAATGTGTGTCTCTGCATGTGCTTGCTTCACGGCTGCGTCCGAGGAGGTGGGATCGAGAAGCTCCGCTTTGCTGATTCCCATTCGATTTGCGATTGTGGACATTACAGCATCGGCCTGGCAAACTGTCAGCAATGGAGATGAGAAAGATTTTATGCGATCATCTTACGTTGAGGTAGAGCGAGTTCCAATTGAAAGTGGCTCGTGTGGCGTCCTGCTTTCGTCTAATCTCCTTTTGCTTCTTGAGCGGTAGTTTGGAGATCTCGAATTCGTTCAGGCTTGTGTCCTTCTTGGCCTTCGCAGAAATGATGTGTAGCAGACGGCCTTGGAAAATGGTGCCATCGGTATCGTCATATGCCACGACGGCCTGTTCTGGCTCTTTGAACTGAATGAATGCGAAGCCCTTTCCTTTGCCATCGCTCTTCTTCAGCGGAACGTGTACCTTTGATAGTTAGCGGCTACTCAATGAGATGGTTGAAGTCTTCAAGCTCAAAGACATGCGCCAATATCAGATAAGAGAGACATCTACTAAAATACTCTCGACAGTCAACCTCATTTGCTGAGCATCAGTTGTCCCTATCTGTATGTTCATCATTGCGCGAGTAACGAAAAAAGAAATAGACCGCTGGCTTACCTCTTCCAAAGAGCCGTACTTGGCAAAATGTTGTTGGAGTTCCTCTTCAGTGACCTCGAAGTGCAAATTTCGAAGGTATAGTCTGCCAGTCTCTCGGATCTTCTCCACTTCATCCGAAGACGGCACTTCTGTGTGGTGTGCCTCAGGTGCTTGTTCCTCAAATGGTTCTGCCTCGTCTGGTTGTTCGATGACCTCTGGTTGAGTCTTCGGTGGAGCTTCGCTCGCTTGCGATCGTTCGGCTGGTGCAGGCAACTCTTCGTTCTCGACCAAGTCCAGAACGCGGTTGGTTCTCGACCGTAACCAGTCGTCATCTGTGACGGGACCTCCACTAGGCTCGACACCCTCCTCGACATCATCCATGTCTTCGTGATGTTGTGTAGAGACATCTTTCGTCATATCTGCGCTCTTTGCCTCCGTTGTGGGCTCGCTTGCAGCATTTTCTTCCACAGCAGTCGCAGTGTGGACTGCTGTCTTCGGCTTCTTCGCAATGACTTGGTAGTCGTCGTCGCTCTCATCTTCTGGCACGACAACAGCGGGTACGAGGTCCTCGCCTGAAGCCACAGCCACGTCTGGCAGCGTATCCCCATTCGTCCAGATGTTTGTCTTTGACGGGGCCTGGTACACCTGTAGAAACTCCTTGAGCTTGGGGTCTTGCGCGAGCTCAGCCTGTTCGCGCTTGCGCTTGAGGGCATTCTCTTGTAGCGGCGCTATGTATTCATCGTTGTGTGGTGCGCTCTTCTCTAGCCTCTGTTGCCGTCGTGACTTGGGCAGTTCTTTGTCGGCTATCTGCACATTGTTAGATCCAACCTGCGCGACCTACTACCGCAAGTGCTGCTTACTGGTCGCGCAATCTCCGCGTAGATCTTTGTGAGGTTGATGAAGGTCTTGTTGAAGTACTTCACTGCCTTTGCAGCGTCCTCGGGCGACTTGTAGCCGACATAGCCAATGCGGCGATGGGGAAAGAACTTGACATCGGTGACCGGAAACTTGGCAAAGTGCTTGCGGACGTCGTCTTCGGTGAACCGTGGGGGCAGACCGCGCACGAATATTCGCGACGACTCGATTGTTGTGGTCATATTGGAGTATGCGTGGGGAAAGAAAAGTGGTAGTCTTCAAGCATCCAAAAATTTACAGGTCCTGCACGCGCTAGCGGTCGGCACTAGCGCACCTGATGGCTCGGCGGCGGTTGCCCCGTGCGTCTTGCGGCAACAACAGGAGCACTTCCAACACCCAGCGATAGCAAACAACGAAGTCATACCACCACAGCCTCAACCACTGCACTTGACCGCTGCTAATACCCGAGACTCACGATACCTATACTGGAATAATTCATTCTAATCGACATCATGGCAAGCGAGAAGTCAGATACGCATAAGCAGGACGGTAAGTACCCCATGTTTACACCCCGTGTATCGCTTAGAGCGTATCTAATAATGACTATAGCCCAGATCAAGTCTGCGGACATGGTACTTTACCCAGGATCATCTTCGATGCTCAAACTCTAACCATGCACCACAGAGCGAGGAGATGCAGAATGAAGCCATCGAAGTCGGCAAGTGCAACTGGCTCGGGATCCGGCGACTAAAATCCTAACATCTCGTAGCACAGCAGGCAATAGAACAGTTCACTATCGAGAAGGTGAGCTTGAGACAAGCCCACCAGCTTCTTCTGGCAATGTAACATGGACGATTGGTCTAACATGAGGTGCACAGGACATTGCTCAGTTCATCAAGAAGGAGGTCCGATGATTGCACATTCACCACTGATCTTCTTCGCTGACATCTATTCAGTTCGACAGCCGCAAGGGCGCAACATGGCACTGCATCGTAGGCAGAAACTTTGGTAGTTTCGTCACTCACGGTCGGTGACCACCCCAGAGAGGTAGCGCTGACTTCCACTAACTTCTAACAGAGACGAAGCACTTCATCTATTTCTACCTGGGACATTGCGCTATTCTGCTCTTCAAGACGCAGTAAGCTGGCTACGATGCATGGTTGTTAGGGCCTGTCTATGGTCATCACTCAAAGACGCCTGGAGTGTACAGGCTCAACTCTCTGTGTAGATGCGGCGATTCCAGACCTAGAACGGATGCACTGTGGTGCGGTGCTATAGGCTTTCTTGATCAGACTTGAAGGCGTTCGGCAGTGAGATGGTGCCTCGAGGCAGGGTCAGGTCACCGCGGTGAGGACATGGTTTGCTTCCTCTTCACAAAAGCCGGCTATGGGTACATAATTCAATTCCAAATGATTCAAGCAATTTAACTCTTGACTCACCTACAATGCTGCGCAGCACCGCGAAGACGAGCCAATGAGCACAGACCAGTTGCGCAGATCGATGAGTGTGGCACGTACTGTGGCTGAGTGGTGACGCAGTCCTGGGCGCCAATGTCTTGTCTTGTTGCGCGTCGCATATCACCACACCTTGCCTTCGTGTCACCTGCAACTACCTTTTACAATATCAGTCCTTGCCAGATTGCAGTCGCAACATATCTGCTATTCTACCTGAACCTCAACAGACATTACCACACCAGCACTCGATCCAGCAACAACCGTCGCATCACATCTATAGCTCGCAACCAAGCAGCGCATCCCAACCTCCACAGCCATGTTCTTCTTCTTCACTTGCGGAACACACGGTACGCCGAATCCAGGTCGCACAGTAGCTTCTTTGCAAACTAACAGACCACAGTCTTCAACTCCGCTCTCTCCGGCGCAGAGCACATAACCGTACAATGCCAAAACTGCGGTAACCTGTCCGGACGCGTACGTTCTCCCTTACCACCACTCACCCCACCCCACCTCACTAACACATCTTCCAGGTCATGAAGCGCTGGGAATGGTTTACATTCTGCTTCGTCCCCATCATCCCGTTCTCGCTGAAGCCGCACAAGGAAGTCGGATGCCACATTTGCCATTTCGGCCAGGACATCAAGTACAGGCCAGATGTACAGCAACAGATCTCAGGAGGCGGCGAGGCGCATATGATGCATGGGGGACAGCCGGCAGGTGGGCCGCCGGGCTATGGCCCCCCGCCGCAGGGCGTGCCGCAGTATAAATAAGCCATGGGGGCGGAATGTGGCACGGCTTTAGGGGAGGTGGCCTTGAAATGTCTGGGCAGGAGAGAACGAGGCGTAGAGGCGGTGCATGAGACACAGCAGCATTGATGGGCGAGGCGCGCAAAAGTTGGGAAGCGAGGAGTGAGGCGTTGAAGTGGAGAAATGCGTGGTGTCGATTGAGAGTCTGAGGACGATGAATGTTGCTTGGGGATGGCGTTGGTGAACCTTCAGATACCACATGGCGTTTTGTTCAAGTTCGTACTGGCTGCATCCTATCACTGTCAAACTGATTATTATTATACTATACTATGTCCTATGTTAAGGCTTGAAGCACCGTGAGCTGATGTATACTACAATCCCAGGCTTCCTGAAAGTGAACCATGCTAGGCTTCGCACCGTGTGTGTCGATGCCTCCCATGTACTCCAGACTTTGCTCTGTTTTATTGAGTTTCCGTTCCGGTGTATCGTATAATCCAGCATCGTGCATGTCGACTGGCAAGCAACATGGCCGGGTTTCCCCTCATACCTTGACCAAAACCCTGTAACCCGTTCTCTTCAACCTCGCTACGCACAGTATCACCGCACCTGCAAACATGATCACTCCAGTAAATACCATCATCCAAACATACGCCTCGGGTCCTGCGACCCTCGTCTCCTCACCGATCCGGATCAACTCGCCACCCACTGGGCCGCCCACAAGCGACGCAAACCCTACGACAGTAAATGCCATTCCGATCTTCTGCCCCGTCTTCGCCGGTTCGTCGTTGATCGAAGTGAGTCCAGCTTGCAGGAGTGAAGACACGCCAGCAGCGCCAAATCCATACGCAGCCGTCCAGCCAAACATTCCTGCCTCAGTGCCAACGAGGGGCCATAACAACAATATCGCGCTGGTGAGAAGGAGCGTGATGATGTACATGTTGAGAGTACCGATTCGCAAGTCAGCGAAGAGGGCTGGGACGATGCGACCAGGAATGCCCGCGGCGTTGAGAATGATCAGCATGATGAAGGACTCAGATTTAGAGACGTGTAGTGCATCTGCACTGAACTCGCGCACGTAGAAGAAGGGAATCCACAGGCCGACGAAGACGAAGAACATAGCGATGACGTAGAGCGCGTAGGTAGGTTCTTTGAACGCATGCCAGTCGACGATGCGCTTCCTGCTCGTCCCGCTATCATCGCTAGCAGTAGAGGATTTGCGACTCGGGCCAGTGCGCGCAAGCAGGACGATGAGGATGGAAGTGAAGGACACGACGCAGCACATGATCCACAACGTCCAGCTAATCCCCTTCGTGATAATCGTATATCTAGCGATGAGCGGGAAGATGATCCCACCAAACGACGCGCCACACCCCGCGACCCCAAGCGCCGTCATTTTACTCCTCGACCCCTCGAAGAACACCGCAGTCATAGTAACCGCAGGACAAAACATAAGCCCATGTCCAATGCCCTGGAACACGCCGTGGAAGAAGAACGTCTTGACGAACGAGTCGCTGTAGCCTGCGGCGATGAGCCCGACGATCTGGAAGATGCTGCCGAGCACGAGAAGGCGCTTGTACCGGCCGTGATCTAGGGCCCAGCCGGAGAAGGTGCCGAGAAAATAGACGAAGAAGATGTGTACGCTGCCGATCCATGCGACTGTTGAAGGCGTGGATTTTAGACTAATTTCGTACGGGAGTTGGAAGATGCCGAAGGATTGGATTAGGCCGAAGGAGTTCATCATTACGAGGAAGTTGACGATGACTTGGAGCCAGGCTTGGAGGGTGCTGGGGTTGAGGGGGGTATCTGTGGTGTCGCGGTCTGTAGTCTCGGCTGAGCACTCGGCTTGCTGCGAAGGGGGCTGGGTTGACAACTCTTTCGACGTCGGCATCGCCTTGGAGTTTCGAAACGATAGACGGTACTTTGAGAGCGGTCTTTGGCGGGGAATCCACCTGCCAACGATAGAGTTGCTCATGCTTTCTGCAGCAAGCGCAATGAAAAGAGTGGCTGGAAATGTGCTGAAGAGCGAATTACAACGAGCTCTGGTTTCGTATGCAAGTCGAAGCTGGGGCACGCCATTTACTTAAGCTGTTGTGTACTGCTAGAGCGGATGTTGCTACGCATCCCACCCAGGTTAAGCTTCATATTCATGACGATAGCTTATCTTGAGAGTCCAGCAGCTTTGAGCATGTTTGCCCGTGTATGAGTATAACGCATGTGATTGGACAGAATCCATCGATTTTGAGCAGGCAAGGCTTGAAGTTTGGAAGCCGGAGGTACCTATAGTAGTGTACCAGTGTTAGGGCTGCAGATGAGAGCCGTTGAGGCTCCACGAAGCGGGGTCTCCACGATCAAAGATAGACTGGACGTCGTTACTTTAGCTACTCTCACAGAGTGTAGATACCTGGTATCGTCATCGCTGAGACTTGAATCTTAGGCTTTGGAACATCGGACTCGCTACGTGTTGCGCTGTGGTAAGCTAGAAGACAACATTCCACGTATAGACGATACCGGGTCAACGAATATTCTTGCACCTGAGGACATGTCGAGAAGTAGATGTATAGCTTTTTGACCACCGATCCTCCCAACAACAGTTTTGTTCTCCATGAGCGAGGAAAGGGCAGATGGCATCCCATGGCAATATGAGGGATCTTCGAGGGGCGAATATTCTTACAGAACAAGTAGACCACCATTCTCATGGCCCACGATGCATCTTCGACTAAAATTGAAGTTATTGAATGAAGGATGGCGGTTGATGCAGCGCTGAACGCCTGGGAGAACGGCGACCAAATCTTGCTAGAGCATGGCCTGTGCGCGTCTCCCCGCAATCGTTCTACGACAAACTCAGCTGCAACACTTCTACACCATCTTTCAAGCTTCCGGACAAATTTCCACCCTGACGAAATGCCGGGGTGAAATGTCGCTTGCGCATAGAAGACTGCACAATTGAGGCTATCCTCCATGTTTCAGCACACTTGGGCCTGCATTTACCCTATATTTCGGTAGGCCCATATTCTGGAACACCACTGTATTCGACGCCATTTATGCAGCGCGGCATTGTCTAGGCCACCAATTAGGGTGTTTGGCTATATGAATCTGTGTAGGCTATTCTGCACGTCGTCCTACTGAATTTCGGATCATGACCGACATGATGAATGCGCGCAGATCTGTTAGGGCATTGGCAGCGCAGCCAACGTACGGCAGAGATTATGAGGAGTGAGCATGCGATTATCAATCCGAGTGTACGGACTATGGTGCATGGGTTTGAGACTCCCGTAAGAGTTGATGTATGCTATGGGCCTGCTATGGCCATCGATGACCATCATTGAGCTCTTCTGTCGTTACCTCTTCGTCCTCAAAGCACCTGTCAAAGGCTTCTCTTTCCCACGCTCCTTAATCATTTCTAGCTCGATATATCTACCCGCGGTGCTGGCACACCAAATCACAATGTTCATCCGTCCTAACTTTCAGCTCTGCATGCTGCTTTACGTTCTGTTTGGCGCACATGCCCATTCTATGAGCTTACACGCTACAACCACTCTTTCAATTCCAGCTAGTACTCATGCGATGGCCGCTCAAAAAGCCTCGGTGGAGACTCTAATCAATGTAAGGACAGCTAGCCCCCTCATCGACAATATCCCACTGACATTCACCACAAGCACATGCCCAGCAACGAAGAGAATCCTTACACTCCATCGGTCGAATTGCTAGGGCCTGAAGTGGATATGTATGCTTCGCACATACCATCAGCATTACCTCATTCCATGTGGTCACAAGGGAGCACTTCGGACGCCGGGCCGTCGCAAGCTGGATATTCTACTTCAATGACCATGCCCTCTACATCAAGCACAGCAATCCCAGATCTTGGTAGTAGCATGCTCGTGGACACCACTATAGCTACGCCTTCAGCTACATCGATCACCACAGTCCTGACTACGGTTTTCGTTGCACCCACTCCGTCAAGTCCACTAGAAGCATCCTTGCCCTCGACCACAGCCAGCGCAGACGCAGAAGCCAGGCAAACAACAACACCGCAGTCCAAGCGCGCGACGATCCTAATCGGCTTGGGCGTCGGCCTCATAATCGGCGTACTCATGCTCGGAGGAATAGCCGGACTCTTCCTCCTGCGCCGTCGCAAAAACAAACCCAACAACCTCTCCGCCAGCACCGACGCCCACCTCGCTTCAAAACCCCACAAACGCTTCGCAAAGTTCTTCAAACTGAGGCCACGCAAGGGAAGCGAGGATACCGAGTGGAGCATCGAGTCTGCCGAGAAAGTCTCGATCGTGAAGAACGTGCGTGCCCAAAGCGTGCTCACGAGGTCCAGTTCGAAGAGGTCGAATGCATTGAGTGAGAGTGGGGTTATACCGATTGGGATCCCAGAAGAAGGGGCGAGGGTTGCGCTGACGAGCCATCCGATGATGCCGAGTTATACTAGGTTAGCATTGCGGAAGTCGGCGATTGAGGGGAAAGAGTTGGGGTTTAAGGAGGAGGTAGAGCTTATTACTGGCAAGATGGTGAAGTAATGAATCCGTGTGGTAGCAAGTGGGTGGCTGGCTTCGTGTAAGATACGTGGTGTTTTATGTAAGATATACCATTTGCTCCGACTTGAGATCGTGGGCGCTGTGATGCTTCGCCCTCCCTGTCACTGGCCATTGAACCTCGCTTGCAGAATAGCTATGTGTGTACGAGCCATGGTCACGTGTTGTCAACCTACATGGTAGAAGCCGTGCGGTGCATTCAGCAAGCAGCGAACGTCCGGTAAAGTACTCCTGCACAAGACCAGCGTCATAGAAACCCATGATTCTGAAATTCATGCCGTGATTTGTCGTCAGAACCTTGGAAGCGAATGGTGTTGCGCTCTTTCCCCTTGCTTTGTCCTGGCCTGGCCTGGCATGGCAAGAACAACAACATCACTATCATTTTACCACTCCTTCAGCGCGTGTATTGCCACCATTACTTGCCACAGAATTCAATCCGCAACGACTTTGGCTGCCGAGGACAACAACCAGGCGTACCATGCGCTAACCTGTTCTGGCAGAAGGTTGAGGTCGACACTCCGTATTCCACTTCTACCAAAGGGTGACCAAGCGACCTTCAGTTAACTGGCGTGTTTCAAGGCCTTTGACTAATGGGGCTCTAGGAGAAGCGGTACATTGTCAAAAAGACCTCTAGGCATCCT
>Ga0265780_10000322_pt1 | contig 75358 bp, 88 predicted proteins | sample P1T30metagenome_FD_192432 | JGI IMG/M metagenome (GOLD analysis project Ga0265780, IMG submission 192432) | Plant litter microbial communities from East Loma Ridge, Irvine, California - P1 T30 | ecosystem: Environmental > Terrestrial > Plant litter > Unclassified | place: USA: California...
CCGGGTCAAGCGGGCGTTGACCGCCGGCGGGGCCATCGGAGGGGTATGGACAATATTGGATGTAAAGTTGATCCTTAACGCGACGCGTCAAACGGTCATCTTGACATGAGATCCTTACAATACCCGGGCGCTTCATACATGCATTGAAGCCTATGCGCTAATATGTACAACCATTTCGTTCCTCTATAATCATGTTTCGTTAACGCATGAAAGTCTTTTACTCCATCATGAGATGGTCCACCGATGCAAGAGGTGCTCGACCCCAAGCCTGTGAGGCGAAATCCTCATGCCTAGATCCCTGTCCCTTTCCCCCGGCCATATCAAGCATAGTTCCTTGCTAAACGGTCAGCGCGACTCTCGACATCTGCGCGGTGCACACCTTTTGCAGATACTTCTGGTTCATGCCGATATCTCGTCCTGACTGATGAAGATGCTCTCGGAGCAAAGAAGCCATTCCATTCATTCTAGCCAATTGATCGATGGCGCTCTGCGGCTCAGCAGCAACATCGTCCGAAAATGTCACGATTGGCGTGGGAGAAGAGTCGGATATTGTTGCCTGAATCTTTCCGGATGTGATCTAACAATTAGCGTCTTTTTGTCACGAGATACGTGTGTTGAAGCTTACCATGGCCTGTAGCTTCGTGACGACCTCTTCGGTGGTCTGTGGTCGAGATGTAGCTACTTTCGCTACCAAGGCATCCACGGTCAAGCGGGAGTAGAGCGTTTTGATTTTGCGGATCTTCCTTTCCAGAACGGCTCCCAGGACTTTTTGCACCAATCCCAAATTACAGTCCTGGTATCAGTTCTCTTTCGTCGACCGCACTGAGTTCAGCTCACCTTCTCGAATTCCTTCCTCTCATCCTCGGCGATCTTCTCGACGGCATCCCAATCCTTTCCCTCGAACGCCTTGGCGAGCTTGAAGTAGACTCCGTGATTCTTCTCCACCGCACGAGCGACGACTTGAGCTGTAGCTTTGGGCAGATGGAGTCGCTACTGATCAGTTGACTGCTCACAGCAAGCGAAAGCGGCGTACCTTGCCAGAAACCAGCACCTCGCAGAGGATGGCACGCTTCGCAGCAGTCACTTGAATCGCTGAAGCGGAATGTGTGGGGACTTGAACGACCTGACCTCAGCTAAGTCACCGGATTTGACATACAATTGAGAAGAGCTCAACAGCGAGGGGATAATCCTGCGTTGCGGCAGCGATGAGACCAGCGTGATGGAAAAATGTGATGATGTCGAGATATCCACATCCGCCCTTCTGATCAGCTTAGGAGCCGGGCTTCGTTCAGCTTACCGTCTTGACGTCGGTGTATATCTCACGTATAAGAGGCAGAGCGTGCTCGTACGATTGGGTCAACAGACAAGCCTTGACGTCAGCCAAAACTAGCCGACGATGATCAAGCCTACCTCGAGATAAGCCGCATGACTACCAGTCAAGCAGTGTGGCGATGTTGTCATACTCGATCGATAAAGAGTCTCCATATTCTGTTCAAGTCTCTCACACCCCTGAGCGAGCTGGAGAAAGCTCCATGAGAATAACGAGACTACCTGTCAGATCGTACTCCGAATGATGGGGACACACCTCTTGCTAACATAAATGGTAGATACTGTCCATCCATCACCCTCACGAATCGAGCGCATATTTCCAGTAGCACATTATCCCTTCTTCGATCGCTGTTTGCCACATTTAGTCGAGCGGTTCTACTCATCAGCGCGGTATGACATGAATCGATATACTGACAGGACGTAAACCAGGGGAACCGTCGCATTTGCCAGCTGCTCATCTGATCGCTCCTCCAGATTTACATTTCCTTGACACAGTGCTTCCTCGACTGCGCTTCGATTTGGGGAAGCTACCAGTCGCTCGAAGGAAGGAATAAGTTTCTGCTTGACGCCTGTCAGGGGCTTAGCTTGAGTGATGTATTTGGTGATATCCGATGGAGTAAGAACGGGGAGAGCTGAGCGTGAGGAAGATGGTGAATCGGCTGAAGGGAATGCTGGGTGTGGTTCTGTCATGGTGGATGGTGATGTTATAGGTTATTGTCGTTGATTCATGCACGATAGCAAAGAGTGGAGGGGTGGAGGGGTTTCTTATGTAGGTGGAGCAGATATACTCCCCTCACTACACCTAAATCAGACCTAAATATCCGCTATAGCCCCCCCTTATATTCTAGCTGGGTATCAGTGCGATATGTTCTGAGTACGTGGCTAAGGTATATGGGTATGCAATATCACTATCTTAACTTCTCGATCTTCTCCACCGTTGTATCTCTATCATATGAAAATACCATCTTTCCCCCCGGTAAACCATGAATGAGCGAGATCAGACCGGTTACTCGTTCTGACCGGTTGGACCTTGAAGCAACCTGATCTACTTTCTTGTATCACTGATACCTCTACTTCATTTACACCTCTAACAGATACATTATAACAATATGTCAATTCAAACACCGATCACTGAACTATGTACGTCCACATTGTTCATGCTGTGCTCGTTGTTGATTGTTCAGTCGGGATCCAGCACCCAATTCTACTGGCGTAAGTATAGTGTACTTGAACCGCATGATCGGCAGTGACTAACCGAAAAAGTGGGATGAACGTAGCTGCCGGTCCCGAGCTTGCTGCTGCCGTCTCAAATGCTGGTGGACTAGGTGTTATCGGTGGTCTTGGATACACGTATGTTGTTTTTCATTCCTCTGCTTTGATCTTGATTGACCGGCTAATGGATAGCCCCAAACAGCTACGAAATCAAATTAAGGAAATCAAGTCCGGACTCAAGTCTCCTGATCTCCGTGCGCCCCTCGAAGTCCATCAAAGATGTTCAGCTGACAAGTAGCATTCGGAGTTGACCTTCTCATCCCTGCGCTCGGCGGAAACGCTCGAAAGACAAACTACGATTACGCCAAGGGTAAACTCGATGAACTTATCGATGTAATCATCGAGGAGAAGACCAAGTTGTTCGTCTGCGCTGTCGGTGTACCTCCTAAGGAAGTTGTTGAGAAATTGCACAAAGCCGGTATCCTCGTCATGAACGTATGTTCCCCCTTGGCTCACTACGATGGGTGGCTGATGATAGATGGTTGGACACCCCAAGCATGTCCAGAAAGCCCTCGACCAGGGTGTCGATATCATTTGTGCCCAAGGAGGAGAGGGTGGTGGTCATACAGGATCTACCGCTACTTCGATCTTGATCCCAGCATGTGTCGATATCTGTAAAGACAAGAAATCACCTCTTACCGGTAAAACCGTGAGCCCTGTTCCCGCTCTTCACATACTGGCAGCTGAACTGTAGGTCAATGTTATCGCCGCCGGTGGTATCTACGACGGAAGAGGTCTAGCTGCCATGCTCATGTACGGTGCTCAAGCCGTTTGGGTCGGCACTCGATTCGTAGCAGCCACCGAGGCTTCTGCCCCAAAGAAGCACAAGGAGTTGTAAGTCCATTCTCCTCATCTGATCAATCAGCTTCGATACTGATGTCAAGAATCGTCACTGCCGGTCACGGTGATGCCGACCGAACTCTCATCTACACTGGTCGACCCTTGCGGGTACGACAGACTGATTACGTCAAGTCCTGGCGGGGCAGAGAGGAAGAAATGTAGGTCTTCTACCATAAAACTCTGATTGTCTTCCAAACTAACAAAGCAGCAAGAAGCTCACATCCGAGGGAAAGATCCCACACAACGAGGAACTCGAAAAGCACCCCGAGAAATCAATGGAAGGCAGGATGTGGCTCATGGGAGATGTATCCGCCATGATCAATGTTAGTCTCTTCTTCCTCCCAGTCAAACGCAATAGCTAATGAACAGGATGTCAAACCCGCCAAGGAGATCGTCGATGATATGATCAAAGAAGCTAAACAGTGTCTCGAGCGTGGATCCAAGCTTGGCGGTGGAAGCAGGGCTAAATTGTAGTTGGCCAGAATCAGAATAGTAGGTTGTGCAAAGTAGTAAATGATGTATGTTCTGTCGTTTTGCCGTGTCACGTATGAAACCTACAGACTCATCCCCGTGATCCTCTTGTAACGCTAGATGCGTGAGAACCAGCTGTGAAAGAGGTGGTGTTAGTAGTGCTCTCGCCTATTTGACTCATCGATAGTTGTAGTGGGTCCTCCGATCGTGTATCAGATCTCCTGCAGAAAGGAATATAGAAATAATATCACAAGAACTAGATCGACCTTACAACAGTTATTATACTATATCAGATAACATGAATGATGTAGTTATGAGAAACATGTTATGTCGTGTGTAACGTCCTTTTCCTCCTCAATTCTTAAGCAAAACCAAAATCGAAAGAATACCATATACCCAAAAATTGAATGAAAAAAAGAAGATTTTAGGCGTCTGCTCTGAGTTTATTCCTGAGAAGAATCAACAGCCATTCCGGATCCCATTCCCCTATTCCAACCACATCCCCTTGTCTGCCTTTCTCCCCGTCATCGTAATTCTCTAATAACGGTTGCGATTCGAATCGAGAGGTCTTGGCCATTGAACTTCGTCGTGGGAGAGACCTTTCGCTACTACCTGATCGGTAGAGTGGCGGTTTCCCAAGTCGTGTTGCTACGTGTTCAGGGATTGAAGAAGCCGACTCCTCTGTACCAGGTGGTTTGGGAGGGAAAGAGTAATTCGAAAGTCCGGAAAACAAGCCTGTATTGGGTACAGTCTCGGGAAGAGGTGGAGCAGTAGTGACATTACTGGAAACTGACTCCTTGTGTGGGAATTCAAATTGAACCTTTGAAGGTCGCCTGTCTTGATGAACGCGTGGAGGGGTAGTGACGATATTATCGTATTTCGAAGCAGACGCAATATTACCAGCCATTACACATGCGTTCTGCGCTCTAAAGAGTGGGAAAGGTAGCCATTTATCGGTAAATGTGTTGACTGCCGCATCGTAATTGGCGTAAAAGACAATCAGGTAGGGAGGGGTGAAACCGGATAGACGGGCTTTGCTATTCGATCCAGGCGTAAGCGGGACGAGCATCGGATGTAGGGTTAGGCGAGGAAGGATATGCGACATGTCTTCGATAGTAAGCATATTGTCAAGCATCGGTACGATAGCTCGTTCGAGTGCCGTCAACAACCGACCGACGACCGGACCGCCAACGTGATTGGCGTCGATAGTCATATTCCTCGAAATGACACTGAGAAGGCTCATGCCTTCTAGCCATATCAATGCCTCCCCAATCTCTTCCACTGATCCAGAGAACTCTTCTCCAGTGATCTGTCCAGGAGCCGGATTGAAGGAGCAAAGTTCCCGCATAGGTAACTGAGCCCTATTGGCTTGCTCGAGTAAGATCCGCAGGCCATCGAACGGAGTAGCTTGCACGACGGCGATACCGGTATACAGAGTGTTTGGTCGGAGAGAAGTATGCGCCGTACTATCGCACCATAGTGAAATATCCTTCAGTAGCGGAAGCGTATGCTCCAACGGCACCGATAACGACTTGTGTATCGTGGTAGCTACCGCAGTGGGATCAGCAAAGATGTGATGTCGTGCCAGGAGATCCGATTGTTCCTCGGCGGAATTGACCCTACGGACAAGGAAGACTAGTTGACCTTTGGATACCGTATCGTTCGAGTTGGAGAGTTTGACCCATCCGCTGCAGATCAGCCATTGTCCCGGTGTAAACGAAAAGAATAGCGTACGTAGTCAAGATCTGATCATACAGAACACCAAGCCTCATAATACCCTGCTCCTGCCCGGTGACCCGCACAGCCAGGTTTGCAGCGGCATTTCCAAACAATTCCAGGAATTTAGCGATACTCAGCCTGACAGGCCTATTGTCCTGAACAGAAGATCCTTCGGTATACTGCGACCCTCTCCTCATTTCGGCAATAGCGGTGTTCATGACAACTTGCCCATTGATGGCTTCTTGAGTAAGAGTATTCGGATTGGGCACAAGTCCAGATCGCCATGACCAACTCATTTTGAGTGCTGATACGAAAGCGTCATGCCCTGGAGTCAGATCCATGCCAAGTGCCGAAGAGCTTGTTGAGGTAGATTCCGATGATCGCTTCGAGGTGGAATACTGATCACCTGTCAAACTGGCGATATCGCACATTGGCAACATTCCATCTGTCGAGTTGACGAGTACTCGGTCGTACTGATCCAAAAAGACAGCGGCAATGACCACCCTTCTCCTTCTCCTTCTCTCCCTAGACTTGGCCCATGAAGAGACGGCAAAGAAGACGGCACACCCGACACAAGCGGCGAAAGCAAGCGCAGTGACGACTCCAACGATAGCAGCGTTTGTACCCGTCAATTGTGATTGTCGAGAGATAGCTTGATCCCGTGGCCATCCATAGACTGTTCCTTTCATACCGGTAAAATGCATGAGGCAGACTGCAGCAGCAAGAATGACGGCAACGGCGAGTTTGGACCAAAGTGTATGTTTGAGTTTGGGTCGAAGCATGATGAACATGATGTATAAAGCGATACAGACGGCTCCGGAGGCGATAATGATTGAACCCGCAACAAATTCGGGTCGATAAGCGATATATGGCATTCCAGTGATGGAGGCTTGACCAATGTAGTGCATCCCAGCGACTCCGAAACCGGCTATAGTACCAGTGATGAAGATCTTGACGATATCTGTAGTCGTGACGACGTCGAATCCGAGGAAAGTCTCGACTTTGCCAAAAGCCCGTCGCGTCAATGTCTTGCGTGGACCATGCGGATCAGTGTCCAAATGCTCGTGTCCATCGAGTTGAGACTTGATGTTGGGTGACTGTCGACCGACGTCACTATTCTTGCGGGAGACTTGCTGGTTCTCGGTATCAACATCGGCTTCGGGCATGGACTGGATTCTAGTGAGATTGGTAGGAGGGCGAAGATTCTTTTCAGGTCTGCCTCCAAAAGTGACGGTGGGTAGCGAAGCTCGACGCTTGTAGGGTTCGAAACCAGAATCGACCGATGCCCAAGGGTTGTCTTGAAGCAGGGCGGTAGTTGAGTCGTTGGCATTAACGTTGCGGACCGAGTTGTTGTATCCAGGAGTAAATAATTCGCTCTGACCAGACATGGGTTGGTCGGTGGGTAGAGAGCCCCGTCGCAAATTGGAATTAAATATCGAAGGTGGCATATCAGGCATGATAGCACCATGATGTGGATCATGTGCGTCACCATTGATAGTCGAAGGCGTAGGGGTAGGGACTCGTCGTTTATCAAGTTCAGCTCTTACGGCCTGTTTACCCAATCTGAATTCCATCTCGTCGAGTGTCTTATCCCTCTTGATGGTAACTCCGTGCTCATCCATTTCCCAATCATTGGCATCATCCATCTTGTCGCCCTTCTGTCCGATACTGCTCCAGCGATTCTCGCCTGTTTCGACTAGTGACCATTTAGCCACTTTTCCAGCTGTCTCCATCAGAGCTCCAATCGCAGCACCCATTCCTGATTCTGATCCTTTCATGCCTCCTCTGTGTGTCTTCTTCCATCGACCGTATTCGTCTCCGCCGCTTCTCTTTCGCTTTTCCTTTCTACGTCGTCTTTTGCCTGGTAACGTGAACCAATCGTGTATATCGGTACCCATGATAAAGAATGCCAAAGTCATGGCCGTGATGGAAGCGACGAGCGAGAGGACAGTGAATCCAGGATCGTATTGCAGATAAAGTGATGGATACATTTCCATATCCTGCATGGGGTGATGGAGCGACAAGGAGTTGTTGAAGACGAAATGCATGGCGAAGGTCGATACTCCTCCGAAACAGATTCCAGCCGAGGTCAAGAGTAATCGGTTTCGCCATCCAGCATTGTTTGTCCGGCGTACGAGGAGTTCAAGTGTACAGAGCGATCCGACGAATGCGATGATGTAAGACAAGACGATGATTCCTGCTTTATATTTCTGGACGAGGATCACGTATCCGGTAGGAATAACCCATTTGCCATCATCGTCCAGAGCTGCTACGGCGAGAAGAGGATGGTCGCCACGGCTACCGCGGGGCGTCAAGAAGTGGGCGAGTTGGTGAGCGGCGGTCTGCAGCGTGACGGTGATGTTGGAAGTCGTGTCTGTAGAGTCCATGATGTCGGCGGACGTAAGCAAGGGGTGGGACGGATCTAAGGGCGGAAGAGGCGTCGAACCGACATATGGTAGACACAAAGAAAGGGCGAAAGTGATGGTCTTGAGATCAAGCCGAGTCCGAGTAGACGCAAGTGTATTGGTCGAAGTTCGTGATCGTCTAGGTCTCCTGGGCTGTATAGGAGTAGAAGTAGATGTAGAAGCAGAAGTAGAAGTGGATTGGGATTGTTTGAGTGTATCCATTTGAGAGCCTGTTCTGGATTAGCGCTCCATTCTATAGGCTCCATCCGTGACGCTCTCAAGGTGTGAATTTATCGGTAGAATGGTCTGTGCTTGCTAATTACCTTCCCAGACTCGACACAAACGGTAGAGTAATGGGGCGGGTCAAAGGTATTCGGGTCCCGAACAAAATAAAGACCATGTGATATCATTAAAGGGCGAAAGTGGAAGGAGGGGCGGGGTTGCTTATGATCGAAATAACTGAATCTCACTTACACTGTGTTTAGATTGTTCCTCCAGCAATTGTCTCTCCGCTACAAACGCGACTCCGTTCCGGGTTTGCTCACACACGTCGCCGGCGTCGTTCTTCTGATGATGACAAGTAATCGAGGCTAGCGTTACGATTGACGTGCTCGTAGTCAATGTATGTAAAGGAGTGTGGGATGCCGTGAAACCAATCTAGACAGCGTGGCAGTGTGCGTGTGTGTGTGTTGTGATCGGACGCTTTGACCTATGACGGTGTGGATCCTTCGTATTCTACCGAGCGAGAAGACTCCGCTGGGATTCCAGTATTGATGTACGAGTGAGCCGAGGTTGACGCGTTGGAGGTCCCTTGCAGAGGATGAAATATTGTGTGTTCCAGTTCCGAAGGTGATATGGACGACGTTTAGACTCGAACGAGTGTACTACAGTAACGGATAAGAGATGAGTAGGAGGTGATAGCTATGTGAATGGATTCAACCTCATCGTACCGGAAAGCGTACAGAAGCGGTAACGTTGAGTGTGCAGTTGAATTCAACTCAGTTGTACAAGCTTACAAGGCTAGAACTGTATCTATACCACTATTTGTAAGCTCCTCTCTTCATCCCCCTACACTCAATTTCGATCACTTCAACGGTCTGGGAGCCGGTCTGCCCTGATTTAGGATCTACTTGACAAGGGGTAAAGTCAGAGATCGTTCTTGGCATGACAGTTCGGCTTCTGCAAATGGCCGTACCACCGTTCAGGGAATTAGAGTACAGAAAGTCTGATATATCCTGAATGATCGATATTCCAGCCTTCGCCACCGATTGAACCCTGAAACAAGCTGACCGCCGCTTGCTAGAGTTACAGGTAGAATGCATGCAATAAACGGAGAACAAGGAGTGACTCTGCGTGAGAGAATTGGGTTGTAGAGTGGTCCGTGAACCTAGATTACAAGGAGCGTACCAAGAGTGATCAGACCCATAACGGCACCAGCGACATCCAAGCGCAGAGCGGTCGTGCTGGACCCAGCGTTCGGCGTCTGAGTGGCGGAAGCAGCTCCGGAGGACGCACTGCTGGCGCCCGAGCCTGATCCTGAGCCACTAGCAGAGGGACTTGCGGTACCACTTGAGGTAGCACTGGCTGATCCACTCATACTGGAGCTAGATCCAGTTGAGGAGGAACCACCTCCAAGTCCAGCAAGCGAGTATCCCATCTTGGTCCAGCTTGCGCCGGAGGCGACTTGATAATTCGAGATCGCACCTGCAATGTAGTAGATATCACCGTTTGATGCGACTTGAACGACATCCGAAGGTGAGGCGGCGTAGGCGGCTTGGGTGTCTTTGTCGGAAGGAGCGGGTAGGATCTGGGTAGAGTTGATGAGATCGGTCGCGTATGGTGCACCATCAGTTGAAGCGTAATCCCCTGGGTTGGTCCAGTGTGAGACGAGATAAGTGTTGGAGAAGTCGTCGGGGATGAAGATCATCTGGGATCCGGCCTGCATGTCAGCAACTGTCTGCCAAGGAAGCGAAATGGGCGTACGTTGTTTTGAGCGTCGGGAACGCTGACGGCTTGACCAGCGGTATCGGGGAAGGCAGATCCACCGCCAACGGTAGGGTATGCCTGAGCTTCTGGCTGGAAGTATGCGTCTAACATGAGCGCCCATCCACAAAACAAGTAAGAGGCATACAGTGAATGACAAAGACATCAGCTGATCCAGCAGCTGTGCTAGGTACACCAAAGAAGTCTGAAATTAGCATATCGTCCCTCGACCCCCTGTGATGCCTCACTGATATGATTACTAGCCTGCGCCATAGTAGTCTGGTAGCTACTAGCATCGAAGCTAGGATCGTTGACAGCCTCCCAAACGACCGCGTTTCCACTAGCAGACTTGGTAACAGTGCTCATATCAAGCTGATACATACCCCCTCCACCGGTAGGTAGCGTAAAGAAGACATTGGTGTCATGATCGAGAACCGACCCGGATCGAGTACCAAGGTTTGAAGGAGCCGAAGAACTGGATTGGGTAGACCATGCGTCGCCTGCGAAATCGTAGATATAGACTGCCTGGATTGTCAACGGGAAACACAAGGTCAAAGGCCGTGCGAGAACAAGGGGGGAGGGACTTACGCTTAGATCGCTTGAATCGGCCCCGAGCACATACATGGCATTGTTAGATTGCGATAGAAAGCATTGGGTGGAGTTGCCGGACCATGGTCTACATATCAGCCGAGCTGGACGCGCAGCTCAGTTATGGATCGGGGTACTTACGGTCGACCAGAAGTCGTTAGATTCTGTGGACTAGGTGCTACTAATCAGCATTCCGCGTCCCTGTCTTCTGTAATGATTGCGAAGGGTCCTACATCCCCATGAGCCACTGCCACCAAGCTTGACATCCTCACTACCTCCAAAAGCGTACAGACTCCATTCAGCATCGAATTGAACACATGGTACAGCCCCGGCACCAGCGATGAACGGTAGTGCGGCGAGAACAGTCTTTTTGCTTGATCGGCTGAACATTCTGGAGTGATTCTACACGGATTTAACGAGTAAAGGTAGATGACAAGGGTTGTTGACGGAAAAAAGTGACTTTGTGTGGCTTTGTTCGAGAATAGCTTGCTGTGCTGCGATCTTGGAAACCGCCAAGGGGACGCGTAGAGCATAGTTTACCCGGTTCAACCGGGCCTGGATCAGATTGAAATATAGGCGTGAATGGAAACAGTTGGTGGCAAGGCGCCAGAGAATGTTACGTGCCGAGTTCTGAGCTTGACTATCTTGACAGTATTTGTACATTATCGACAGGAATCTAGCTCAAACCACCAATATGGCAGACTTCAACGCTATCGCAAAGCAGTTCACTGGTGCGTCTATCACAGCTGATGTGTTCCCATCCAGCAAGACTATCGCTGATGACTAGACTTCTACTACAACACTTTCGATGGTGACCGTGCCCAGCTCGCTGGTGTATACGTGAGTGCAGCCTCGACGTGTATGAGGTGCTGATGAGCTAGAGGGACCAATCAATGTTGACTTGGGAGAACACACCTATGCAGGGTACTGCCGCTATCATGGAGAAGCTCCAGGTGGGATAATACCTTTCTAGCTTTCAAGCTGTCCGGCATGGTACGGCAGCTGATACTGCAGGGACTACCATTCGCTAAGGTCGTCCACAAGGTCTTGACTCTCGATGCTCAACCAGCAAGCTCCACCATCGCCTCTATTATGGTCCTAGTGACTGGACAATTATTGGTGGATGACGGACAAAACGTATTGCAGTACTCGCAGATGTTCCATGTGAGTTCCTTCACCAACCGTCTGCGGACAAGCATAGAGTAAGCGCTTATAATAGCTCGTTCCAGAAGGACAGGGATACTTTGTCCAGAACGATGTTTTCCGATTGTAAGTTCACGTTCTCCGATGACTTGGCTGACAATATAGGGTTTACGGATAAATGTACATATGTCTCGCGGTAGATGTCATATACAGAGGGGACGATGGTGATTACGTTTAATGCATTTATCAAGTTCACCATTCCAAGCAGTCAAGTATAATACAAGCGAGTCAATCAATATTACTCCAGGTCGTTCCCTCCGCCCAGCCTTCTCGCTCACTGTTCATCATGAGCACCCGCCAGCCTATCCTGTCTCCACTTTTCACACCATTCAGCTATCCTCCTTACGTTCTCCTCGACTTCAGCGTCGCCCTCTCCATCGCTTTGTAGCTCCACGATGATTTCTTCGGCATATGATTCTCGTGATTCGGTAAGGCAAGTTTGCATGATCTCCGCCGTGATGTTCTCTTCCATCTTTGCTGGTGGGTAATTGCTGTTTGTCAGTCCGCGTTCTATCTGACACCCGGTCGGGCGTGAGAGAGAGAATGGGACTGGGGCTCACCGTTCTGTTAATCTCGAATGTAAGACTCCATTGTCGCAGCGTAAGACTACTACCAAATCTATCCATCTCTCGGGAAATAGTGAAGGATCATGATGATCAATTACGAAGCCTATGTATCAGCCATATACTCATCTCGCATGTTTCGCGGTTCAATGAGCGCTCGCAAACGTACCATGAGGAGCAGCCGCATCTTCCGGATTAACGACCTCTTCCATATAATCCAGTAAACGATCTTCGTCAATGGTCCAGCTCTCCCACTCTTTGTCCCAGCCCTCGTGGAATCCATGACTTTTGACTAGATCTCCAACATTGAGGTGTTCAAGGGGAGAGGGTGTGTCCTGGGCATTTTGGGTCAAGAGGGTCGAGTGGAGGGTCTTGCCTGCTCCCGGTGTTCCTGGCCATTAGCTTTGTTACTGCACACTGACAAGGATAACATACCGGTGATAAGGATAATGGGGTGCTGACGCTGGTGATGTGTAGTCATAATGCTTGTAACAAATGGGACAGACGATACATAGAGCGGACAAGCCAAAAATCTCGAATCCAGGGGCAGGGTAGCGGGGCACCAAGAGGTAGGAACATCTCGAGCCGATAAGAGAACTCTTGACTGTTGACTATACATCCTCGTCTTCAGCTCTGAGGAAGGTCAACAATGCTCAGGTCGTGTGCGAGACCACTGAGATCTGTCAGTGAAAGGTCCGCCGCAAGTCGGAGATCGTATACCGCTTCTGCCCTTTCTGAGATCAAGCAGAAATGGGTATGTCACCCCATTATCTTTCCGCTTGTACTACTGAAGATCAGAACGACCGCCTAGTCTTCTCAGAAGAGGTCGAGCATGCTCTCAATAGCAATGAGCCAATAGTGGCGCTTGAAACTGCGATTGTCACTCATGGTACGCCCTACCCTGCATCCATCGCGCAATGTTGACAACCAGGAATGCCCCACCCCAGGAATTACGAGACTGCTCAATCAGTTGAACAGATCCTTCGCTCTCGCTCAATCACCCCAGCCACCATAGCTTTGATCTCGGGAAAGATCCATATAGGTCTCTCAGATTCCACACTCGCCTCCATATCTGACCCTTCTTTCAAGAGTGTCAAGGTATCAAGACGGGATCTAGCGCCGGTATTGAGTCTGGACGGGAACGGAGGAACGACAGTCGCTGGGACAATGTATATAGCTCAGAGCGTCGGAATACCATTGTTCGTCACAGGGGGTATTGGGGGCGTACATCGTGGAGCCGAATCTAGTTCGTCCCTTTCCGCGCACAATCAGAGGCAGGGCTGATGCCAGGTATGGATATTTCGGCAGATCTGATTGAACTGGGAAGAACGCCAATGGGAGTCATTTGCGCCGGAGCTAAGAGTATTCTCGATATTCCGAGGACTTTAGAGGTCCTAGAGACGCAAGGAGTATGCGTGGCTTCGTACGGTCAGAAGGAGTTCCCAGCTTTCTACACGCCCTCTTCGGGAGCCATGGTGAGTTGTCAAGTACACAAGACACGATTTCGAGCTGAAGAAAAGGCTCCATGGAGAGTAGACGACCCGTCTTCCGCGGCCAAGCTGATACGTGCGTCCATCCTACATCCGGGCTGATGTCAGATACCGGCCTGAACTTGCCCAACCCACTCGCTACACTCCTAGCTGTTCCCCCACCTCCTTCGAAGACCGGCGATAAAGTACAAGAAGCTGTAGAGCAAGCTGTCAAAGAGAGTAAAGAACAGGGGATCGATAAGAGGGGTAAAGAAGCTACTCCGTGGTTATTGAAACGGGTCGGTGAATTGACTGGTGGATCCGCACTGGAACTGAGTAAGTCGTCCTTCTTGTCCATTTACTGTTTACTGTAGTGCAGGAGCTGACTCCTTTCAGATATCAAGTTGATTGAAAATAATGCCAAAGTAGGGGCGGAGGTAGCTTTGGCCATGGCAAAACTCAGACAGTCCAGTGCACATGCATCCTCATCGAACTATTACCCTGGGTCCGGCCTTGGCTCGGGCGAATCTGAGCTATCCCACTCTGCATCAAGCGGCTCGAGGGATTCTAGAACAGCCGAATTAGTATCAAAGCCGCCTACGGTTCAAGTATTTGGATCGGCTGCTATCGATATCACTACCCGCCCCTCTATCCCACTTCAACCTCGAACCACAGCGCCCGGATCAATCCTGTTGACTCCAGGCGGCGTTGGGCGGAATATAGCAGAAGCCGCTCAAAACCTCTTATCTCCCGGATCGGTTCAGCTCGTGTCGGCAGTCGGGAACCAAGGTGAAGGTGTGGACGGGTTTGGGAAAGTTTTGAAGCTCGAAATGGAGGGTAATGGGATGAGGACTGATGGATTGATCGAGATGGAAGGTAGGACGGCGGGATGTACATTGTCTCTAGGCATGGAGGGGGATCTCAATGATGGCGTGGCTGATATGGGGATCATTGAGGGCTTGACTCCTGATCTTGTACCTCACACCTGTTTTGTCGGATCACGAAGTGAGAAGCTGACGAGAAGGTGGAACAAGCGATCCGGAGGGGGAACCCAAAGATGGTGGTATTCGACTGTAACATTCTCCCCAATTCCATCACTACCCTCTTGAAGACTTGTACAGAACTCGTAATACCAAGTACATTCCTTCCCCCGCCCATCGTCCGCTCAAGCTGATAAGTAGCGTTTTGCGATCCTACCTCGACTCCTAAATTACCTCGCTTACTCGCCGCCTTAGATCCTTCTCGACCAATCACACATCTCTCACCCAACCTCCTCGAACTCGATTTACTTCACTCATGCCTACCTACCCTACCTGACGACGTGCAGACAGAGTCATGGAACCGTATAAATTCGTACAACCTTTTAGCTGATTTCCGAGCCAAATCAGAGACTTGGACCGCCAAGGCGAAAGGAAGAGGATGGATGGCTGAACAGGGCGTGATCCAAAAGGCAATTGGGTTACTGCCGTTCGTAGAGGACTTGTGGATCAAATGCGGCAGTCTCGGGGTTGTGAGGGTTCATATCACTTCAGACAAGGGGGGACCTGGGGAACTGAGGCATTCTCTACCTAACGGGAGGGTGTTGAGGGTCAAACATTTCTCACCGTTGACCATTAAAGAGGAAGAAGTGGTCAGTACGACCGGAGCTGGAGACACATTGGTCGGTGGTCTTGTTGCTGGTCTTCTAAGCGGAGAAGACGAGGAAGTCTGGGTGGAAAGGGCATTAGAAAGGGTTAAAAGGACCATGATGTCTCACCGAGCAGTCGCATGATTTGTACCACTATATATACCTCATCGTAATGATTTGCATCGCATACAATCTTGTCCTAGTTCTCCACATCACTCTCTTCAATCTATTGTCAGCGCCAGAAAGCGTGAGATCACTTACATCACTTTCGTTCGCCTTCTTCACACCCGTCCTACCCTCTGTTCCTTTCTTGGATGCGAGCCTCCTAGCTGGATTATCGGGGAATAAAGTTTCCATACCAGAAACATCCTTCTTGGTAGCACTGAACCCTTTCTTGTCTCCAATAGCGGATCTGCCATTAGCAAGTGCACCACTCGATGATAAGTGTATAAAGGAATATACTCAGCCCAGTAAAGCAAAGCCTGACCAACACTTGGTTCTTCATCGCTAAACGCCTTGATCTTTGAAACAAATCCATGTGATTTGTTCTCGTCGAAAGTACCAAATACCCATCGTTGATAATCGGTCAAAACGTAGTATTTACATCCTAATCGCTCACAAGCACCCCATGATCGAGACCAGTACCATGATGCTTTGGATTTAGTGTTGTAGTTGTACGGTCCCTGCTGTGTCAGCTGGACGGACTGAATTGAGCCCAGAAGACAACGAACCGTGACTACGTATTCGTCCCAATCGGCTTGGGTGAATGCTGAAGAGTTGATGGTCCTGACAACCATCTTGACCTCCTCTGTACCTTGTTTGACAAGTAGGAACTCTCCAGAACCTTTACTGTCAGCTGACCCTTATTGCGACGAGAATAGACGTGCCCAAGGGGGATTTACTAAACTTCCATACCCATCCTGCTACATCTTCTGAAGTCTGGACTTCTAGTTCTTCCCCACCGTCCTGACATCAGCATCAGTGTAATTCTCAAGTCATCAGTCCGAAAGACAACTCACACTCTCGTAGCCTGCAGCATCAAGAGCTTTTGCCCCTCCTGGACCAAGCTGAGTATCTTCCTTGTCTGCGTCCAATGCGGTCAAGACAGACGATACGGCAGCCAAAGGCAATGTAGAGAGGGCTGTGCGTCAGTCAAATTACACCACACATTCTAAATCGCGTTGGTCTGAACATACAGGTTTGCAAGTCCGAGGGCGATTTGATCACGGAAGGCAACTTGGAAATAACCTGGACAATCTTGGGGTACTTGTGCTTAGGGTGAGGTTGAATAGCTTCTTTAGGTACTTCTTCCTCGAAGTCTATTGTAAGCGTCTTTCATGCATAGGTTCTGAGCAGAACACTATACGCACACTTAGTGACCCTCTCATTGAGATCATCAATGACCTCTACACCTTTCAAACTACCCTCCCAGCTTGCTCGGGGTCCAGTCCCGCCGGTTCCAGGGGGATATTGCTCCCTAATCTGAGGAAGAGGCTTGGCCAGATACTTTTGTACTTCGAACGGTGGTTGAGGCATGTTGATGATTGATCTGTGTACGGGAGATGGGAACGTTGTTGAGTAACCACTTATGTTAACTGGTCATCATTCCCAAGTGATCGACACCGGACAACGTCGGGTGTGTCCGTAGCCGGCCTAATTCCGACTAATTCCTATATCCATACAGCGACTTCTTCCTTGTCTCTCAGCAAGCCCTCAACAGCTCTAGGCTCGCGAGAGGCTCGTCTGGATATCTCTACGCCATTGCTAGGCTGGTTCTGGATCTGGTGCTTACAGCAATCTGCATCGATTAATATGCCAGTGGGATATGTGGGTGCTCCACATGACCAGTTGACTTCTCGTAAGCGAGATAAAAGTCGCAAGCCCGTCAAAGAACTGTTATCTACACGTCTCACATGTCCACCTGCATTTTCAGACAGACACTCGTCCTCGGACGGGCGAGCTCCTCTCGTACACAGCTCCCTGCTCTAATGAGCATAGCCAAGAAGTCATACGCATCCTCAGCTTCACAAACATGGGATGCAAAACCCATCGACCTATCTTATGATCTCGTCGAACCAGCCAAGCCAAGTGGGGAGAGTAAAGGGCAGAGTCTAGTCATCTGTCATGGACTGTTGTATGTCCTTTCCGCTCCATGGAGCTAACCATGAGTGTACGAGTGTAGCTGAGATCTTAGCGGCTCAAAGCAGAATTGGAGATCATTAGCGAAAATGTTCGCACAGAAACTAGGGATGCCAGTCTACACTCTGGTGAATTCCGTCCCTCTAAGTGTTGTCCTGTAACGGTGAAGCTGATTTGTAGGATCTACGGAACCACGGTCACTCACCTCATGCCGAACCTCATACCTATACAGCGATGGCCCTGGATTTGGCGGAATTCATGAAGCAAAGAGGTTTATCTTCTGGAGTAAACCTTGTCGGACATAGCATGTATGCTTTCTTTCCTTCGACTATGGGGATGGTCAGGAGCTAATCTTAAGGGGAGGGAAAGCAGTAATGGCCTATGCCCTCAATAAGGATCTGAATACGCCTTTGAGGAGTCTGGTCAGTGTTGACATGAGCCCAGCGGTAGGCAAGATCTCGCCAGAGTGAGTCATTCGCCGCCGGAGTGATCAAGGTTGACTGACAACAGATTCGCATCATACGCCGAATGTATGCTGGAAGTCGAGAATGCTCAAGTCAAGACGAAAGCCGAAGCGGACAAGATTCTCCAGAAAGTAGAACCTGTACGATTACCTCTCCTAGGCATTTCACACAAGCTGACGTGTAGATGCTCCCAACCCGTCAATTTCTTCTCACCAATACTCGAACATCACCCTCTGGTCACCTCACATTCCGGATACCGTTGCAATTGCTGCACGACGCCATACCTCATATTGGCGATTTCCCCTACGCGCCCTCTAGCGTTACGTGGGATGGTCCCACGATGTTCATGAAGGGTGAACATTCTAAATACCTGAATAAACATAATATTCCCATTGCCAAGGGATTCTTCCCCAATATGAGGTTGGAAGTGCTCGAAACTGGACATTGGGTACATGCCGAGAAACCTGCGCAAACTGTCGGTCTAATCGATGACTTTGTAAGGGGTGTACGGGATTAGCTTAGATGCCGAAGTCCGACCTGTTGATTATACATGAAACTAGCATTATGCATACAGGTATCAAACCCCTAGCTAATATTTGCTTTTCTCAACTAATCAATCATTATGTACAAGCAGCCAGAGATATACGAGCCGTCTGAGTGATGACTCTCAGATCCGAGCTCGACTCTGAGGTGCTGCTGTTGGCTGTGCCCCTATAATTACGAAAAACCCATGCCCATAAGTAGGTGTATAGTCTGCCATGGCGAAACTTGCGTCTGAGGCTATTGATAAAGTGGGGGAGCCATACGATCCAGCTCCCACTCCAGTTGGTATACCGCCTTGATACATTTTGCCCGTATTAGATAGATAAGGGATATATGAAGATATGAGAAATATGGATTAGGACGGTAGATTGAAATGAGTAGGGAACAAGAGGGACTGGGGTTTATCTCATTCCAAATCGAATTGGCGATCGACACAGGGACTCGATCGTGGCCACTCATACTCACTCAAAGGTGTCAAGTGGAGCCGTTGTATAAAGAACCGAGATAGTGAGGACAAAGGTCAACATGTGTGCTTTCGTTAGAATGATGGGGAGGGGCGGAAGAACATGGTTCTTAAACATACACAAAAAGACACATTCGAGAGGCACCAGTCCGAAGCGGACGCCCTTTGTCACAGTGATTGAATAAAAGGCGAAAGGATTCCTTTCGGGCCGGATTGACCTGTTCCTGAAAAGTTTTAGAGATTCCTGTCAACGTCCAAGAGGTGCTATGACAATGGTCAGAATTATCAGACACGGATAATGAGTATTCCCTCCACCGGGATCCCTCCTTTCTGATCTTGATGCTTCATTGGAAGATCCGAGCTGGTTGTCTGGACAACCGATTGAGCCTCTGGTGACTGTGGTAGTGTATGTAACGTATATCCGGACTTCGTCATCAGTCGTCCGATTCGTACAATCACCGCCGGCTTGCGCGACCTCTGAGCGGATCGCCGAATCGTCCGGTCCGCAAGGGATCTTCCTTGCGGCTGGACTTGCTCCCCGAAGAGACAGCAATCCCGGTCACACGGCGGCTGCATCGCCGAGACACGGCTTGAGAAAGGTGGAGCTATGCATGTCGTCGTAGATCGTTTCGTGCCGGTCCCTCTTGTGCAGAGGAAGCACAGCCTAGCAATAAAAAAGTTAGGTAATAGCAGTATTTACCCTGAAAATGGCGAAACGTCCAAACATCACCGCAATCCTTCAAAGTCACTACATTCACTTCAAGTCGATAATTTCATCGCCCACTGTTACACCTCATCAACAGATCAAACCATATCGACTGCGCAGTGGACCTCAACTAGCATGTGTGAGTACCTCTCTTCCAATTTAGCGTCGAGATACCCCGTGTTTCATGTTTTCAGAACTGTCAAATGGGCAGTATCGCTTCACTAGTTATGCCATAACCCTGGACACCCTTTTTCGAGATGACTGCAACAACCTCCCTTATCTCGCCTCAGCTACCATCCCTTTTCATCCTCCTATCCCTGGTAGGGAGTTACCCGAGATCCACGTTTCGTTCACACAGCTTCTTGTGCATGTTCGCGTTGTTGCTTTCCGCAACTTAACACCGTACCCATCTACTCCACCCCATTACCACATTTCAGAAGGCACTGCGAAAATAGATCAATTCCTTTATTAAGGGTCTTGGCTCTACGTCTTGCATTCATATCCGTATCTCTAGTCCTCAACATAAACTGTATCCATAGTCCCAGATTCCGCGTCAACAACCATATCAAGAATCCCTCGCTGACATGTCTTCCTCTTCGGCTCGACCGACATCATCTGCCTCTCCCTCATCTTCCGCATCAACAGCCTCCTCCGAATCTATCGCACAGTCAAGCTCGGCCGCCGCCTCCTCCTCTTCTTCGGTAGCGGCATCCTCATCGTCTGCGGTCGCCTCTTCATCTGCCGCTGAATCATCTTCCGCTTCAGCCGAACCATCTTCTTCGGCCGCAGCTTCGTCTTCCTCGTCCGCTGCTGCGTCTTCGTCCGCAGCAGCCAGCTCGTCCGCCGCCGACTCATCGTCAATTGCGGAATCCAGCTCGCTATCTGCTTCGGCCTCCGAGTCGAGCAGCATCGCAGCTTCAGTCAGCGCTAGCGAAAGTCTCAGTGCTAGCTTGAGTGCTAGTCTGAGTGCTAGCGAGAGCGCGAGCGCTGCTGCATCATCGTCATCAGCTGCCGCTTCCTCGTCTTCTTCGCTTGGTGTCTCGACAAGTTTCGTTCAGGTGACCGAGACCATCAGCGGGTCGACCTCAGTCGGTTCTTCTGCTAGTGGTGTCACCACTGGTGCAGCTCAGTTGAATGGTGGAAGTAAAACCAGTAAGTCTAGCTCAGTGGAACCATGAGGCCATGCTGATCCCTAGACACTGGAGCCATTGCCGGTGGTGTGGTTGGTGGTGTCCTCGGTCTCGCTGCTCTAATCGGTCTACTGGCCTGGTTCCTACTCAAGAGACGCAAGTCCAAGCAGCACGCCTTTGACGAAAAGACAGTGAGTCGACTCGGTGCTTTTGGAATTGTGGATCTGACAAACAGTTCGACCCTCGACATTCCACACATGACCCTCTAGACCTCCTCGCGCCCTCTGTACCTGACATGGGATCAGGAGCCGCCGCAGGACATGTCGGTGGAAATACCGCCGCTACAAACGTCGATCCCTTCCCCTACGACCCTTCGGCTGGCGCCGGAAACTCATACGCTTACGACCCATACTCTGGACAACCTTCTATGGATATGCCGGATGCTCGCAACTATACTGCTGGAGCAGGTGGTTATCCATCATATGGAGGTGGAGAAGGTGGGTACGGCGCTGCTGCTGCTCTAGGTGCTGGTGCCGCTGGTGTCGGTGCAGCGGGCTATGCTGCAGGACGTGGATACAATCCTCAGAGCAATACCGACTATTCTCAATACTCGACTTCGGATGGTGGCCATGGACAGACTTCACCACCCATGACTGCCGCTCAGGCAAAGCAGCGCGAAGCAGCAAACGAGCGTGCTAGGAATAGGATGTCACCACAATACGGCAACTACGGTGGGCAGCAGCCGTACGGTCATGGCGAGGCGGGAGGAAGTGGATCGCCAGAAGAGGATCCCGCGAACAGGAGACAAAGTCAGGCCTACAGTGAGGGCAGATCCACAGTGTACCAGCACACTGATTATGGATCGGCGCATGACGGCACGGAAGAGATAGCGGATGCTCCACCGGAGATCCCTCCAAAGTGAGTCCAACTTGCATCAACGATGGAAATGATAGCTGACTTCCAGTTATCACTCGATTAGAAACTAAATGACTAGTCTTGAATCTTGATTCGTCTGGTACGATCTGAACTGTCTTGCTAGAAATGTATACATAGTGCAATTATATAGTACACGCATTCTTGATGGATATACTGCTTTTCAAGTAGATGCGCAACGGCTTGAAATAAAACCAGTCGGCGTGATCTCGCCAGATCTCTCGCTAGATGACTTGTCGTCTTCACATACACACTAACAAACGGCATTCTTGCTAGACTGACATCATTTTTTCGCCCCGCTGAGATGGCATATCCTTCCATCATTTCACAGCCTGGTGCGTCGCACTCTCCAGCTACGTCGGACATCATTGATCATCTAGGTTCAGCAGACCGCAACTACTCGCCTATTTCCGAAGCACTCAGACCATGGATCACCGAGTCAACCGCATCCTCCTCTTCCGCCTCTGCTCCGTCGTCGGAGCTCTCGGCTTCGAATACACCTCGGCCTCGTGCTAGGATACTAGAGATTGGAAGCTACCCATACGCGCACATCAAACGATTCGCGGAAGCGTTTGGGGAGGTGCATTGGTATGGTTCTGGAAGGGATGAGTGGGAAGTCAAGTCAGTCGTGCGCAAGTCGATGCTCATCGATTGCCGAGCTCATCCTACAGCGAGATCATATCACAGGGGAACACTCTTGATAATCTACACGAGCCTTTCCTGCTCGATATAGCGAAAGACGAGGACTGGGCATCGTTGCGAACTGAGGTTCAGAGCCAGATTCCCCACCGCGGTCAGACCGGGACTTTCAATGGGGTCGTCATGTGTGAGTTGGCCCATGCAGAAAATGACTGATGGGATAGTGAATATCGTGCATTGTTGTCCAGAGGGCACGCCCGAACATGTATTTCGACAACTTGCCCTTGCCGACGAGGGAGCACAGCTGCTTAGACGAGGAGCTTGGATAGCAGTCTACGGTCCGTACTTGGCTGACGACGGGTCTTACAAATCTCCGGGGGATGAGGAGGTCAGTTTACTCGGTCAACGCGAGAGGGTCAAGGCTGATGCGCAGTTCGATAAAAGCTATATCAAAGCGAATGATCCGGATTTGGGTCTCAGAACAGTCGATTCTATCACTGCTTATGCGAATAAATGGGGGTTTGAAGAGGTAGAGAGAAGGGAGATGCCAAAGGGGAACATGTGGGTTGTATGGCGCTTGGTCGCCTAGACAACGCCGGACGCTTCCTTCGCTCCTGTCTCATTGGCATGGAGGAGCTCATCATCTGCATAGTGGTGTCATCCTGACGTCTGTAAAGTTCTCGTATGCATGCAAAGTATATGAATGCAAGGTGTAATCACATGTTCTAGTCAGGTTCAGGGTCTGAGACTGGCCATTACCAGTTGTCGCCGTAACACGTTTGTCCCCCTTGCTATATCATTCACTCGACCACACGGTACACGGTACACACTACACCAATTCAAACAATAACAACAAAGCGATATACACGAGCACAGTATAATAAATACTCCAGCAAATCCCAACAAGCCGCTCAGTATATACATCGAAACAACAACCAGCGTCAGTCGTGAACGGCGCTTGACCTTCACGCCTTCTACCCCTCGACCTTCCATCATCAAATGCCCGACGATGACCGACATGCCTCTTCTTCGCCGCCTAGTAGGAACAGTATGATAGTGGACGCGCCCACACCCGAAGCGGAAGCTGGGCCGAGTCGGATCCGCTCCTCATCGCACACCACGGACCCCATGTCTGGCCCGGACCCAGATACAGATAATACGCCCGCTCGTCCCGCTTCACCATCCAATACCCTTCCGATCAAATCAGATGGAGCCGTCAGCGATTCAATGTCGGAAAGCAAGGAAGAAGAGCCCGCCAGAGCGATGCCATATCTAGACCTGGCGACTTATTCTACCCAACAGCTTATAAGGATGCTCGCGTCTTTACTGCAACAGATAGCTTCGGCGAACGATCAGCTCCGGCCAGACGCTAACGATGATCAGGATGAAGAAGGAATGGGGGATGATCACAGTACGAGCAGTGGGACGAGATCAAGAGCCGATTCTAGGACCTCTAATTCACAACCACCTACTTCTACGGCTTCGCTCGGACAAGCACAATCACTCGTCAATCCCAATCTGAACCCAGCACATCCATCACCCACCACTGCTCTATTCTCCGAAGCAGACGCCGCTATCGCCCCTTCAATAGGCTTGAGACCAAAGGATCCAAGCAGGCGCCAATCGACATCACCCACCACCGGACGAGCCGAGACGTTATTCACAGCCTCGAAAACATCCCTCAATCATCGCTCATCTCTACTGTCATTCCACGCACGGCATATACCTTCCATCAGTGTCGAAGCTTATTTACTACGTATCCTAAAATACTGCCCAACGACCAATGAGGTGTTTCTCGGTCTACTGGTCTACTTTGACCGAATGAGTAGATTAGGTACGCCAGGTGGATTAGGAGGGATGACCACGAGTGGGAAAGGATTCGCTATTGATAGCTACAATGTCCATCGACTCGTCATTGCCGGTGTCACTGTTGCTTCAAAATTCTTCTCTGGTACGTCCCTCTTACTCCTATTCTGTTGGATTACACTGACGACCAGATGTGTTTTATACCAACTCGCGCTACGCGAAAGTAGGAGGTCTACCGCCCCATGAACTCAATCAACTCGAACTTCAATTCCTACTTCTGAACGACTTTAGGCTCGTGATCCCTTATGACGAAATGCAGCGTTATGCGAATCGATTATTGGCATATTGGGAAAACAAAGAGACGGAGGAGAACAATAGTAGTCTGAGCCATAGTGGAGTTGCACTACCCACTGGAGATCAGGTTCGACAAGCACAAGCCCTCGCCGCCACTACGCCTGTGAAGCCTGCCATGGCACCCAAGAGTGAGGAAGAAGACAAATCGACTGCGAAGAGTGACGAGACGACACCTTCGATACCGCAATCACAACCGCTGCAGGAGCCGGAATCAACAGATCGCGAGGAGAAGCCATTTAATCCCACCTCGTCACGTACTGTGTCTTTCGATCCCGCCGCGCCGACCAATGCACAAGCGCCCATGACGACCGCATAGAATGGAGGCAGGGGGGATGCGGAGGACACCACATTAGAGCTCGGCATAGTAGCACGTTATTGTTGCTGGTAATGACTGTCGTAGGAGGATTTTGGGATGCGGATACGACGACTCTCATGCATGTTCTCATCACGTAATACAAGTATTCTTTTCTCCTCTTCTTCTGCAGATAGGTCACTTTTACAGCCTACATTCTGAATACACCCCAGTCGCCCGAGTCGCCATCCGCTCCGATCTCGCCTCTCCCCCCCGGGCTAGCCGAAACTCTTGAAGCCCGTTCCTCAGCTGCCAGCTCAAGTCCGAGGCCGAGTACATCTCTCGTATCTGACGGTTCGATAATCCCGTCGTCCTGCTGATCAGTCACGACTTGAAGTATTGACGTACCCAAATTCTTGCTGTTGAATAAGTGGCCTCGCTCTGCGCTTCGATCTTTGTCCTCAGGTCCTTCCATCTATCTTCACCCTCCACTACTGGCTTGTTCTTTCCTGATACCGTCTGCATGACCGACGAAAGCTGATCTGGACCCATGACGCAGATCTTCGCATTTGGCCACATGAACAGGAATCTTGGTGAATACTGTCGATTAGCAAACGAGCCAAATTGTCGAAAGCAGACTGACTGCTCGTCCGCACATCCCATAATTACCAGCTCTGATTATCAGCTCTGAAACCTGTGATAGGTAGACATACCCGTAGCTCCCGCCAACGACTATCGTGAACTTGGGCACTTTAGCCCTCGCTACCGCTCTCACCATCTTGGCTCCATCTTTGGCTATACCTCCCCTCTCTGCCTTCTCACCAACCATGTACCCAGAGACATTCACCAAGAACACAAGTGGAATACCCCTCTGAGAGCAGAGTTGGATGAAATGAGTCGCTTTGAGTGCCGAGGGAGATAGTAAAACTCCCGCGTTGGCTACGATACCGACTGTATGGCCGTGTATCTCTGCGAAACCGGTAATGAGAGTCTTGCCGTATTCCGACTTGAATTCTCGGAACTCGGAACCGTCTACTAAGCGTGCAATGACTTCGCGCATGTTGAACTCTTGACGTGGATCGGCGGGCACGATTGAATTGAGCTCTGAACTAGGATACAAAGGTGGTTGGATGTTTTGTGGTCCAGAGTGTTTCTACCCGTCAGACCACTCCCGACCAGCCAGGTGACTTACAGTGACTGCGAGAGATTTCGGGGACGCCGCTCCTAGATCTTTCACTGCTTCCCTCGCGAGCCGGATAGCGTGGGCATCCGAGGTTGCCAAATGGTCTGCCACGCCCGAGACACCTGTATGCATCTCTCCTCCACCCAGTGTCTCTTCATCCACGACTTCTCCGGTAGCAGCTTTGACAAGTGGTGGACCAGCCAAGAAAATCCTGCCCTGATTCTTCACGATGATCACAACATCCGACATCGCCGGCATGTAGGCACCTCCGGCCACACTGATCCCATGGACGACCGAGATTTGAGGTATACCCATTCCAGACATTCGAGCCATGTTGTAAAATATACGACCGAAGTGATCGTGATCTGGGAATACCTCTGATTGGAATGGTAGGGCTGCTCCACCGGATTCGACCAAATATACACAAGGCAAGCGGTTCTCCAATGCAACTTCTTGGGCTCGAAGATGTTTCTTGACGGTTAGTGGGTAGTAGGCGCCACCCTTGACGGTGGGATCATTGGCGACTACCATGCACTTGCGCCCGGCTACCATTCCTGCTTGTTAGCGATTCGCGCTTCGCTCAACGATGTCGACACTCACCGATACCAGTGACGAGGCCCGCTCCTGGCAGAGGATCAGGGTAGACGTCATGTCCGGCTAGAGGGGACAGCTCCATGAAGGGGCTTCCGGCGTCCAACAAAGCGTCAACTCTGGCACTATCAGTATTCCACAAATATGGACCAAGCCAAAAGCTCACCTCTCTCTAGCTCCCAGCTTGCCTTTCCCTCTCGCTTTCCATCTTTCCAGCACAGCTGGTCCACCACCTTCACTAGCCTTCGTCCTGAGATCACTGAGACCTTTGATCAATTTCTCCATGCTCTCTCTATTTGTCTGGGATTCTGGAGACGATGCTCGCAGTGTGGTGGGAAGCGGGCGGGGCGTAACGAGTGGAGGAGGTGGTTGGGGAATGAGTGTGCGGTGACGAGGTACGAGGCATCTTGCATGGCTGTGGAGTCCTTGAATAGGTCTCAACTGTGGGAGCAAGGACACCATTTGAGCTGCTGTTGGCTCTGTTATGTGTTTTCGATAGGTCGACAGTACTTGAATGTGACCCCAACCTCCCCCACGCGCCGGTTATCATTTCGCCGAGTTCCGGCCGGTTAACATACCGGACCTTGCCACTAGAACTGGTCGTCTGAATATGTATGTATGCTGAGTATATGCATACAACTAGGCAGCTCGCGCTGCACTGGCAATTGGAAGTGAACGTCTACGATTGGTTAGACCCGAAAGACCTCCGCCAAAACCGATCCGCCTTGAATCGGTATGCACGAAATTATAAGCCTTTTTCCCCCCTTCTTCACCCAACAGACTGATCATTTCTTCCTTACTCAGTTCGACAAAGTCACTCAAACTCTCAATCTTGCCCATAACGTATTTGATCTGATTTCCCGATACTCCAGGGATGGCTCTTAGCATAGCTACTGCAGCTTCGTTTTCTATGCTGGGTCGTAATGCGTCTGATTCAGCAGCAGAGGAGCCCTTGAGTATGGCAGAAATCTCGTCGGGTTCGTCGTGATTGAGTTTCAGGTCTGCCAGGATTTTGACAGATTCGTGAGTTGATGATGACCAGATGATGCGGAGAGACGGGAAGTGAAGGGAGAGCAAGACGAGCTTTGACTGGAGTTCGAAGGAATCGGCTCGTTCCGGTTCATTGCGACCAGCGGATTCGCGGCGGGCATCTTCGCGCGTCTATTGTCAGCGGCTGTATGGGCTAAGACCCTTACTCTTAAGCTGAACTTGTCCTCTTCAAATTCGATCAGAAGGATACAAGTCTCGTAGTGGGCAGTCATGGCTTCGCATTGCGAGTGTCTGCTCATCAGCGCCACATATCATGAAGTGAAGACGAGAACTTGCAATCGACCGTTGATAAAACTCGATTCCAGATCGGGCAGAGCTTTCCTTTCGACACACATCTTTGGCGAGAGTATATAATCACCAACAGTCAAAGTAGCGGGGACCACCTTGATCCCACTATAGTCGATTAGGGAGGGTAGAACAGCTCCCATTTCTCGTATATCGACTATAATCTGGCGTCATCAGCCTTGAAATCTCCATGAAGCAAAACCACGAACTCTGCTCTCCTCGCCTGTCCCATCTCCACCAGCATTACGCGTCGAGTAAGTCGTCTTGGATCTCGTCACATTATCTCTCATCGGTGCTCGAGGGTTGTTGTTGAAGATTGGAATCACCATGCTCTATCTCGTCAGTAAACCTTATCGGAAAGTAGCTTACTGTTCTGTCATCAATAAGCTTCTTAAATGCCTCGGCCTCCCTATTGACAGTCGACAAGAATCGATCTTCCTCGAAGGAATTGGTATATGTCATTTGGTATACTCTCAGTGCGAGACCTGGATTACAATTTTTGTATACCTGCCATCAGCTTCGTGGTGGACGAAGGACTCACTTCTAGTCTTCTGATGAATGCAAGATTCGGTTCATACATTATGACGAATCTCGGTCGGAGCTCTTGCAGGAGTATATCGTCGTCTTCGCCTCCATAAGGCCTTATAATGACCGCATCTTCGGGAGCCATGAGACCATATGTCGAATCGAAATTTTCAGGCATGAGTCCAGCTTCCTCCATCCACCGCCGAGTGCTTGAGTCAAGGTCTTCTTCCTCTATCACACCTGCACGAGCTAGTAGTGATGTACTAGCGTCGATGAGTGCTGGGCCATCAGGCAAAGCCGCGCTAGACTGCCCGGTCTGTAACAGCGCAGGGAGATGTGGCTCGACTTCCGGCATGTCCTCCCCATCCTCGTCGTTGGCCTCGCCATTCCCACCACCAAAAGCCGAATGAGCCTTCATCATTGCTTCTTTGTGACCCCTATCATCAGCTCGTCGCCATTGGTATGACTTACATGTCTTCAGGCTGGCCTCTCCTTCCCACAGCCACAGCTCCCGCTCGCGTTCTGCGACGCTTGTAACTGGGCGTACCCCTTTTCCGCATTTGCTCTTCATTCTTCTTCTTCTCAATCTCACCCTTTGAACTGACTTCATCTCGGTGTAATTTGGCAGGGTTATCGAGACGTTCACCATTTTTCTCATGTTGCCAATTCGAGAGGAAGAGGGTTTCCATCATTTTTCGCCCTGCGTGAGGGCCGAAAGGTGGGTCGGTCTTCTCCATTGTTGTGAGATATTGACGGAGTTGTAAGCAGGTTCGATCAGATGCGGTCATAACCAGTACTATGTTTGTGCCAGGGTGGTCTGATGGATTAGTTAAAACACCTCATCTCGGGTGACAGACTTACCGGCATGACTTTCGGTCACCCTAGCTATCGTGTCCTCAACCTCCTTCAATACCTTGGCGAGAAGAGCCCATTTAGGTTGCTCCTCCAGAACGACCTCATGATCCTTCCGTAATCGCCTTCTGACGCTTGCCTCCAGATTGTCCTCCATCGCGAACGCTAATGGACGAAAGACAGGTGGGGCCACTTCTGACACCTCCTGCAATTCATCGCCATCCTCTTCATCCTGATCATCGTCGTCCGGTATACGCTGTGACTGCGGAATCGTCTGGGTCTGGGTCGCTATAGCATCCATCACATCACTTTCTTCGTTATTGCGCTCTGTGTCCTCTGCATCGCGCAAAGCCATCTCGTCCTCGTCAAAGTTGTCTATGGTCGGCACCGTACTGCCCTCTCCGTCTTCCGTGGCCTCGCTGTCCAATGTGAGTGACTTGCGCGAGACTCGTTTTTGTGAAGCCTCGACCAATAATGCTGCGGCCTTTGCGTTGAACCAATCGTGAACGTGTCGACCTGGTCCAATCGACATTTTCTCAGCCTTGAAATGCTGACGCTGTAGAGTGTTGATGTACGAAGCGAAAGTCGCTGAGTCATATTCTAGCAGCCAACTGGGAGGTCAGCCTATTATTGACCTAGAAGAACTGAACGAACGTATGTAGGTTTCGTAGCTCTGTAAGAGCGGCGACGTGTATTCTAGTCTTGGCTCCGACTTTGTGCCATACTGGCTTGAGGCGCATCCGAACTATCGTATCGAAGCTCTTGAACTGGGCGTTTCGGACATTGATGTCTTCTAAATCGAGGTTCTACTTGTCAGTCCCACATTCAGATCAGCTACTCGAGGGGCTAACCAGAGAATGATCCCTCTTCAACTCCACTAGCATTGCCTCCATACATTCGGTAATCGCTTCTTGGCATTGACGCATCGCATCAGTCATTGGCTGATACATCTCCACCACCTCAGCTTGTCTGGTTGCCATAGCCAGCTTGACGGCTTCGTTGTACCTTGTAATGAGCTCTCCGTCTAATTAATTACTGGGTTGGCCAACCTTGGCCAGATCATGACATTGGTCATGTTGAGATTGACAAGCATATCGCGCAAAGGTGACATCCCATGTGCGAACATCTCGGGTTCGTCGGAGAAAGCTTTACAGAAACCGCTCTACTCATTAGCTCATGGCGTTGCTAATGTCTTCAACAGATGCCTCTTACCTGATTCTCTCGACGGTAGAGCCGGATAGCAAATTCCTCTTGACTCCCATGAGATACTCTTGAACGTCAGTATGAGTCACGGCTGAGAGCTTACTTCTCGGCGTGTAAGATTACGAGTCCAGTAATTAACTTGGCCGGCACTGTACCCTCTACTCGTTAGCCCCATCTTACCTTCTGTGCAGGCATACGCACTTAAGAAGTCATTGACTAGGATCTTGCTCGTCACCGAGAACAATCCACCACCTCGATACATCTCCTCTCTGCATCTTAGCTTCGTCTACTTTTTAGCCTGAGACTTGACAGCTCACCGTTGTGTAATAGACATCTCATATGTCAAGATCCTGAAGCCAGGATCTCGAACACCCATGATCCCAAGCTCGTCTCCTATACCAGCTTCATCGCTCGGGCTTGCATTGACCTATCTTCAGCTGTGTCTATCAGTCCTCGCCGAATCACTCACAACGAGTACGAGGTCCTCTTTTCGATCGTAGGTCTTGAGTAGAGCACAGACTATCTATACATATCAGCCTCGAGTACTCCTGCACATGCCAAAGCTTACCCTCCGCATTCCAAGACCTTTCGCTAGAAGCAACAGATCATCTTTCTGTGGCCGACAGATTTCCCTGACTATCTGCTTGTGAAATGACAAGTAAGGGATATGTCGACGAGACATAGATGAGGAGGACATCTAAGCTATCTTACGCCCAGCCTCTGACTGTTGCGCCTATACGATATTCTAGGTAAACGGTCACATACCGCACAAGTCAGCTCATCGATGACATCTTATCGGAAAGATCCGAATACTGGAATCTCAACATGGAATTTCACCGCGGAATGACTCTCTGCAATCGCACTTCTTACTGCCAAAAATGTTCGTTGTCAGAAGAACCATCACAGCCTCAAGCTCTACCTCGTTGAGACAGTTCAGTACCTCTCGAATCCTCCTGGCTCCTAATGCCTCACAATTGGAAGCAGCTCTCCGAGATGGCTTGAAGGCAGCTATGAAATCTAAAGATCGTCCCGCGGCCACTTGTATCAAGGTAGGCTGCCGACTTCTTGTCGCGACGACACGCTAACCAAACTAGACGGTCTTGGCTGATGTGACCAATGTCGCCAAGTCATCACCTGATCCAAGTGCACCAGCTACTCAAGAGAACGTCATCACAACTATCCGCAAAGCTATCGCTCAGAGGGTGAGTACAATAATTAGAAAATGTCGTGCTGAGTATCGGTAGACACAGGCAGCTGAATCATATGCTCCATCTTCACCTTCCGCTCATCCCGAAAACCACTCAGCTTTGATGTCCGAGATATCATTACTCAAATCATACCTACCTGCCTCGCCTTCGCCTGAATCAATTCAAGGCACCATCAAAGAAACGATAGAATCTCTAGAACAGAGCGTGAGGGATGGAAGAGGGGTAACAGGAGCTGTCATGAAGGAGTTGCAAAAGACGATGGGTGATGCTTGGAACGTCGTCGATAGAAAAGAAGTCGGCAAGTGGGTTGCAGAGGCGCTCAAGCGCTGAGTCGTATTTATCTTTGTACAGTGCATTTTTTGCTTGTGTCGGGGAGCTTGCCCGACATCCAATTATTGATTATATACAACGCAGTCCCCAAAATTTAATCTATCATAATATATATCTAGCCTCTTTTCCTGATCACTCAGTTTACGCGCTGAATCTTGACAGACGGTCCGCCGCTAGCGTCCGAAGCTCGTCTTTTACTCGAATGCAATCGAGTCTGGGTCTCACCCTTCTTTGCCGTTTTGTTCTCCACGCGAGTACTTGGTCCAGGCGTGCTGACGAGTGATGGTCCGGCCGAAACCCCTTCTGCCCTGTTGTCCGGTCGAGAAGCCGATTGATTGCCCAGAGCGGCCGCCTCCTGCTCTCTCTTCTTCTCCTTCTTCGATTTACGCTTCTTTTCGTTGCCTTCGGCAAACGGTGTCTTGGGCTTCATGTCCTGATGGTTCTGTTTTCGATTATCTAGCTTATGTTTCGTCTTCGGTCGCTGCTGCCTATAGTTTGGCGCTTTCCGCGGGGGCGGAGGTACCAACCCTCGATCACGATACTGTTTGATTTCTTTCCTCCTTTCTGCGATTCTGGCATTCTTCATATCCCTGATATCCTCATTGGCGATGATCTTCTGCCTCAACTTGTCCATATGTCGTAAAGATGATCCAATCATCTGAGGATGAGGTGGTTTGTCGGTGCCAAGCTTCTCGGATGCTTTTTCATGTTTGACCTCCCAATCTAGAAGATCTCCTAATAATTGTTGCTGAATCGGATCTCTGTTTCCGGCGGCTCGAGCGAAATATCGGGCGATCTCGATCTTGGACAGGGCGTTCCCTCGGAGCAAGAACGCTGGAAGATCGTAAGTGGAAGTAGGGTGATCCAAAGGGTATTGAGCGTTGACCGGTTCCGGGTCCTCGGCCATGAAATCGTCCTCGTACTCCTCTTCAGGATGATAAGGTTCATCGTCAGAGTGATTGACAATATCTCCAGTGACCGCAGCCTGTCTCGAAGGTGCTCGAACTGATCCCTGCATTTTCGAAGTAGAGACAACCTCGGGAAGTCGTGCTGTCTCATTTTTTGAGCCTTTGCGGGTATTTAGGGCAGCGGCGCCATTCGCTTTTGCAGCGACATGCTTTTGTCGGTTTGCTCGATCCGCTTCGCTGAATCCAGGACCATTAGCGCTGGTAGAGTTGAAAAAGTCGTCTGTGATATCCGCAGCCATGAACGGGTCCACTACCATCCTGACATCTCCACCCGCATCCGGTACATCCTCATACCTCGCGTGCTCGTCCCTTGCATCAAGTCCGCGAATGAGCATGCTGGCCGAGCTCAGTATGTCGCGTTCCTGCTCATTCAGCGAACTTCGCTCAGAGAGGTCCGCTAGCCAGGTAGACACTTCGATAGAGCTGAACGTACGCCAAGAATCCTCCCTTGTACCGTGGCTCGCTGGACGAGTAGTCGAAAAAGAACGACTTTGACCATCAGACCGACCGCGATTGGCACCATTGAGCCGGTCCGAGGTGGTTCGGGAAGGATCAGGTTGAGGCGATACTGACACAGACAGGTTCGACATATCGTCGTTGAGATCTGTCGATGGTCGAGATGGCGAGTACCCGCGACGTCGTTCGGCTGGGACGGTATGACCGGGTGGATTGAGCCCATTTCGTCTGTTCGATTTCGAAGAGTGCGGAGCTGGAGACGATCGTGCCGAAGGCGAGGGGGCAACAAGACCATGTTCGAGGGGAATATCATACAGCTTCAAAGCCTCTTTGCCTTTATCGATCCACCGATTCAAAAGCTTGTCATCTTGAAACCAATGTGTAAAGCTTTCGTGCGTAGGGAGGCTGTCCAGGGCAGGAGCAATACCCGAAGCAGGTCCGTCGGGTGCCCCAAACCACATAGGATCGTCCGAAACCTTATCCGCACCTAGGTGGATATCCGGTTTCTTTAGGCCCCCAGCTCGGATCCAAGCAGGGATGTTTTCGCAAGAAGATGTAGCTTCCAAGATTCCGATGACGGCTAGTAAGATTTCGTCGCATTCTGCGCCAGTGTTGGATCGATCGTCATCAACAGCTCGATGTGAGGCCTGGTATGCGTCTCGGTCGTATTCGGGTAGTACAAGTTGATTCCATGGCTGATGGACTGCTTTTAAAGGCGAGTCATCGAGAAGCAAGATTGTTTCGAGCGGAAACCGTTTGAATCCAGTATCGGACTCGAAATGCGTCTCCACTTTACGTAGATCCTTTGTAGTCTGTGTTTTATGGGCTAGGATCAGAAAGCGCCTGGACAATCGTTGGCGAAGCTGCTCACAGTACTCTTGGTCACTCAGTCCCATCTTATCTCTCGCCCACACGCCAAGCACCTTTCCATCCTCGCTCAGATCCAATTCATCCTCATTCAGCTTATCTCCCCACAGCCCTTTGATATGCTCAGGATCAAAAGTCGATTCAAGCATAGTCCTCACATTATGCGGTTGCGCCGAACTCCACACAAAGACTTCCCAAGGTCTCGATGCGTTCCTATCCGCCAGCGGGCGATATAGATACTTGAAGAAACATCCAAGAAAGGGCCGCGGATATGAGGTCCTAGAATTCGAGCCGCCCTTGTTCCGATATATTAGCGTCCCGTTCAAATCCAGGACGAGCAGCTTTGATGCCAAGGCTACCGGATCTTCCTCTTCGTGGGGGATGAACGGGGCCGATAGCTCCATATATTCTTGATCAGGTAAGGGAATCTCGAAGACCGGCGCCGGAGATTGACGACTTCCACCGAACTGAGTGGGCAGAGGAGGAGGGTACGGTTGCTGTATAGGGGCGCGTGAATTGACGATTGGGTCACGCAGATGCAGTGGAACATATGAGCCATTGGGAGCTGGAGGAGAGCGAGTTGAAGTGGCCGAACGATCTCTTTGAGCCGTAGACGAAGATTGTCGTTGGGGTCGATGCGACTCGGTAGGTTGCCAGGAGGGTCCTGCCCGAGCGTTGTAGCTGCCATGCCCGATTGGCCCATCAGAGGAGTCGCCTAGATATGCTCGCTGTCCTGAGTAGCCGCTATAAGAAGGTCCTGGTCGGTAATCGCGATCGTCACGGTACCCTCCTGGACTCTGATATTGTCGATCATTGGGCGCTCGCCAAGTATTGTCGTGGTTATAAGGTACAGGAGGGCGTGGTGGTAAGGTCGCTCGAGGTCCGCTTGGAGGTATCGCTGGACGTTCCGGATCTATAGGATGTCTCCTTGGTCTTGTTGACATGGCGGGTCGCAAGCGTGTAGCCGGGCGGTAACTCATACAAGATACAATAGTGTCAGCCATCATCAACAAAGGTAAATGGATATGGGATTTATTGTCGGCTTATGTAATGAGAGCACGTGGCTTTCCCCTTCATGCATCCTCCATTCAACCTCAACTCCTGTCGTTCAAGGACCCCAAGAGATAGCAGGTGATCAATGATCAAGTACCTTCCTAAAACCTCACAAGTGTACATTAGCCTCCTGAAATGGCTTTACCAATCTTCCTGCGGCCGCTCCTACTGATCAGCCATTACTACCGACGACTGACCCGTGTTCTTACCGGATGGCTGGAACAGAGCAATGACCAGTATGTTCGCTTCTACTTCCGAGAGTGAAAGCTGATGCTAGGCTCTTTGGGCCCCTAGAACAAATGATAGTAGCTGTGGTGATTACTGGGCTTGGTACGCATGCCTTTGTTACAGAGCTGATGCCAGCTATGAATCCCGGACTTTTACCACAGTTCCGCCCACAAATGCCGGTGGGCATGCCCATACAATCTGTCCCGGTCTATCACCAACAAGAATCAGCGCTCTCCTCGACTCCTCCACAACCTGTACACGTAACAAGACATATCGACGTGAATGCCACGTCTGTTGGCGGTAATGCAACGTCACTCGAGACGACAGCGGCGGGAACAGATCATACTTTACTCGACTTCTTACCTTCCTGGAGACTTAACCCGATCGTTGTATCTCTCATCATACTAATGATCAGTGTAGCTATATACCTCGTACCCTCTCATCTCTTTCAGAGGGTGAAACACAGCTGGAACATATTCTGGCCTCCTTGGCAGGACAGAAGCAATACTCTTCAAGCTAGCAGAAGTGGTAGCGGAGAGTCGACATCGCGTCCTACTGCGGGAGATGTTCCCACGCCGAGAGTGGCCAAGGCTTCGGCTGTAGATCCTGATGGCAACAAAATTGAGCCAAAGGTGAGGTCTTCCGCACAGAATACTGAGACAGACGAGGAGAAGGCGAAGCGCAAGGCGATTTTGGCTTATCAAGCCAAGAAGGCCGCAGCAGCCCACATCGATGAGAAGTTGGAGCCAAAAGTCAGGCTAGCGGACGATCTGAACCCATCGATCCCAGTCTCAGAGAGTGTTTCAGCAGCAAGAAGCCCAGCGGCGGCCGTCATCGTCGACCCCAAGGAACCAGAAGAGGGAAAATCACAGTCTGAGAAAGCTCGAGATGCCAAGAGTCCCATCGCTACTGCACCAGAGAACAACGATCAGGGGGATCGTAAGAAAGGATCGACCGGCTCGGATTCTCAAGATCCATTGATGGCAGGTGATGTCCGACCTCTTCGCTCGATACTCAAGAAGTCAAAGAAGAAACCGCGTCAATCCAAGAATGTACATCACAACCACTTTATGACGATGCGGGGTAATCGAGCACATCTCGTCCCATTTCCACATGGACTACATCCTCCACCTGATCAGCCTAGGAGTACCCTCTGGCGGAGGAACATTCCTAAAAGCGCGGATCACATCATGGCTCCACCACCTGTACCAAAAGCGGTGACGGATGTATTGGCTGGAGAAGATCCGGTGGAGCTCGCTAAGAAAGCGACGATGACAGCCGGACCGAGTGTCAAGCTTGACCTCGGCAAGGAAGCCCCGAAGGCGAAAGAGGCTGATAAGGAGAAGTTGAAGGAGAGAGAAAAGCTAAAGATGGCAGCTGAGCTGGAAGCTAAAGAAAGGGCAAAAGCCCTACAGGCCAAAGAAAGAGCGGGCACTGCGACAGCGAGCGTATCGATTGAACTTCCTAGCCAGCCGGATATTCAAGTTGACCCGCAAGTGTAAGGCTCCCCTCTCACCTAGTCCAGACCAAAAAAATGCTGATCGTACCCAGGCAGAAAGCGACGTGGGCAAGCCAAGCAGTCTTGTGCCTGCTACTATTCTACAGTGAGTACAGACAATCGACTATAAATCGGAACATGCTGATTGTGCAGTCCAAGAACAGCTCGGCCTAGCCTTGCTAGCTTTCTTTGTCTGGCAACAGCTCAACGCAACTGCAGCTCGTCACTCTGGCGAAGTCACAAATTCACAGCAGCCAATCGCCACAGCGACAGCTCGAGCGGCTGCACCTCCGCCTCGCGAAACACCAGCAGCGGTCAAGTTGAGCAAGGAGGACGAGATTCCCGCAGAGATGAAAGAGAAGATGGCTCGAGCGAAAGCAGAAAAAGAAGCTCGGGCAAAACAGGGGTCAAAGGACGACTTGATGCCGACCAAGTTGGACAAGGGAAAGGGGAAAGAGGTGGCACGTGAGACATTAAGTCCTGGCGATAAGGCTACCGTGAGCAACAAGGGGGACAAGGCAGTGCCACGAGCCCTCACGACGGAAGAGCGAGCAGCGTATCGAGCTCGGATCGCCAGGGATCCTTCATCTGCTGCGACACCGTCTTCAAAATCGTCGGGCAAGGCGGTGACTGCCGAGGATCCGATGACGCAGGAGAAATGGGCGAAATTGTCAGATGAGGAGAAGAAAAGATACATGGCGGACAGGGAGAAACGGAAACGACCACTGCCCGGTGGTGACCCAATGACAACAGAGAAGTGGAGCAAATTGTCGGATAAAGAAAAGAAATTGTACATGAGTGAGAGGGAGAAGCGTGAGAAGGCCGGGACAAGTAGAGATCCGCCAACAACGCCCCAGTCAGGAGCAAAGGGAACAGCTTCGAGCAAGGAGAAACGGGACGGAATGTCGGACGAGGAGAAAAGGAGGTTCTTAGCTGAAAGGGAGAAAAGGCGATCTCCGGAATCGCGAGAAGCCGAAGCAGCTGCCAAAGCGGAGAAGTGGGATAAAATGAGTGATGAGGATAAGCAACGATATTTGCAGGAAAGGCAGAAACGGGAGCAAGCGAGACGAGCTGCATTGAAGGTTGGAGAAGGGAGTGGGCTGTCCGCGGAGGACAAGGAGAACCTCTGAGTGAGACGGCGTCGAACTTGTGAATTAGACAGTCTTGATGCATATTTTGATACAATAGGTGATGGACTGGTGATTTGTGATTTTGTGCGTTTCGATGGGTGTTGATATTTACATTACAGGTGATGATTGAATGTGGACATGCGATGGGTGATATATTGACGTCTATGTGGTTGATGTTATTCGTTTATTCTTCGTGAATCATGGTGGTACAGCCTATTTGTAACGATCGCGAACAGATGGCCCACCCGCAGGCGGAGGGTGTCCGTGATTTGGTTTCTTCTGCTACATCAGCCCGATCCTATATCAGAAACGAAGCACTGACCTTCTTCTTCTTGATGAATAATACATCCTCAGCCGCTCGAGGCGGAGCAGCAGGAGGTGGTGGTGGTCGACCAGGAGGTGGAGCTGGACGAGGTAGACCTTTCGGTGCGTTTGTACCGTTGGGTATCGGTCGATTGGGGGCCGATGTGGGAAGGGGCTTGGGAGGCGCGTTTCCGTTTAGATGCGGTTTCTTGCCTTCTGGGTTAGATGCCGAGGAGGAGATTTCGGACGACCGTTTCGAGGGAGTGACCTTTGGAGGTAGAGCGAGATCTTTTTGCGCATCGGAAGAAGGTGCTTGACCATTGGCCGTCACTGACGCGACGGGTTTGGCAGTATGCCCATTGGCTGAACCTACAGTCGGTACAGACTGTGTAGGTGCGGTCTTGACTAGTCCCGCAACATTGGACTTGTCCGTATGTTGTTTGGTCTTCTCCGATTTCTCCTTCTTGACTTTCGGCTTGGGTACCGCCGGGGCAACGTCCATGGGAGCGGATGCGAACGTCTTAGCGTCATACTAGATGATCAGCAGTACTCCAGAGCCATCGAGCGACATACGTTGATCAAGAAGCCCCTGTCTCTCGCATCGCCGACGATGGTTCTCCATCTCTCGTCCCCCCTTTCTAACGTTTGGGCATTCCCGATGACGAACAAGGAACTCTTTGCTCGGGTGAGGGCAACGTTCATACGCCTGGCATCTCTCAAGAAACCGATCGTAGGCGCTGATCCGGATCTGACGGTAGAGAGGATGATGATGTCCTTTTCTTGACCTTGGAAACCATCGACCGTATTGAACCTTTATCGTCAGTGACTGATTGATCGAAGGCGGACTGGACTCACTCAATCTTTTGCAGGATGTCCTCTCCGTGTTGCCGAGTGAAAGCTCTTTTCAGCTCCCCAACTTGTTCCTTGTACATGGAAATGACACCGATCCGGAGAGTCAGATTGACTTTGTCGGCAAAGTCCCGCTCGAGTCCAGAGTACAGCTCAACAGCAGCAGCAGCTTCCGACGGGTTGTACGTCGAGGTACCCCTTTTCTGCTCTATACCATCCACATTGAAGAATCGGTAAGGGCCATATACGTTTCTTCGATGCCATACAGCCGATGTTTTGCCAGCCATGTCTTCTCCGTCTTTCAATTGACCATCGTAGAAGACTTTCGATGGAAGCTCGGAGATGAAGGGGTGCATTCGGTATTGGATACTGATTTGTCAGCTTCGCTCAACTAGGCCGTAGGTGGCATACCTAAGGAGGTGCATATTTGCCTTGTCACGCTTGGCGATCCTGACAAACAAAGATTCGTTGTAGTGGAAGCGCTCTACCTCTTGACTGATTGTCGTAGGCGGCAATTGATTCGGATCTGGTCATGAGTCATTTGCCGAAAGTCGGCATGATGACTTACCTCCGACCATAATACACCGCTGACAGCCATACTTTAACGGAATCAGACAGCTCATCTCAATAGCCTGCGCTGCTTCGTCGATGATGACAGTCTCGAAAGTATATGGCGCCAGACTCTCGTGACCCGATCCAGACAAGGTTGCACAAATGATATCCGCATCCTGAAGGATGGAGTCCCTAGCCGCACGCCTAGCTCCATCGAGATGTCGACTTGCATCTTTCACCGCATCCCTCGCCCTCGAAGATTCCTTGACGAGCGCAATCTTCTCCGACATCAAAGCGTGTAGCTCACTTTCCAAAATCTTTTTTCTATCGTCGAAATCTTGAACAACCAGGAGCTGATTAGATTTCTCGCTGATCTTGTCTTTCAATTCGGCTTGTTGAGCTTGGATCCGAGTGTAATCATTTCCTACTCCATGAGATGAACTGGCTGATACAGCCGCTTCGACTAGCGAATCCAGCGAGACTTCCTTGACGGAGATATTGACAGACTTCTCGATACCAATTCGAACGATTGTTGGTTGCAAAAGATTTCCTTTACTGCTAGGAACGCCATTTAGTAGTCGCTTGCAAACTTCGTCGATAGCTGCATTACTCGGTGCACAGACCAGCAATTTCGGCTTGATCGCTTTCTGGCCGTCGGTAGGGATAGGAGTACGTCTTTCAGACAGGAACTTTCCAACGAGACCACTGATGGTCTTGGTCTTTCCGGTACCGGGAGGTCTGCTTATCAGCACCTTTCAGTTCCTTTTGCTGCTCACCCTTGAATCAGTGCGAATCCCTTGGACTCCATGGCCCCTAGAATAGCCTTCGCTTGGGGCTCATTGACATTGTATGCTCCCATGGCATCGTCGATGGCGGTGGTCGTTAAGCGGGGCATACGCGCAGCCCGACCTGCCAAGATATCGGACAGCAGCTCCGGCTCGTAGTACGGTAGACCTTTTAGAGCACCGAATTCTCGAATAGCAGTGCTCAATCTGCTCATCAGCTCTGCGTCTCCATCGGGAAAAACGAAAACTCACGAGAAATGTTTCGTCATTTGCCAGGTTGTTTTGGGCACTACCAAGTTCTTATCCATCAAGGTAGAGACTCTAAGCTTGATTGTTGCGACATTCTGTTTCTTCTTGAAAGCCTGTACCTTGGCCAAGACCTTTACACTCTGTCCAGGTTGTGAGAGTATCACGACGTCCGAGTCAGTCACGAAACTGCCGTACATTTGTTTCGAGAAGACGTCGATATCGACAAACCCATCATCATATTGTCGAGCAGCCACTTCGATAACCATCGGTGCGTCCATTGATGGTCTCTCCTGTTGACATTGAGACCAGAGTTCCTGTAGGAACAGCGGAAGCATAGTTTGCTCGTACTGCTTGGCACTTGGGAATGTAGGCGGCACAGGACCGAGTTTGGAAGTGACCGCGGCGTACTGGGGGTGATGAGGAGGTGTGGGACCGACGTGTTGAGGATCCCATGTGAGAATGTATCGATGGAGATCCGAGATGTCTGGTCGAAGTCGTTGCTTGATTCGATGCTGTGCGTTTCTACGTTCTTCACGAACTCGTAGGACATCATCCATGGCAGAACCCATAATCTTGATCCTACGCTCCTCGACCACTGGCTTCTTGACCGGAGATTTCTGTCTTTTCGATAACGCTTTGATTCCTGCATTGTCCTCATCCGACGACTCGGAAGCACTCGAGCCACTATCGATGACTTTGATCTTCCGTGGGGCTTGGTAGGCACCTAGACCTGTGCCGAGAGCCGAGGCAGCAGGCAATCTAGGTGTGATCCCACCGATCTGGCGTCCACGTTCCGCTTGACCCATCTTGTGCTCTCTACGGATGTCTTGCATAAATTTCGTTTTGAACGATGTCGCGGCTGGTCTAGTCGGAAGAGGTTTGCGGGGAACGACATTGATGTTGAGCTTCTGTGCAGCTGCCGTAGGTGTGTGTCGAATAGGTACAGCAGGTCGAGGGAAAACAGGCTTGGGCATCGTAGATGCGACCTTTGCCTTTCTCTCCATCATGTCGAGATCGCCGCCAGAGAGTTGTTCCATCCACGAATCATCGAAATCATCTTCGTCGATATCAATCACTTCCTGAGGTTTGCTGGACGAAGAGGAATCCTTCTTTGCAGGTTTGGAACTGGTCGAAGCTGGGGAAGATGTTGGAGTCTTGCTAGATTTCCCGGCCGTTTTCATCATTTCCTCGAAGGCATTCCTCTTGGTCACGAGCTTGGGCTCGCCAGACGAGGTTGGTGGCTTGACCTCACGATCTCGTGATGAAGAAGGTATTTCGGTTGCCTTTTGCTCTTTGAGGAATTGGACTTCATCATCTGCCAGACCGAGTTCGAAGGGGTCAAGGAAACTCGCGAGTTCAGAGAGGTAATCATCCGATAGACGGGTTTTGTGGTTGGAATCAGCTCGACGAGAAAATTTGTCGATGTCCTGGAGTGTGGCCTCTAAGTCGGGTGTCTTAGTGAGATCAGGCTTGGCCTTGGCTATACGCCCAACGATAGTCTTGATAAGCTCGAATGTCTGATGGAGGGTTTCGACACTTTAGGTCAGCTACCGCCACCACTTTATAACGGGAGAGCTCACTCGGTGAGCCTGAGCCATGTCACCAGGTGTTTGAGCACCCTCTCTAGTTTCTCCACCATCCGCTTCCCGACATGCGTAATCTTGAGCGGTGATTCAAAGTCGTCCCCGCTGAACCGTGATCCCGATTGACCAAGGAACGCAGCTTCGAACACCCTAATGTGTTCCGTCATTCCTCTCCCAAAGATCAAAGCATCTCGCATCCAATCAACCATGACTTCATTCTCGTACAAAGGCGCCCAGTCCTTAGTCCGGTCAAAAATGACAGCCAGCGATTCGGTCATGAGTGACCAGAGATCCCCTACTCGTCTACTCATACTGACATCACCCACACGATTGGCGAGGAAAGTCTCGTCGTGTAAAAGTGGTTGGGATGAGGAAGGATTACAAAGGACATCAAGGACGTCGGTAAAACACCGCACAAGCCATTTAGCGAGTGAACATGAGTCGGGTGTCTTTTGGGCGGTGTTGATGAAATTCTGGAGGAAATATCGTAGACCTTCCATCGCTTGGTCAGGGTATCGCTGCAGAAGGATTCTGAAGCAGTCCAGTCGATCGTCGGTATCGTCGAAGGCTTGCTGAATCAAACTGATGACGGGATCGTGGATCTCGTCGATTGGCGATAAAAGCAAGATGATGGCTGATTTGGGAACTCCGGGAATGTCCCATAATGTCCGAGTGAGCGCAGTGTCGGGTTGCATCGCCAAAGACTCGAGAGCGTGTGCGAAACCGTCCCGCGAATTCCGTAGTCCGTGATTGATCGCTCGAATCGATGCAGTCCAGTCTTCCTCTTTCACAACCGCCTTGAGTGAATCTCCTCTCCAGGCGTTGCGTCGATCAAGCAACTCGACATGACTGAACGTCGAAATCGTCTTTAAAAAGATAGCAACACCAGCGACATCGGCCGTTCCGACATTCTCGTAAGCCATACGCCAGAGCTCGCCGTGTACTGATGCCCGGTGCAACGTAGTCACGGGTTGCGGAACGGTAGCGTCCCTTCCTCCCCGTGCCCTCTTCAGTCTCCTCTTCTCGTGGAATGCGATATGAGCGAGTCCGAGCATACTCTCGTGTATATCCCGTCCATCGCTGTTGAAGCATTGTTCGAGTAACGATTGCGCAGATGACCTCGCTGGTAACCATGCTGTTTCCAAGCGGTCGCTTGGTCGAAGTGCGACGACAGCGATGTATTTCGCGTGGACTTGAAGTGTCGAGGCGAAGGCCGTCTGCAGTATCTGGTCGCTGTCCGAAAGACGCCTGCGGACATCTGTCAAGGCCTGTTGATCAGCACTTTACCCACAAATTTCCGACCTACCTCAAATCCACATTGTGCCGTTGCCGCTTTGACCTCTACCGAAACTCGTTCATGCTGCATCTCGGCAAAGCAAAAGTTCATTACTTTGGCCAGAGCCTGTGGAAGAGCTAAATCCTTGCTCGATTTGCGTTTCTCCCCTTTGACGGGTACGAGGGATCGCAAAAAGTCAGAGATCCACGACAATGGGTTCTCGGAGTTGACCTCTTTACCTTTCCCCTTTGACACCGACAGAGGTCCGTCTCCTAGTGGTGGTGAATTCGGCTGATAGTGTTGGGTGATGACTCGCTGGAATGAAGAATTATCCTTGATCTCGGAGAACAAGGTATGAGGGAGCTCGGGGGAAGTATCAAAAGTCCACAATGCTGGCGTAGGACAGGCTGACAATATTAACGCGAAGCAATCCAAGATTGTCGAGTAATCTATATAACGTCAGCACGGACGTCATTGAGCTCGGACTCACATTCAGATGGACTGCCCAGAAGATGGCTCAGCATGGACGCGAGGCTCTTCTGCCCATTTTCTTCCCCCTCTAGCTCTAGCTTTCCCCCAATAAGACCCTTTTCGATCGCCTCTGCCGACAAAGCCCCACATCGCAATATCGCTTCCATCCCTTTCAGCCGCTCCTGTTGACCAGCCTCCCCGGTCTCCATGTACAGAGCCTGATTCTCTTCCCCTATTCCGTGATCGGACCAATGTTCGAAGGAGACCGGGCGACGAGCGCAAGCCGGCAATTGAGACATCGCCCATGATCGACGCTTCGCACTGGCTGACGAGAGCAGGCGGATAATCAGTGGGCTGAGGCCGTACGAGGTGATATTGGGCTGAGCGGACGAGTACTGGGTAGTGATGGCGTTATCCAGCGATGTACCGATTTCCGCATTAGCAAGTGAGTTTGGCTCAGAGAACAGAAGTTGTATTGTCGATGCCGGTAAGTTGAATAATGTGGGCGATACGTCCTTCTCCGAGGGGCTGGATTTGAGAGTATCTAGGACTAATTTCGATTGATAGTCGTCCAAGGCACGAAAGAAGTTGCTTCTCGCCTGAGGAGGTAGGAAGGCGAGATACCTAATCAGTCAGTCCTTGGTCCATATAAGCTTACGACATACTTTGACCCGAATCTCCTCTTGACTCCCCCGAAAGCCCTAGCACAGTTCACACATCCATTCAAAGCCTTCTCAAGTGCATGCAGATATCTTCCAGCTGTTCCCCCTCGCTGGAAAGCGAAGAGGTACAGCAGGTAGGTAGCTGATTCTCGATGTATGGGCGATGGACATTTCGAACAGTAGAAGTGAGTCGACTTTGAATTTGAAGAGGAAGAGGACGAAGCAGACGTGGTGAGCGGTACATCTACTACTGGAAGTAGGAAGTTCAGAACGGGTAAGAGCTCGCCGTCGGAGGGATGCTTCCCAGGTGCCCCCGCTAAGATCGCTTCCACCTGCTCTGCAGTTGGATTGTCGGGATTCATGGCGGGATTCCCGGTCGGTTGAAGATGGCGGACGCTCTCGACAAGTCTACCGGGCTATACCCAATGCCCAGGTATTGACGTGTAGCTGTATAATTCAGAAGTACAGGACAGTCGAAATCTTGACTTTTGAGTGATCGGTTGACGCGATTGATTTTGGTCCCGTGGTAATGCTAGATGAAGCCAAAATACCATTGTGCATGCATTACTCTCATATCTGCTAGTCTGTCGATCACTAAGGGAAGCATCGCGCAGTTTGATCAGATCGCCCACATACACTAGTGCTACATGACTTCAGATCTTTCGCAACGAAGCTCGACCTAGGTACAACGAGCATGACCTCAAGACGCGCCGAGACAAGATGTCTTTGCCCTGCTTTTCTGCCGACGGTCCGGCAAGCTGTATATCTCTCGGCTGCCTGGCTGGATCGTCAATACTGACTCATTGATAGCGCGCTAATTGTGAGACGACAACTATCCAGGCGAGACATGCTCCACAGATGCAGGACTCAGATTAACCTACGGACGTGACAGATCCACCAGACACCCCGGAGAACGATAAACAAACCAAGCTCAACATTGGTTCAGGGGTCCAAGGTACTTTGTATATAATGTTATTCATTTCGTTGAGCAATCTCCATCCACTGACTCACATTTCTCACTTCTCACTTCAATCACCAACTCAAAAGACCCTAGTGGTTCATATCTTTCACTCGTTTGTAATCATTCGCTCTACTCTAAATTCACCCACATCAACGAAATGTTCAGTCTTTACACTGCTCCCCTTGTTGCTTTAGTCGCTGCCCTAGCGGTAGTCGAGGTTCAGGCTGGTCCTATACCTCACTCTGGTAAAGTAAGTCATCTCCCTATGCTTTTGTGACCTACAGCTGATGATCAGGGCGCTGGTCTCGCTGCTCGACACAACCATCACGATAATGGTTCTTCGTGCTGGGAACGAGGTCGACGTGGTCATTGGCAAGATGATATCTGCCTTGATGTACGTACACAGCTGTCGTGATACATGAAGTTGCTGACATACAGCTTGACCTAAATCTGGACGTTGACATCCACAAGAGGTCCCCATCTGGCCCTCACAGGTTCACCAACTACTACGCTGACCGCACTCCTTGTTGGGTCGATGGTCGACGAGGTTGGATGAAGGACCACACCTGTGGTGACCTCGTGAGCTGTCCATTATAATTCAAAGATCAAAGCTGATAGACAGATCAACATTGAAGCATCCATCAAAGTCGGCAAACGATTCCACAACTTTGACGATCCCTACTTTGCCAATGGTACCCCTTGCTTCCATAATGGTCGACAAGGTCTTCTCCAGGATCTCCTCTGCGCAGTCATCGATGTTGATGTCGACGTCGATGCTGCTCGATACGATCACGGTTACGCCGGACCATGGAGATTTAACAGGTACTACGACGAGGGACGACCTTGTTGGGTCGACACTCGACGGGGATACATTCATGATCAGACTTGTGGTAACTTGATCGACATCGATGCCGATCTATCCATCGGTAGAAGGTTCTACAAGGATGACCCATACTTCTTGAATGGTGTTCCCTGTTTGGAGAACGGCAAGGAGGGTGTCTTGACCAACTACCAGTGCATTGCCGTATGTCACCTATTCCAGACCATAATGACCCAGCTGATATCTAGGCTGAGCTTCATGTGCAGAAGCGCGGATACTGGGGATACTACTACCAAGGCGAGAACGGCTTGATTGACGGTGCTCCATGTTGGCAGGATGGGCGACAGGGCGTTGTCGGTGGGCTGCTTTGTGTCGTTGCCGAAGTTCACATTGGCAAGAGGCGATTGCTCGGTCCCCCCGATGGTGATTCTTGTTACCGATATGGTCGATGGGGAGCCATGAGGGCGGGTGAATGCGAACTTGTGAGTTACCCATCAACATAGAATCGACTTGACTGACAAGCAGCTCGATGTCGATGCCGACATCCTCGTCAAGCGAGGTATCCTAGGTTCGGGTCAGGGTGACATCCTCGGCAATATCCTGTCATCAGGACCCGGTCACAAAGGCGAACTTCTCGGTGATGTCCTAGGTGTCACTGGAGGAGACCATGGATACTCGCACGGCAGACAGTACGCTCACGGACACGAGTACGGACATTACTATGAGGACGAGCTTGTCGATGCCGCTGCCGATATTGAGGTGGACGACCTAGCCATCAAGCGAGGCTACTATGACCCCGATGAGCTTATGGCTGAGATTGAGGCAGAGGCCGAGATCAATGCCGATGGTATCATCTACGGAAAGAGGTTCTACCGATACGAAGGAGGGGACTTGGACATCGCTGCCGATCTCGATGTCGATGTTGATGCTGTTCATCACGGACACCGATACCACGAGCGAAGCGGTTTGTTGAACAACCAGAACGGCGTCAAGGGAGCTGTTGATGTATGTTGCCCTGATTACTTCGACGTTTCGAGACTGACAAGTAGACTATCGGCAAGACTACCCACAACACCCTTGGCAAGCGGAACTTTGGCCACGGATACGAGCATCATCACGAGTACGACCATGGTCTAGATGTCGATGCCAAGGTCGACGTTGACATTAACTCAGATCATCGACCACATGGAGTCATCCGAAGTCTCCTCACCGGAGCACACGGAGGCAACATGCAACCCCGACCAAACAGTTTCGGCAAAAGTGGTCGAGTCAAGAGCCTTGTCTCTGGTCTCGGCAACTTGGTCCACTAGGTCTTAGACGACCTGGTGTTGACTGCTCCTGATCCCTATGCTCTATAGTGTTGTATATGCGTATCCTCGTCCGTAGTCGTGTTCATCATTGATGCATGCCTTGCTGGACTTTTGTTATCGACTGCAGTGAATCTGCAGCACTTCAATTCATGATATGATTACAACTACAAACGAACCAGCTTTCTTTTGACAATATGAAGCAACAATCAATGTAAAGACCATAACAGTACTACAATTTACTACCTGTCTCTTGGCTTCGACTCAACAACTCATATGCTAACGCACAACTTATAAAGAAAATGGAGAATAATACTGAAACAACTCGAAATCGTTTGAGATTATGTTCGACTCTCAATTACACAGGAAACGCCTGTTGAGGCAATACTGCTTTGTCAGTCACTCATTCGTCAAATTAGAGCGCGAGAATACTTACCAAGTCCCGGCAAAATGATGGCCATGAATAGAGGATCTCTCTCTTTCTACGCGCACCAGGGGATTCAATGTCTCCGTCCGGCCCTGTGAGACCTTGTTCACGCATTTGAGCAGATAGGCGCTGCCGCTCGTCTTCCTCACGGCGGGCAAGTTCGACTTCCCATCCAAAGAGCTCGTGGAAGAAACGGAGATTAGGCTGGATCAAGACTGCTTGATCAGCAAGCTGTAAGCAGATGATGAGGGCAGACGCACCATTCAGCCTCCTGGCTCTTGTGACGAGATAGGCATCCATCAAGCTCATGTGGAGGTACTGCATCATGTAGGCCATCTGAAATCAGCGCTGAAGGCTTCTCAAGGGTGATGTGACTCACGACAATACTCGCACTTCGACTGACTCCCACACGCTAATTGTGAACTTCTCTCCGATGTGAGCACATAACGACAGCTTACACAGTGGACCAAAACCTTGCCACCATCCAACCTAGCTTTTTCGATCCAGTCACAAGCATTAGCGATGGTAGGTCGCAGGGGATCATTCCCGTCATCCCTGATAGCAAGGATATCCAATCTACTTTGTCAGCTCCGTGAAGGTAGGCAACATACACTTTGATCCTGCCATCTTGGTATGCATTGACGAGAGCGTTTGCACCGATCTTGCCGTACATTGGATCACAATCGCGTTGGCATGATATCAAGGTCTCGCCGACGGATACGACATGGGTGATACCTAGCGCTTCCAGCATGCCTGCATTACCGGCATGTTCCCTACACATCAGCAGATGAAACGATGGTCAGACTTACAGATTACCAAGGTACAAAAAAGGTAAAATCCTGGAGGGGAATCCGTCAAATCGCTTGTCCTCGAACCAGACTTTCGCCTTGAGGTACGCATCACTGCCGCCCCGCTCCTCCTGTGCCAGTAGCTCCCGAGCGGCTTCGATGGTATGTTGTTTCCCGGTGTCCCCAGTAGGTCTGGCTTCAGCCTTGTTAAGGCCCAGAGTCCAAGATTTCCATCGACCGAGGTTGCCCATGGACGCAGTGGAGCTCGCTGAGGTCGAAGTAGCCGAGTTCACCAGCTTAAGAGCCTTCGTCTTTCGATCGGCGGCCAACTTGGCATCGACCTTCTTCAGGAAAGGTCGATCGTTCGGATACAAAAAGAATGATCGTTGTGCTGTGTTTTGCAAATGCAAGTATGCCTCGGGTAGCGATATCGAGAGCGAAGACATGATGTATCCGAGGACGAGGATTGAAGACTCGGTATACCCATCTTGGCAGTGCACAAGAACTTTTCGCTTGATCCCGGACTTATCCCTTCCTTCAACGATTTTGCGTAAAAAGTAGATCAATTCGACAAACTTCTCTGCCAAGACATTGAGGTTCCTTTGAGGTCCATTGAACGGTCGACCCGATCCCGAGCACATGAGCGCAACGTATTCGTCGTCACACTTTAGTCTTCGTTGTCGACTGTGTTCATCTAATGGTGAAGCGCCCCTTTTGGCAGGCAAGTCGGGTAGAGTGGAAGCGGAGGCCGATGGGGAGAGGAGGTTTCGTAAAGCAAGGGTAGCAGGTGAAGCCGTCCACGATGGTTTCTCCTCTTCAATTTTGCTTCGGCGCTTATCTTGCTCAGTGAGCTTTCGATAAGTCTGGTTCAGGACTGCTGCTGAAGGCATCTCCAGACCTTCTACGCATCCGACACAGAGATCGTAAGACGATTCGAGACCATCTTTGCCGGGCAAATCACAACTGTTGCCGACCCAGAACCCCTCGACCACCTCGGACGCGCGCGTCATGGCCCGACTTTCGCTTGCTTCGCGCTCGAACAGATCCGTCAATGGCGACCGCTCAGTGGTATTGCCGTTAGAGTCGAGGTTAACCAAGTCGGGGCAGAAGGCTTCCAGTTTGTGGAATGGTTCTGGAGCTCAGCAAGCAGTATATGATGTCAACTAAAGGACTAACCGACGATACACCAGACCCCGTACTTGACTGGCCGGCTGACGCCTTCCTCTGCCGAACCATCTTCGACATGACGATAATAGTCATCTATTCTGAACTGATACATGTCCTCTTGGGCCTGAGCGACCATCTCGGCCACCTTCAGCAGTCCGTCAGAAACACCACCCTTGGCATACAGGATTATGTCCGAGATCGATGGATACTTGATCTGCTGGATGTTGAGATTTCTGAGGTTGATTGCACCCGGTAATCTAGGAGGCCGGAATCGCGGTTCTCCGATATAATGCCTACTCGTTCCAGGTAGATCAAAGATATCCTGTACATGAAGAGCGTTCATCAAGATGCAGTTCGGCGCTTGATCATCGTCCAGCGATTCGGATGAATCGGAGGTAAGTTCAGGTAAAGACTCTGTATCTTCATCTACATAGACTGGTGGACCACCGTATAGAGGTACCCAAGTCTTGTGCTCGTCTTTCGCTTCTCTGCTATCCTGACAATCGGCCGCAGCGGGCGATAGACGTTTTGATTCGGTGGGATGCATCTGTACATCGGCTTCACCCTCGCTCTTGAGCGTAGCAGGGGTTGGGGGGAAGTCGGACGAGAATGAAGAGGGTAGATCGCCCGCATCGCAAGAGTAATAGAATTCAGCAGTTGACATGGTGTCAGATCGTTGACGGGGTTCCGCTCGATCGAAGGCAGGAGCGTAGTCGACCGTTACGGATGGCTCGGCGCGTGTGAGGGGTTGAGGTCCGTCAGAAAGAGGTGATCTTCGTTTCTGTCTCTGTTCAAGTTTGTTGATCATTTGCTGCCCTACATACATCAATGATAGACCTCGGTATGGTGGAGGCTGGAATGGCGGAGCATAGCTGTGGATCAGTCCAAGATCCTCGAGGGAGACTTACCCAAAGAAGCTGGCCATGTCGACTCCCTTTTGCCCGTCATCGCATATTCCGTGGAGCCAAGGGAAAAGAACATGACTGGGCGTATCAATATGCTGGTGCTGAGAAATCAAGCCGGGCAACTATTCTTGTAAGCGGACAAGCTGGAGGTCGGACGGAAACACCTACCTCCTCCATACCCACAAGCCGAACACCTTTTCTGACTTCTCCCCCTCTTTCATTCTCACATCCCCACCGGGGCATACCCCACACAGTCGGCGGACTATCCTCCTGCAGCCCATCGACATCACTCTCCTCTCCATCGACATCCATCCGTAGATCCTCCTCAACTTGTGGTGCTATCTGGGGTGAACTGCCCTCGATGTGGTGCCATTCTCCTTTTTCTGTCGAGTGAATCTGTTCTGCACTGGGCACAGACTTGAAGAGTAGACTTGTAGCCTTGATATCCCTTCCTCTTCCTCCCCTTCCTAGATCCTGCTTCCGGTCTCTATCAGGCGCGAATGGGTTGCCGAGTACAGGTTCGGATGACCGACAACGCTCCATACCCAATACATGGGTTGCGGTGACCGGTGTTTGTGGCGCCGAGATAGGCTGAGAGAGGTGCGGCATCAAGGACATGAGCGGAGGTGGACGTGGTGTTGTAGGTCGTGATGTCATTCTTGGAGGTGTCGATGTTTTAGGTGTACTCGAGTGAGATAGGGGGTAATCGTGAGGAGATCGAGGAGGTGGGGGCAGGGCGAGAACAGCAGACGCCATACCTGAGATTTATTGATGCTTTGGATAGATTGAGCTGGCTGATGGGGATGAGAGACACCTTGCGGAGAGAAATGCGATTATGATTGTGGGTAAATGATCCGAGGCATGAGCCTTCCGGGATCGTGTGTCGTACGGGAATTGCCTGACGGTTGGACACGAGGCTGGTGATAGGTCGTGTGCGCCCGTATACAAAGACGCAAGCCACTACTGTCTGGAGTATTGTGTTGGGGACGAAGAATGAGTGAGTAGCCGCTAGCCTATGAATGACAGCTCTGGCTCTAGGTTGTGTGAATCCCAATTGGCAGCAAGCTGTAGAAGTAGATCCCTCTTGCCTGCCCCGCTCTCCTAAACCTGATGTATTTACCAAAAAGAGTAGTATTCTATCGCCGGACCCTAGAAAGTACCTTGCAGAAACCTGAACTATGACTTCACCCTGAGCAGCAGTGTGGGGTAATGCCAAGGGTAAGACGAGTGATCGGACAAGACCGAGATTGTGCTTACAACACTCGCAGTAGTAGTGTGACTCGTGATATGGTGACGAGCCTGCCGAGAGCTATATTCCGAACCCCTGGCCCTTGTCAGCTGGTCTCAAGTGTATCCAGAGAACGAGGAGCCTCATGCCGAACAATTCCCACAAAAAGAATATACTCCGGGCCCAGAGACGGATAGGCTCTGCGGCTACTTGCTTCGGCTACTTGGATTCCTTTCACCCAATCATAGAGCCTAAACCACGCTCTGGCGAACAAGAGTCGTGGATGTAAAAGGAGGCGAAGAAGTACTCCTAGACCCCTCGCCTCACTCTGTGTCCGTCGGACAGACCAAACCTGACAGGTCGACCAGGAAAACAACTCGGATGAAGTGACTGGATTGACGGTCTTATAATAGTACGTTATCGATACCTGCACAGGGCGAATGTGCCTATCCTGATGGCTGGCGAGATGTCCGCGGCCGTTACGGCTATATGCGCAGGATCACCTGTCACAATCGTTGAGGGATATGCATCATCTGAACATATTATCCAGATCTTCTAGCAAGTCTCTTTGGCCCCAACCAGTGACAACGGCATGCACAACCACCCAACACCTTCCCAATGTCTCTTCCAGTCCATTCTCACCTTTATCTCTTTCTCCGTCTCCCTTGTACTCCCAGCTAGCTTTCTCACTAGCATCCACCTCCCTGTCTGTCACGGCCTGTATCCACCGCCACGCCGCTACTTTCATCGCGCATCTCGCTAAATCGCGAATGGACGACATATCCTGTGAATCTAGGTTGTCGTCGAGAAGAACGAGGCAGGCGAATATCCATCGAGCGTAAAGAGGTGGGAAGGGAGTTATACTCGATTCTGGCGTCGAAGGGACAAGAACGAATGGAGATAAACGGTCCAGAGTCTCGGATATGAAAGTCGTGATGAGCTCGATTATACTCACTAATTGGTGCTGAATGTCAGATCGTATTGGTACGAGAGGAAAAGACGTACCGAATCGTATTTCTGCAAAACACTGATGAGAGGTTCATGCGTATGATGTCTCTCCCCTTCCTCCTCCATGACTTTCACTAGCACCTTCTTTGGTCCATTCATAGCTTCCTCCTCTTCATCGACCTCCGGCTCACTCTCTGAATCACTTCGATCTCCCTCACCAATGCCCCACTCTGCGTCCTCTCCTTCCAGATCAGGATCGGCACTTGCTCGTTCCTTTCCTTTTCCCTGGGTGGAATCAGGATTCACGACTAGCATCTTCCGCTTGTGACCATTTATGTATAACCAGACCTCACCCCTACTATGTGCATTCGGTCTTGGTGGGAGGTGATCGGGGTAAGGGACTTCGGGGTACGGAGGCCATTCTGCGCGGATATACTGATCGTCAGCCGCCAATTATGAGTGAGCTCGTATCACATACGCTACGGTAATTACGAAAATGTTCTGGGAAAGCAGTCATCCATGATTCAGCAGGTAAAGCCGGATGTCGACTTGAAGATGCCACCGGCTGAGCGATATATGCAGGTTCAGTTTGAGTGATGGGGATTCGGGTAAAGGCTGGTAGAGATGCGTTGGCTCGACTGTATCGTCAGCGGCAGCCATGTCTTTCAGAAGATTGGGCGTACTTTGACAGCGCTAGAAATGTAGCGCCATCTAATGCTTCTCCGTCAAAGTCATCAGGCAGCTCAGCTACAGGTAGCGCTCTGTTGAATGGGACATCGTCGTGGCCCTCTTTGTGACTTTTTCTCGTCTTCCGTCCTGCTTTTCCTTGATGATCCCCTTCAACGCCATTGGCATGACCATGGGCGTTTTCTTCGATATCTTCATACTCATAATCATCGTCTGCTACCGTTTGCTGCTCGACGGTCGTAGCTCCAGAATCGACTTCCATGGAAACATCAACTTCCCCCACCGAGTCCTCGAATCTGATTGACCGGACCGCCGACCCTATAGCCATTATCGGAATCTGTGTTGAAATACAATCAACATTTCGAATTCAGATCCTCATGACGATATCGGGATGATCGCCCCGAAATTCTGATTCCGTCGTCATCTGTCGACCGAAAAGTTAGAGAATCGAGTCATGTAGATCTTTCAGAGTGTATCATACATAATTATATATACAATGTCGACTTTTGGATCAGCATACAGGGTACATACCTATGGAGAGTCGCATTGCAAGTCTGTCGGGTGTATCATTGATGGTGTTCCTCCAGTGAGCCATATTCAGCGGTTGAGGAAGTGAACTGATGACAGGGATTGGAATTGACCGAGGAAGATATCCAAGTTCAACTGAGTAGAAGAAGACCTGGACAGAGTGATCTCACCACTGCTGTATGTAAATCTACTCTTTGGCACGCTGCTGCTGACCATTAGCGATCCGAGTACGACGCTGTTCACATCCAATCTGGAACCGAGTACGGTGTCACCCTCGGTACACCAATTGGTCTCTTAGTACACAACAAAGACCACCGACCCAACGATTACGCCGAAACTGATTTCTACCCCCGTCCATCGCATGCCGATTACACCTACCTCGCCAAATACGGTGTAAAAGCCTCTTCAGGTGGTGGAAGGGCTTCAGCACGAGAGACCATTGGCCGAGTCGCTGCAGGTGCAATTGCCGAGAAATACTTGAAACAATGCTTTGGTGTTGAGATTGTTGCTTTCGTTAGTGGAGTTGGAAAGATTGGATTACCATTCGATGATGGAGAGGATATTGTTGGAAAGGAGTTGATGAAGCTTGTCAAGGATGTTACGAGGGAGGAGATTGATCAGGAGTTGACTAGGTGTCCTCACAAGGAGACTTCTCAGAAGATGACCGACGTGAGTATTTCAGTCTGCCTATTCATTGAAAACTGCGAATGCCTGTAACAGTGACAGCGCTGATCCTTCAGGCTATCAGGGCGGCCAAGGCAGCCGACGACTCTCTCGGAGGAGCTGTAACCTGTGTCATCCGAAACTGTCCCCTAGGTCTCGGAGAACCATGTTTCGATAAATTCGAAGCAGTCCTCGCCCACGCCATGCTATCTATTCCATCGACCAAAGGTTTCGAGATCGGTTCCGGATTCAGAGGAACAACTTTCCCAGGAAGTACCCATAATGACCCCTTTGTCGAGGGCAAGGATGGTAAATTGAGGACCGCTACCAATTGGTCAGGAGGCGTTCAAGGAGGTATCACCAATGGAGAGGATATCTACTTCAGGTCAGTTCCCTTGTTACTTTCTCTTCGGAAATGATACAGTGTGCTGATGGATAGGGTTGGTTTCAAGCCTCCTGCTACTATTTCTCAGGAACAAAAGACGGCCAAATACGATGGATCAGAAGGCGTCTTGGCTACCAAAGGTCGACATGACCCTTGTGTCGTTCCTCGAGCTGTGCCTATCGTCGAGACAATGGCCGCTTTGGTTGTCATGGAGTAAGCCAATATCATCAATCAGTAAACGATAATACTGACCAGCAGTATGCTCCTCCAGCAGAACGCACGAGTCACCGCTGCTTCCTTACTACCTCCCCTCTCTCACTTGCCCCCTACCATGGTCTTGCCCGGAACTAGGGCCAAGATGGCAGGTACGATTGCCAACGGTGATGACGCTAGCAAGAAGGATGTCATCGGTGGAAAAACTGAGTAGAAGATGCTAGTGACTGCAATGTTACGGGAGGGAAAGGTTTGCATAGATAGAGGAAAAGCCAATTGGCATAGAGAGATGTATACCCTTGACATCGCTTCATTATAGGTTTAACATACGATTGGTTACTCTAGACACTGACAGGGGACATACTAGAAGAGGGAAGGTAAGACAAGATACTGTGCACAACATGAACAATACACTTGAACCGCAATGATCTTAGACTATCCTTCCGGGTTCAGCCCTTTGCCTGTCATCCCAAGTAGTAGGACTCCAAGTAGACTCTTTATGGATGTCTTCTTCTCGATCTCCAGAAGATGAAGAACCAGCATATGGTGGTCCTCTGTTGACCGAGTATATGGGGTCTTCCTCGAGTTTGCTCTACTCATCAGCCTATACCCGTACGTAGGTAGTTGGATTCACCTCTGAAACGTAGATATCGGTAGAAATTTGGATAGTGTCGGTCCCGGTCTTTCCTCTGGGCATGGCGATACTTGCATCCTGGACATTAGCTTGACTGAAGTGGGCGAGGAAGCTACATACCTGATTTCGACCAGTAGACTGTTCGGAAGAAGTCTTTTGTCTCAAGGCAATTCGAGAGTTGACCTGAGCTACATCATCAGCTTGGTTCGTAATCAAGAGGGACAAACTCACCGAGGAAACAGACTGCAGAGATCTTGGGATAGATGATCATCCAGAATACCAAGAAATGGGAGGTAGGTCGGGCAGAGTACCAAATGAGCATCAATACCGAACTGTTAATCAGCTCAGATCCTTGAGGGCGATTAGCTTGCTCACACAACGGTAGGGAAGAATTGAGTTTCATTGGTCATTCTATTCATCAGCTCGTCCCGATGCCAAGGGAAGTACTCACTTGAGGAATTTGACAAAGAAGTTTCCTGCTCCTTCTAACGGACCGTTGGGTTTTCGGAAGAGCCCGACGACGATTGTTGAGAATAGGACGAGCTGAATAGCGACATTGGTTGCGAACTACTGGTCAACGACGTACCTAAGCGCTTTCTGAATAAAAGCAAAAGAGCGTCGGGGAAGGCGGTGACGCCAAGAGACAGTGGAGAGATTTGACTTACGTGAAGAATCACAAATGGTTTAGTCCTGTTGAGGGAATCTCTCTGGAAGTTTTCTGCAGTAGTCTCCAAAACTTTCTGATTGACACATCCAACCATCTCTCCAACACTTCACATCAGCTTGGCTGCCGAAATGCCAGCAAAAGCTTACAGTAATACGGCGACAATTAAGGGGATGACGAAAGATTTATCGTTGAGCCTCCAAGCTCGTCTAGCGAAGTATGCTTGAATAGGAACGGTGATCATCATAGCAAAGAGAGGATACCAATTGAACCCTGTTTATTAGCCTTGCTGTCCAAGCCTCATGGCTGGACTGAGCTTACAATCAATTGGAAGGAACTGGATGAACTTCTCATAGTTCCACACGAACAGATGGAAGAGATGGGCAATACCGCTATCCATCAGCCAAGTCTCAGAGGGATGGATAGGAGAGGACATACAAGCAAGTAGAAGCTAGAGCGACGAGGCAGACCCAGTACTACTCATCAGCTTGGCCGTAACATGGAAGGGTAAGGTAAGCTTACAACAGTGACTTTCCTCCATGCTTTCTCCTCATTCGCCCATGATCTCCAGTATAGAAATTGATTCATAAGGATACCCATCAATACCATATCGAGTCCAAGACTATCGTCAGCTCAGACTCTAGAGGTACGGAACAGCTTACCCAATGAGATATGAACCGATGTTGACACGTTTGTTCATCTCAATGATACTTTTGGTGGATAGCTCGAGAGGTGAGAGCTGAATTGGTGGTGAGACGGGTGGTCCACCTGGGGGACCTCCAGCACCTGGGGGCCCACCGGCACCAGGTGGACCGCCAGCACCAGGAGGAGCACCGGCTGGTGGGCCAGTAGCGCCAGGGGCAGCAGAGACGCCAGCGGGTGGACCAGTAGCGCCAGAAGCGACTGAGATACCGGGTGGAGGACCAGTAGCACCGGGAACAGGGGTTACACCAGGAGGTGGACCGGTCGGGGCCGCGGTAGGACTAGCTGACATGATGAAAGATGGGGTGTATTCAATGTTGTCGTATGTCTTTCCCGTAGAGTAGATAAGCGGTCAGAACGATTATTTGATGGAGGTGAGATTGGATAAGAAGAGGAGAAAGGTATGAGAGAGCAGAGAGAGAGAGTATGATCAGCGCTTGGACGATATTATATCCAAAGTTATCCCCCTTGCCTTCAAGCCACGATCGGCAATCCATTTTCTCATAAAGGTATCCTTCAAGCTTCTTTCTGATTGATTGTCAAGGTATTCCTTTCTACCGAGACTTCTGTATGAAGGAGGTCTTCTATCCGTATGTGGAATGGGTGACCTCATTATCATCTCGGTCTTCCTTTCCCTGTTCCTTTTCGGGTCGGGCAAACTAACAGGCACCTTTGGGTCCAAGGAGGCGTACGGAGTAATTATGGTCAGCTCCATGTGAGTGTGTGAGGTATCATTCGGAGGAATAATGAGGACATGGTTCTATGGGGCGTTTGTGTGGTCTATCTGCTTAGGTCTCTGGTGTGTCTGTGTGCGTCGAAGTGTGCATCTGTTCTGTCAGGTATCCTCATTGACACGTGTGATACTCGGCTTCGGCCTTGAGTGACGTCTCCACTCGCTTCGCCAGAAGCCGAAAGAGTGGAGGTGGAGTGAAGCTATTCCAGGAGGTGGATTGCACTACCTCTTTCTATCTTTGTCATTGTCAAAGTACAACAAAACTCACAATAAAGATGAGCTCCGGTAAGATTGACTGTGATCGATATCACAGAGACACAGCTGATCAGGTAGCATGCTGTAAACTACCACCCGTCGAGGCAGAGTACTCGCCCAAGGGATCCTACGAGAAGATTAACGGTTACAAGACCTATGTCACTGGTCCCGAGGATTCCGATAAGGCTATTGTAGCCATCTACGATGTCTTTGGATTCAGCCCTCAGATTCTGCAGGGTGAGTCTGCCTCCTTTTGAATCAGATCAAGCGGGGGCTGATAAGCAGGTGCTGACCTCCTCTCTTCGACTGGAGCTAGGGTCTACATGCCCGATTTCCTCAAGGGTGAATATGCTACCGCAGACATGTTCTCTGGCACCGAAGAGTATGTTCTTTCTTCGTGTATGAGGAATTGAGCTGACAGGTAGGGGAAACAAGAAGAGAAGCGATTTCTTTGCTGGATTCCCAGGAGCTGTCCACACTCAAGCTAAACCCGCTGGAGAATGGTTGAAGTTGCTCAAAGAGGAGAAGAAGTACAAGAAGGTTGGAGCTGTCGGTTACTGCTGGGGATACAAGGTCAGCGTTACTGCCGACCATGCCAGGGAAGTCTTGGATGCCATTGCTACCCCTCACCCTTCGTACGTTCTTTGATTGCCTTGTTCCCGTAAGACAAAGCTGATTCTCAGTTTCGCCGAAGAGTTTGATGGAGAGAGGATCAAAGCTCCTATCCTCTTGATGCCTTCTTCCGGTGAGGACATGGATGTCGTGAGTCTATTGTTGTTGGTCATCCAAGAATCGTGACTGAGTCTGTAGATCAAGAAGATCTACGAAGCTGTCGAGGCCAAGAACCCAGGAAAGAATGAGCTTAAACCATATTCTTCGTCTGCTCACGGATGGACCGCTGCCCGAGGAGACGTGAGCAGAAAATGTCCCGTCCATGGGAACATACTGACAAGTAGCTCAAAACCGAGGAGGGTAAGAAGGAGTTCACTGAAGCATACCAGGACATGGTCAACTTCTTCAACAAACACCTCTAGACGGCGGTAGAAATGGTACTACAGGGCAAGTAGTCAAGAAGTAGCTAGTCGTATATGATGCATAGCGATTTATCAACAATTAATGTACGGGTGTTTGGAATCCAGGATCGGATTCGAAAAGAGGAAGAGACATCGGCATCAAGCTGGGATGTGGGGTCGTGAACAGGCGGTAACGCAGAAAAGGTCGTCAAGAGAAAGGGAATGATAGGGGAAGAACTGCAAGTCAGTGTTAAGCGCAGTCAAACATCTGCAAGCTTACAAAGTCTTGGAGATCGCTCTAGTTGGGCTTGCTCGTACTATCCCTCATAGCGACGAACGACTGGGACAGCGATGCAGGCTTGACCGACTTGTTGCTACACATTAGTCAAACACTTGGCAACGGCTGATAGACTCACGGAGCAAAGTGCTTCTGCTTGGCCGAGTTGAGCTTAGCGGTACAAGGAGATTGTAGCTGATCTGTGGGAGAGATTGTAGGTTTGCTATCCTGTCAGCGTGTTCCTGCAATGACGGAAAGACAACTTACTTCGCCTTTGCCATCTTCTTTGCTAGTAATGCCTTGACTCCTAGTCCAGCTGCTCCGGTTGTATCCTGTCCAGGAACAATATGAGCGTTCTCTGCTATCATCAGACTTTGACATCATTGGGGATGAAAAGGGAAAAGGGGGAACGTGCGAGGGTTGAATGACTCACGATTTGAAGTACCCAAAGGAGCCGGCTTGATTACTTTTGCCTGATGCTCAGGATCATGTAGAGGAGTGATGGTTGGTGATGAGGGGCCTGATTTGGCGGGTGTAGAGGTATTGGAGAATTGGTTGGACATTGCGAGTAATGTAATCGGTAAAAGGAGGTTCTTGGCTATTGTGACTGAAATAGAGGTAGTGATGACTCGGTGGCAAGATAGTGGAGATGACGGTTACGATAGAACGTGTTATCGCTGGCGAAGCTGGTGGCTGAGTAAGGCTGAGGCGTACTCTAGGCGTTGAAGTATATGAGATATGAGGAATATAGGGAATATAGGGAATGAGGAAATGATATATCTCATTCAACGTTCAACGCGACTGCTTTCTTTCGAGAGTTCCTGAAGGTTAGGCGCTCGCGATATTCGTACTCGGCTCCAGCACGCCTATTTGTCCCTCGTTGACTCCACTCCTGTACACAGAAGACATCAACCTTCAATCACAATTCCACTCACACAAAAGCATGACGGAAACGAATTACTCTTCTCCATCTCCCAGTCCCGCCGAGCCTGCCGTAACGAACCAATGTGCCATAAAGGCCCCGATTGACCAAGCTTGACCAAAGCCTCCGACCTAAAACCAAAGGACAGCCTTTCCTCAATCAATCCGCTTTCAACCACTGATCCTCGGCTCGCAGAAGGATGTAGCATGGCTAGCGCGAAAGGAAATGTTCCCTGTCTTCTTGGGAGCATATCGTCTGGCTGAGAAACAGGGCGCCCAGCTGTCTTGCATGAGTGCGGTGCTTACGCGGATCATGTCGTGTACATCATTCCGCTGGAAATTAAGTTAGGCCCCGAAGGGTGTGAAACAAAGGAACAACTGGTTGATGAAGGATGATGGATTTGGCTATATATGCCAAGAATCCCAATCTCCCCTTCGACTTCCTTCATTTCAGCATCGCTCACTATATCAACCATTAATCGCGTTTGATCACAATTGTTCATACCCACCGACATTGTTGTACTCGCCCCGCAGCTTGTCTTTCGACATATTCCTTATATCTCTCTCTTTTTTGTTGCATACCACAATCATCAGACTATATCGCTACAGGATGAGCGGTCCACCACCTGGCGTTGGGGCACCTAGTCCCGAACAGATCGCAGCGATGAAAGAAGCAGGAGTGAGAACAACTTTTGTGGCGGACTTGGGAATGGGCTTCGGACCTTTTATATTAGGGTAAGGCCAATTTCTCCTTATCGCGTCACTGATGATAGGTATGTAACGGATCTAGCACTACTGGGTGTACTACTCTCCCAAGTCTGGCATTGGTATACCTGGTCGACGAAGGAGCGCAATTTCATCCGCGTTCTAGTCGTGAGTCCCCTCCCTTTCTACCTTGACGGTGTCACTGATATAAGTACTGGGTGCTAGCTTTCTCTGTTGGTATCAGTATATTCATCTTCAATTGGATGATGCATCTCTTTGTCGACAACTTTGGTCAATTCTCCCAATTCGTCGATAATGCTTGTAAGCTCGTCCACCCCACTGGGAATGGTAGTTAATGATAGGGTTCAAATGGCTACCGCTTGTTGATCAGGCTGTTCTCCTCGCCTGTCAGGTATTCAGTTTGGAAAGGGCTTTTAGACTGTTTAACCGGAGTTGGTGGGTGCCAGCCATCGCTCTTCCCCCTATGTAAGTAAGGGCAGCTTATACCGTAGCCCATGACTGACACTATAGGCTGGTCGCTACTGGTGCTGTGATCGGTACCAAGATTGATAAGACGCCGATCGTCTTCGATAGTGATGCCGCTAAGGTGTGTTGATGTTCCACTTAGTGGGATTTTCGCTTACAAATTCAGATGATGCGTCCGTATTTGTACACCTATGTAAGCCCTCGCTATGTAGCTGGGACGAAAGTCGCTGATCCGCAGTTCTCAGCCATCCTACTTGCCGATCTGATACTCACTGCTATGATCGCATACGGTCTCTGGAAATCGAAAACAGGATGGAAGGATACGGATGCGATGATCAAGCGGATAATCATGTAAGCACCCTCGCCCCTCGTCGGCCGGTGACTAATCTCCAATAGTTTCAGTTGTGAGGCACAACTCATGCCTACTGTGATGGCACTGGGGATGTTGATCCAGTATGCTACCAGCTACAACTCGTTCATCAATTTCTTTTTCATGTAGGGTATTTTAAGTCTTCAGTCGAAGTGAGCTGACGGATAGGCTCTGTCATCCTAAGGTCCCGGCTGTTACATTCATGGGTTAGCTTACTGTCTCTCTTGCTACTCAAGCTGATAATGTAGCTGTATTGAATTACCGATTCTCGCTCAGACGCGATCAGAACATGCATAATTTCAGCACTACCGAAGTATGTCATCCCCGGTCTTTCGTGACTAGGCTGACATCAGGATAAATGGAACACTGGTCAAGAATCTACACCGCAAGAAGGATTTGTGAGTACCTCCATTCCGTCGTCCCACAGAGACTGATGATAAGCGAGCGGATCACGATGATATCCCCATGATCACGCGATTCAATACCGACAAGAATGGCTTGAATCAGACTGATTGGCAGCCTCAAGTACCTACGCTTGATAGGAAAGGCTTCAGTAATCGCGTATGATACAGTCCTTCCGAAGGTACGAGTCTCAGTATGAAGTCTACATACACTTTGTTCGCTTCGTTAAGCAGTTCAGACCAATGCAGAGGATATGAAATGGTCTGTCCAAGGAGGTCGGGTGGATGTTAATCAGATGTGACAGGGAATCCAGCCGGATCGCTACTGACTCTCTTGCGGGTCTAGAGGACAGGTGAAGTCGGCCGCATCGGGTTGAGTCGACTGGCATCACAGGTAGATGGCGCTACTATCGATCACATGGTCGCAATTGAAAGAAAAACATCAACCTCGCCACGAGCCCGGGAGACCGAGGTTTCAAGGCCTGAGACGGAAATAACATGCCTTCAAAGCTGAACCAGAAGGGATCATACGCTACCTTCGGCGCCCTATATCTCAAAGGACACCGCTTTCTGCAGGATGGACGAATCTAAATGGACAAGCTAAATTAGTTTAAGAAACTGATAACCGCGGAGAATTGGGTCCGAAAGGAAGATAAGAGATGCCAATCCGGACATCACACAACGCACTCCGCTTCCGTTGACGATCAAAGCGTATGTTCAAGCCATTGCTTACTATACACAACGCCAAACGAGGGCCCTTTGTATCAGCCCATGCGCTATGTGTGTGTCCCTTTCGGCATCGTACACTACAAAACGCCCTTGAACTTTACTTCTCGGAGACGATTAGTCTCCGAATCACAGCACCGGAAAGGACGGGTACCTTCAAGATAGTTTTGATTGCTCGGACCTAACTGAACACGGATCCGAAGCGATCATTGAAGGGGTGAAGCGGTAAACAAAGGATTTTGCCTGGGGCGCAGAGGGCTATATATGGATCAAGTTAACAATCGATAATGGACCCCCTTCCTACGAATTGCTCAACCACAGTTTCAAGCCAATCTACAAACACGATGAGCGGTCCTCCTGAAGCTATGGTAAGATCTAGATTTGTGGCGGACCTCGGTGCGGGCTTTGGTCCATTCGTCATGGGGTAAGGGGTAAGGCGGCTCCCTATAGAATGCAGCTTATCATACAGCTACTGCTTCAACATGCTCCTACTTGGCGTGTTGCTTGCACAGGTATGGCACTGGATCCGATGGACCTACAAGGAGAAGAATTTCATCAAATTCATCGTCGTGAGTGCACCCTACTGCCGGTTGGGCACTCCGGTAAATTGATGAGCAGTACTGGGTCCTCATCTGGTCTATCGCATCGAGTATCTTCGTCATCATTTGGCAGTTTGGCCTGTTTGTCGATAATTATGGCCAGTTCGCCCAATTTGCCGACAGCACAAGTAAGTATTGCTTCTACTATCAACCCACGTGTAGTCGTGGTGTCCATAGCTAAAGACAGTCTTCTCTTGGTTGCCCGTTATCGACGAGACGATCGTGCTAGCATGTCAGATCTTCAATCTCGAACGATCATATCGAATCAATGGGAATCGTATTCTTGTTCTCATCCTCATTATACCTTTCATGTGGGTCCAGGCAACGCTCAATGATAACTGAACGACAGGCTAGCTACTACCAGTCTGATTCTAGCTCGCAGAATCGCAACGTCCATCTTGAAGAACCCGGAATTCAACGTGACTCAAATGATCCAGCCTCCCCCTCATGCTTACGTGAGTAACAGCCGTGGTGAAACAGTACCACGCTGACAGATCCAGCTATTCACGAATGTCGCTACCGATCTCCTGTTGACGACAAGTATCGCTTATGGGCTCTGGAAGTCAAAAACTGGTTGGAAAGACACTGATAATCTCCTTACGCGTATCATCGTGTAGGCTACCATTCGGACGATACCTGCTATAGGATACAGACTGACGATCAGGTATACCATCAAGAGTCAACTCCCCCCCGCTGTGGCCGCGACGGTGATCGCCATTCAATTCGCAAGCAACAACAAGACCACCATGGTGTTCCTCTACATGTCCGTTATCCATGAACATCGCCATGGCGAAAAAACTGATCTGATAAGGATTTGCAACTCCAAGATCCCAGCAGTGATGTTCATGGGTAAGTGAACGATGAAGGTGACTCAAGCGAGACTAACGGTCAAGCTGTACTGAATTTCCGACTTCAACTGCGAAGAGATCGTCCCACGACTCATGTACTGTCGTCAAGTGCTGGGCTAGTACACGATCACTCCCAAGACGATGGAAGTGCGATGCCATATGTACGTTCAGCGAGCCAATGTAGTTCCCATACTGATGAACAGTCCAACAATATGAACGATATTCCAATGGTCGAACAACGATACCCGAAGCGAAGAGTATCCACAGACACTGATTGCGGACAAAAGCTCGGGATGGATAAGAAGTGAAACCCTACATTGTCGCTAAAGTCGGGTCCAAGATCCCTGTAACTTAGTGTTGGAGGTGGAATGGAATGTGTGTAAAATGTCAAAGCCCTGATATACACACTCAAAGCCACATTTATACTGACCTGATTCAAATCATGCCCTCCTCGCAAACAGATCGCACCAAGGATGACAATCACGCTACCAACTCTGAGCGAAGCTCGAGCTTCGCGAATGATATCGCCGAATACCAAAGTATGCCCGGACGCAAATTTCAAGAACCAAAGGGCCCTTTGAAATATACACACCTGTCCCCCTTCGGCCTTCTTTTGCCAAGCGTACATCTGTGTCCGTGTCCGTTGGATCGTCAGATTGTCTGTGCCTCATACTGGTCGCTTCTTCCCCGAACGCTTTGCCTCCGGATTGATTGGTATGATGAGGCTTTGACGGTGCAGGTCTTGGGTCAAGTATAAAAGACCCAGCTCTTCCACTCCTCTCACTCCTCTCACTCCTCTCACTCCTCTCACTTCATCGTCACTTATCCTATCTTTACCACTTGTCTCCTTCTTAATCACCTACTCTTGACCACTATACATACTCTGTCTGAAACGATGAGCGGACCACCTGCTGGAGCTGGACAACCTTCTCCAGAACAAATCGCAATGTTCAAGGAAGCTGGTATCCGAAAGATCTTCATCGCCGATATTAGTGGTGGCCTAGGTCCTTATGTCATGGGGTCAGTCATTCCTGTCTGGTTAATTCAGCTGACTGACCATCAGATATGTCTTCAATCTGATCATGCTTGGAATCCTGCTATCTCAGGTATGGCATAGCGCCTCGTGGACCAAGAAGGAGAAACCTCTTATTAGAGTTATCGTCGTACGTCCGCTCTTCGCATCGTGTGGTTCAATGCTGATGTGCAGTGGGTAGTGACCTTCTTCTCCTTCGCTTCGACCGTTTTCTGTATGGTCTGGTTCTATCAGTTGTTCGTGGTGCACTACGGCAAGTTCAGCCAGTTCGTCGATAATACCTGTATGCCCTTCCCCCAATCTACCTGATTGTGGTTTATCGTACCGAGTTTTGACACTGATCAGCAGGGTTCTCTTGGCTACCAATCATGGATCAGGTCGCCATCGCTTCTTGTCAGATATTCAACTTGGATAGGGCATATAGGCTCAATGGGAATAGTAAACTGCTTCTGGTCGTCTCAGTGCCCTTCATGTAAGTGTGTAATCACTCTACGAGCTATGTAGCTGACGATGAGGCTCGGCTCGTGCGGCATGATCATAGCCAGAAAGATCGCGGCCGGCTCCACTGATTTCAATGCTGCAATCGTAAGTGCCCAGCGAAGGTGAGGCAGAGAAGGCTGATTTATAGGTCATTCGACCATACATGTATACCTACGTAAGTCCTACTTCTTATCTACTGACGATAGCTAATGATCAGTTCTATTGCTCAGTAGTCATCGACGCAATCCTTACCATTGCTATCGCTTTTGGATTATGGAAGTCCAAGACCGGATGGAGCCATACGGATGTTTTGATCAAGCGAATCATCATGTTCGTCTTCTCATATCTAGCTTATCCAGTTACGGGCAATTTTGCAGTGAACAGTGGCTGATACGCAGCTAGACCGTTGAGACTCAACTCCTTCCCACCCTCGCCGCCATCACCATGTCAATTCAGTACAGTATCAGCAACTCCACATTCATGGCCTTTATGTATATGTAAGCAGTCCCTCTCACTCCATGATGGCAGCTGATCCGTAGTATCTGTCAAGGAAAGATACCCGTGGTCATGCTCATGGGTACGTTATTTGAACCCGATACTCAACTTGGGACTGACAAGTAGCTGTCCTCAACTATCGACTCTCCCTACAACGATCCAAGATCTCGAACCATATGTCGACCGAAGCTCTCGTGAATCTACACACACGAGACTGGACTGGAGCTAACGATCAGGTTGACGAAGAGGTCAAGACTCGAAAACTGATAATGTAAGACACTTCTTGTCGAAAAACCGAGCTGCCTAACGTATAGTCTTCCGAGACTCACAGTATCCCGATGGGTCAGTATACTCCCAGCAACAGCGACTACCAGCTACCTATCGCTCATTGTAGTAAGGTCCCAGATGCTATGTGAGACGACGTCGGAGGTCCGCTCCGGACGACAGGATCTGTATATACGTGTGGTCAGATATAAGTAAAGCAGGTAACGATTGTATTTAGCGAATCCAGGGATTATGCACAGATATAGTGCTAGACTGCAGTACTAGCGAGGATTGATGGCAGACGAGCGACGAGTTGCTGTGATTCTAGCCAGGTCAACTCTAAGGCAACAGCACCAGCTCATATTGCTTAGAACCGAATTGCTAGGAATGACCGAGATGACCGGTGCCTCATTCCATAAACTACGCCCTAAAAGCCACCACTCTATGTCACGACTATCCCGTCAATCGTGAATCGTCAATCTGAGGGACTGCCTTTATCCTGCGGCCTAGGGTCTACGATCTGCCAAGCTTCTGAAATCCGCCTCCGAGTACGAAAATAGCTCGGAAAGGATGCCTTTGCCCCAACGCTGGCGCAAATGTCAGCATACTGCGGCGGATCGCATACATGATTGCTTCTGAATGGACCTTGCTTTCATAATTTCGATCGGCAGACACAGGGGCTTGACCTAGAAGCCGGTGACTTGAGATGGAATCAGAGTAGTGAGGCCCAAGCTTTAGCCACTTGATGTCTTCGGCCTCGATTTCGGAAATCAATTTTGAACCGTGATGGAATTCCGGGCTGTGGAGCTCTGCATGAGGTGCTTATATGGATGTATCTACCGATGATCTAGCGGACTGAAGTCCAACCTGTACACCCACTCACTTCTCAAGTATATATCATGGGAGGACCCCCAGAAGCGGTGGTGAGGACCAAATTCGTATCGGACATCGGTATTGGTTTTGGCCCATTCATCATGGGGTAAGTATGACACTTTATATCCTGCAAAGCTGATGAAATAGGTATTGCTTCAACATGCTACTATTAGGCGCCTTGCTTGCTCAGGTGTGGCATTGGCATAAATGGACCGCGAAGGAGAGGACATTCATCAAGGTCATTGTCGTATGTCCTTTGCTCCTGTATCGCGCCTTAGCCATTGTGATGAGCTGAGGAATAGTACTGGGTCCTTCTGGGATCGATCGCATCTAGCGCGTTTGTCATGATCTGGGAGTATAACCTGTTCGTGACTGGCTATGGCAAATTTGCCCAATTCGTTGATAGCTCTTGTGAGTGGTCGTATCCGTCTATGTGAACGATGTTTCGACGGACTTCTGAAAAGATCATGGCTGATGATAGTCTTTTCATGGCTGCCAGTCATTGACGAGACGGTCGTTTTTGCATGTCAGATCTTCAATCTGGAACGCTCGTATCGACTCAATGGACGTAAAATACTGGTGCTCATTCTCATCGTTCCTTTCATGTACGTCTGATCCGAAGGAGTGGCTTGACCGTGAGCCCTGACGATTCAGGCTGGCTACTGCAGGCTTCATTATCTCTAGGAAGATCATAACGCTTCTCCAGGGCAGTCCTGAATTCGATGTCACCCAAGTCATTCAACCCCCTCCCCAAGCATGCGTAAGTTCGCACAGCTACACAAGTACGTTTGACATACAGCTGATTAGTAGCTATTCACCAACGTTGTCACAGACGTGCTCTTGACGCTGAGTATAGCTTATGGGCTTTGGAAGGCAAAGACTGGCTGGGAGGATACGGATAATCTTCTCAAACGAATCATCGTGTTCGTCCATCTCAAGTGTGGATGTTCCGGACTAATGAACAGATACACAATAAAAAGTCAGCTCCCACCTGCTATCGCAGCTTCCGTTACAGCCGCGCAGTTCGCTGCCAACAGCAAGACGACCTTGGTGTTCCTGTACATGTTAGTCCCTCCCTGATTCGGCAAGGTAGATAGCTGACTTCGACAGGATTACCAATTCGAAAATCCCGGCAGTCATGTTCATGGGTACATGACTACCCGAAAGCAGGCTGATAGCTAGCGGTTCTGAATTTCCGCTTCGAACTTCGAAGGGCAAGTCCCACTACACATCATATCATGTCGTCAACTGCGGGTCTTGTGAATGTACATGTAGAATACGACACTGATTCCACGAAGACCATTGTGAGCTGATTGCTACGCTCACATTCTACGTTCTGAAGCTGAGTAGCAGCATAATCAGATGGACGATATTCCTATGCTGGAACGACCTTTCGCCTGCTATGATCAGCCAAGCGACGGAAATGAGGTGATGCTGGTAAGCCAGCCTATACCTATCAAATAGGCTGTGTATACTTGTAGGAGTGCAAAAGTGCATGCATGTGCGGCTTGTCTCCCACATGGCCTAGTCCAAATCTCTTTCTTCCATCCGGACCTTTGGACCGGATCTGATGATTGATACCAGACCCGGAAACACGGATCTTGGCTAGATACTGTACCCAGTCTGAGAGACGGGACATTCGCCACTGCAGCTTACAGGCGGTTGACGATGGCATCGTAAGGTGGTTTCGCCCGAGTTGGTGGATTGACAGATCCGCGATTAGACTTCAGGAGCTTAATTTGGTACATAGTTACTAGAGCTACAGAATTGTATAAATAGTAGTTAACCAAGCCTAATGCGATTGGCACCCTCTACGGCTTCTTCTTCTTTTCTTCTCGCTTCTCCCTCCAAAACCTCCCTTTTCGCATAACGACCAATATAGTGAATGGGAACGAAACTACACAAATCCCAGAAAGCAAGACGAATGTCCATCCTGCACCCAGTGCTGAGGAATACATGATTTGAATGACGCCAGTGCCCACTGCTCCAAATAGGCATCTTACCAGGTTCAACTACTTTATCAGTAATGTCACAATCAAACCCATATTATCAGGACATACAGAGGCCGAGACTGCTCCACCTTTACCTGGAGTTAGATCTTGGCCGTACAGCGTCGCTAAGGCATTAGGATTTCCCCAATGGTGGAAGCGGTCGACGTACCTGTATTATTCGTCCCTGATCCAAGGCCCACAAAGAAACCTACGACAAGTACAGCAGCAAGTGGCGCTCTAGCTTGTAAAGTCCACCCGAGAGCTGTTGCTCCTAGTAGAAAGCATCTTGTCGTCAGCTGCGAGACTGCGAGGCTGCGAGTATATATCGGTGACTCACACTGCGAAAGGGTAAAGACATGTCAATCTTGTTCGTTCAAGCCTAAACTCCTCGCCTACTTTCCTATGATCTCCTCCTGCTCGAGCTACTTCTTTGCGATAGCGATAATCAACTTGTAGACCGTTTAGGTAGCTTGAGAGGATCGTGCCGAATCCTGATGGTCTAATTAATCAGTTTGTGGTCGTGAGTGAGAAGAGGACGTACAGGTAGCATAGACCTATTTGTAATTCTGTAAGATTATATTTATCTTTTAGTGCTGTCGAAAATACCGTTCTGCTATCAGCTATCTCTCTCGCCCTGTGCGAGAAAAAGAAGTGATCGACATACAAGACACAGTAGAATTCGAGATATAAGAGTGATGTAAAGACAAATGTCAATGTGATTTCCGGTTTAGTGAGTAAAATCTTGAATGATGATAATGGTTGATACTGTCGATCAGTCATTCTATCGCTTCCGAGCCGTTACGAGCAATGTGCTTACCTTCTTCCTCGGTGGTCGATCTATATGTTCACCTTCTTCCCCTGCTTTGGCTAGTTGATGTTTGACTTTTCGATGACGCCATAACATCGGCGGAGACATGTTGAGTGGTGGAGGTGGTATTGAGCCGTCTCCAACTATCGACCGAAGAGTTTCTGGCATCAGGCTATATATCAGCTCGATTCATCGGTTTACTCAGGTGTGATGACTTACAAGATGAGCGGAACAAGGATTACACCAGTAGCAATAGCCAAGAACCAAAATATCGATCTCCATCCCAAAGTCTGGGCAAATACACCACCGAGCAGTGGCCCCAATGCAGGTCCAAACATGCTACTCCCCTGGAAGAGTGCCATGAACTTCCCCCTCTCTCCAGGTTCTGCTATATCTGATATAGTTCCAGATCCAATTGAAATAACAGCAGATCCACCCGTAGCTTGAACTGCCCTCAGTACTAGGAGTAACCAGTAGGCTGATGTTGGACATAATGCTAGACCGATATTGGCGCCGAGGTACAGGGTAAGGGTGGAGATGTAGACTGGTCGTCGACCGTAAGTGTCGCTCAGGGCTCCGAAGAAGGATGGGGTGATAGCTTGGAATATCAGGTAGACGGTAATAGCTAGAGAGATTTGTTCTTCGCCTCGATTGAATTCTCGAGCAAGGGTAGGGATGGCGGGTACGAAGATGTTTGAGCTATTGTCAGGCAGGTATCTTTGACAGTCTAGAAGTACGAGTAACCGGGTACCCAACTAGTAATAAAGACTCACCTGATTGGAGAAAAGACAGCGGCAATACCAGCAAGTGTAACGATAAACCACTTCATCCCGCTCGAGAACGAAGAATACGGCTTCCCAGAAACAGAAGTCATAGTCCTTAAAGTAGGTGGGAATCTCAATCCATCCTCTTCCATCCCATGTCCCCGGTCATGGTTTCCATCTCCATCGGAATGAAGTGATCCTGATCGAATTTCCTGACTGGGGTCATTTATGGCTGTTGTACCTGTGCTTGGTCGAGAGGATTCATTCGTGGACCTGTTATCGACCCCAGTGTCACTCATTAGATTGGGAGCTATATCGCCGGCGGCTGGATAGGCGATTGGGCCAGTAGTGCCAGTGGATGGTGGATCGTCAACCATTTTGTTGTCTGTCGTTTCTCGAGTGATACAATGCGAGGGGGATAGTTCGTCATTCACACCGGACAGCTCGTAATTATACACTTGGCCAGCTCGGGCATCTACCTATCTTGAGTTCAGTATACAGTATACAGTAGAAACACAACGCAGGAATTATCGGCCCAGGCAAATATAGCATCAATAGACATAATCCATCTTTGATCGGATTTGACCGACCTCGGCCGTCGGGTCATCAAAGCCGATGCAGTCTCAGACTCACTCGGCAAGAGGTCAGGCAAAGTATACAAGACTAGATGCATGGAAGATCTATGCTATATTATAGAACGATGATTATGGTATGATCATGATTATGATGCACGAGAATTGAGCACTCCCAATCCCTGTCCACCTGGGGTAGGAGGCTGAGAAGCGAACTGACCTCTAAATCTAAATTGACTATTACTATTATTACTATTATTCGTCGGTTGGCCAGGTCCATTCGAGCTGGGCGCAACGGATGATGTCCGACCTGTCGTTGGTAATCCACCCGGTATCCTCAGTGCAGAAGACTGAGCGCTCATCTGCGGTCTCTGTTGACGGCGTGAATCATTTGGAGTCGGTGTCAAGCCAGGTGAATCCATTGGATTCGTGTATCCCGGGAACCCAGCTGGCATAGGTATACGTTTCCTCCCCAAGGGCGGAGAGGCGGGTGGTGATGGAAGATGTGATTCGTGTTGTTCCGAAACTAAGCTTCCATCAGGTAATGATTCAGTAGGACCGAGATTGATTAGATCGGAAGCTGCTTTGGATATTCCTTCACGGACAGCTTCGACAGCGCGTTGTCCTAGGTCCGTGACGATTGGTACGCCTTGTTGGGTGGTCTGTAGGCGGGGGAGAGTGAGTGTGACATGGTTGGGGTGCACTAGGCGGTCTTGAATGATAGATCGGAGTCGAGTCATGATGAGTTGTTCTAGTTTTGGAATGTCTAGTCGTCAGTTTATCTGTGGGTGGATGGAAAAGACAGGAAATATGAGTTACCCTGTAGCTTTGCTCGACTACCAAGAAGGGTGGTTGTCTTTAAATTAAGGTGGAAATCGGGTAATAGGCAAACATGTAATTGTTGTCGCTCATCAACAGGATCATGTATCTGAACACTCATCTGATGATCAGCTACCACCTATGACCGAGGCCTATAGCTTACAGTCCCACCGATAGAAGCTAGCTGTACACCGAGCGAGACGGGCAATACGGCGAATCGTGGTCGGGGGAAATTGATAAGTAGGGAGGTGGAGAGTGAGAGTGATGTAGTGTCGAGGTAATCTATATCGATCTCTGCTCGCTGCTTCGTCAGCTGCTATACTATCGAGTGTGGCCACGGCGACTTACAATATGTCCTTGACCGTCTGAAGGTCTTATTCTGGCATTTGACAGTAAAGGATAAGCCGACCCTAATGATAGCGCAGTAACTTGGATCGGATCCTATTTATTAGCTCCTCACTGGACACAGATTGAATCGAGATTAGACCTACGATCCAGCTCAAACCGCCATCAGGATTCAACCATTTTTCAATCTTCTGCCGAGCCCCTTCCTCTCCTCCATTTGATAGCATATCATTCCTGTATCCCTGTAGTATCTGCTCATCAGCTAGGCTCACTTCCAGCGGAGACAGTGACTGACCTGAGCAAAGAGGACATTTATCCAATCTGCACTTTCCGCTGGATGGGTTGCCATTTCGTATCCCGTTTTACCCAGTATCTGGCTTGGAACAGGTGGAGGTACTACATTGGTAGATAACAAGACCTTCTTCTCGATCAGCTATGCCTTAGGCTTCTCAAGGGAACGTACCTTCCTCTTCTCATCCCTTCTTCTCTGCCATTCCTCTTGATCTACATCTTCCGCTGGCTGAAATACGACATATCGAATAAAGATCAGACACAAGATCACAAATGAAGCTTGACCCAGCAGCAAGCCTTGCGTGAATGTCCAGCCGGAATGTGGTGCCGGAGTAGGGAGTGTTGATACTTGCGACATGACTCTCATGTACCTATACAAGGCATTCTACTTGTACTTTACATTCAATAAAGTCAATTGAATCTCTTGCGACACTCGTCATACAATGTCTATCCTATTTAATCCTACCGTTTAGTGTATAGTGCCATAAGCCGCGACTGATTTTCTTTCCCTTTCCAGACCCTGGCTATATCAAAACAATACTCTACATCTATCGTACACCTATACTCGTAACTCATACACTACATCATAACCACAACAATGTCCAACCAATCTCAAGCTCAAACCACCGCCCCTCTACAGAACTCTACTGGTATGTCTCCTTAGCTCCGTAGTGATACGCAAAAAACAAACACTAATGTCTTAGCGGTAAACAACGCCTCCAACAATGTCTCATCTCAACCTCAACCCCCTTCTTTCCTTCAGAAAAAGGGTCTGCTAGGTGGTAAACAGGGCAATATGGGGTAAGTCTAGTCTTCACATATCGAGTCTGATCTTGTTATGGACGGAGACACTAATTCTACAGATCGATCGTTTCACCTACCGATAACGTCCTTTCTCCTTGTTCCGCAAAGTTGTCATCTTCCAAGCAACGTCATTTCGCCAAGTATGTCTTCTTTCTCCTTGCTCAGTCCGATCTGTGTCCTCATCGATAAGACTCATCAATATGGCAACCCAGCTGACATCCAGGGGAAAGCCAGCAGGAATCTCGAGCCAACTTAGTAAACTCGCTTCAAGCGGAAACAACTCTTCCGACAAATCAAAGGTCGATTTCTAAGGTCCACACGACCCACCGACCCACCGACCGGGGGGGGGGGGGGGGGGGGGGG
>Ga0265780_10000324_pt1 | contig 75285 bp, 68 predicted proteins | sample P1T30metagenome_FD_192432 | JGI IMG/M metagenome (GOLD analysis project Ga0265780, IMG submission 192432) | Plant litter microbial communities from East Loma Ridge, Irvine, California - P1 T30 | ecosystem: Environmental > Terrestrial > Plant litter > Unclassified | place: USA: California...
GCGGCGCGCTGAGCACGTCGTCGCCGGCGATGGCCTCGACGGCGAAGGGGTTGTGGACGAGGGCGTTCGTGCCCGGTCCCTGCGGCGCGCTGAGCACGTCGTCGCCGGCGATGGCCTCGACGGCGAACGGGTTGTGCACGAGGGCGTTCGTGCCCGGTCCCTGCGGCGCGCTGAGCACGTCGTCGCCGGCGATCCTGGTGATGGAGACGTCGATCATGTCGGCATCCTTCCTCTCTCTTATTGAGAACGGTTCTCAATGGAGTCACGCTAGGCCGGATGGGCACGCGGACGGATCGCCTGTCCACAGGTAGCGTCGGCGCATGGGGATGTTCCAGGTCGTGCAGGCGCGGCCGAACGACGTGGACCGGCTGTGGTCGCTGCTCGACGAGGACCACCGGGAGCGCGCGACGGCGGACGCCGCGCGGGACGGCGACGCGGCGGGCACGGCGGACCCGGATCCGGACCCGGACCCCGTGGACGCCGTCGTCGCCGAGCCGCCCTCCGCCGACCGATCGCCCGCGGACGCCCTGCCCCTGCTCGAGGCTCGACGGGACCGCATCGTCGCGCTGGTCTCGGATCCCGGGCGGCCCGTGCTCCTCGCCTACTCCGGGATCCGCGCGGTCGGCTTCGCGCTCGTGGACCGCAACGGCGTCGGCGGCCGGGTGTTCACCTCGGCGGGCTGGCGCGGGCTGGGCGTCGAGGAGGAGATCCGGGCGGCCGCGCCGATGCTGCTGCGCTGAGCCGCCGCCGGGCGGGAGGCGACCCCGTCGGCCGCCGGGCGGGACGCGACGTCATCCGCCGCGGGTCGTGCGTCGCGCGGCGCGCGGCGCGCGTCGCGCCCTAGGCGACGGGCAGCAGGTACGTGGGGCTCGGTACCGCGAGGACCGCGGGGGCGGCCGTGGGCAGCCCCGTCGCCGGGTCGAGCCGGAACGTGGTGATGGTGCCGGACGCCTGGTTGGCGACGTGCAGCCGGTCCCCCGCGAGCACGTGGTGCCGCGGCATCGCGCCCCCGCAGTCGAACGCGGCGACCGGCGCGAGCCCGCCGTCGGCGCCGATGCCGACCACGGCGATGCGGTCGGATCCGCGGAGGCCGACGTACGCGAGCCGCTGGTCGGCGGACACGCGCACCTCGGCCGCGGAGTCGCGCGGGTCGGGCTCCGCCGCGCACGGCGTGGAGGCGGCGACCCGCCACGTCGTCCCGGTGCCCTCGAGCGCGTGCAGCGTGCCGTCGAGCTCGCCCACGAGCAGCACGCGGCCGGAGTCGAGGAGCGCGAGGTGGCGCGGACCGGTTCCGGCGGGCAGGTCGACGGCGACGACGCGTTCGAGGCGTCCGCCGCGGAGGACGTGCACGTGCACGGTGTCGGTGCCGAGGTCGGCGGTGAGCACGACGCCGTCGCCCACGTGCAGGGCGCTGTGCGCGTGCGGGCCGTCCTGCTGCGGGCGCGGTCCGGATCCCTCCGCGCCGAGGAGCTGGACGGCCGCGCCGATGGTGCCGTCCTCCGCGAGCGGGTGGACGGCGACGGTGCCGTCGCCGTAGTGGGAGGTGAGGAGCAGGTCGTCGACGACGTGCAGGTGGCAGGGGCCGGATCCGCCGCTCGGCTGGCCGCCCGCCCAGCGGAGCGATCCCCCGGGGCCGCGGCGGAAGGCCTCGACGCGGTCGGCCGCCTCCCCCACCGCGTAGACGACGTCGCCGCGCGCGAGGAGGAACGACGGGGAGGGCGTCTCGACCGCGGTGCCGACGACGGCGAGCCCGCCCGTGACCGGGTCGACCGTCAGGCCCGTGATGCCGATGCCGGACCCGCCCGAGTCGGACGTGTACCCGCCCGCCCACATCGAGACCTCGGGCACGGCGGCTTCCTCGGGCGTCATCACGCGGATCACCCTACGCGGCGCCCCCGACGCGCACGCCCGGCCGCTCGCGCGGGCCCCGCCTCAGTACCCGGACGACGGCTCGACGATGCCCACGAACGCTCCCGTGCGGAGGAACGCCTCGGTGTTCAGCCGGATGCGCTCGGCGAGCAGCGGCCGCACCATGTCCGGGGTGTCGGCCGTGTGCGGCGTGATGACGCAGCGCTCCTCGGAGAACAGCGGGTGGCCGTCGGGCAGGGGCTCGGGCGAGGTGACGTCGAGGCCGGCGCCGTGGATGGATCCCGCCCGCAGCGCCTCGAGCAGCGCGTCGGAGTCCACGAGCGCGCCGCGGGCGATGTTGACGAGGACCGCGGTCCCCTTCATGCGCGCGAGCTGCGGGGCGCCGATGAGGCGGGCCGTGTCGTCCGTGCTGGCGGCCGCGAGCATCACGACGTCGGCGTCGGCGATGACCTCGTCGAGGCGGTCGGCCGTGACGGTGCGGTCGGCGCCCTCGACCGGGTCGCCGCTGCGCCGGACCACCGTGACCGTGACGTCGAACGGGCGCAGCAGCCGGATGTACTCGAGCGCGATGCCGCCCGCGCCCACCACGACGACCTCCGCGCCGTACAGGGAGAGGCCGCTGGACGACGCCCAGGACGTGGCCCGCGCGCGCTTCGGGAGCTCGCGCAGGGCGGCGAGGGTGAGGGCGAGGGCGTGCTCGGCGACGGGCTGCGAGTACGCGCCCTTCGCGCTCGTCCAGACGAGGCCCGGGCGGTCGCACGCGCGCAGCGTGTCGGCGAAGGCGTCGACGCCCGCGAACGGCAGCTGCACCCACTGCACCTGCGGGTTCGCGGACAGGGTGTCCGTGAGCTCGGCGGCCCGCGTGATCGAGAGCCAGACGATGCCGCGCGTCTCGGGCGAGAGCTCGGCGACCTCGCCGCCGCCCGCGCGGACGGCCTCGAGGTAGGCGTCCTCGGTGCGGGGCAGCATCGCGATGGGGCCGGGCTCGGGGCGCGCGTCGCCCTCGAGGCGGTGGGGCGTGGCGCCGTCGACCGCGCGGTGGACGCGGCGGGGGGCGGGGGCGGATGCGGCGGTGTCGGTCATGCGAGGGGCCTCCGGGGGTGCGGGACGCGGGCGGGGGGTGCGGGCTGGTCGATCACGACGGGCGGTGCGGTGGGGTCCGGATCCGACGCCTGGGCGGCGGTCGGGCGGCCGTCGGCCGCGGCGCGCGACTCGGCGAGCCCCTGCACGTAGGGGTGCGTGGGATCCGCGAGCACGTCGTCGATGTCGCCGTAGCCGACCAGCGTGCCGCGGTGCATCACGGCCAGCCGGTCGGTGAGGCGCTCGACGACGGCGAGGTCGTGGCTGACGATGAGGGCCGAGAACCCGCCGCGGGCCTGGAGGTCGCGCAGCAGGTCGAGGACCGCCACGCGGCTCATCACGTCGACGCCGGAGGTCGGCTCGTCGGCGATGAGGAGTCGGGGCCCGAGCACGAGCGCGCGGGCGAGGGCCACGCGCTGCCGCTGGCCGCTGGAGAGCTCGTGCGGGTAGCGGTCCTGCGTGCCGGGCGGGAGGTCGAGGGCGGTGAGGAGCGTGACCACGCGGCGGGCGGCGACCTGGCTGTCGAAGCGGCGGTCGCGGGAGAAGATCGGCTCGGCGATGGCCTCGCTCGCCGTGAGCTGCGGGTGGAGCGTCGTGCCGGCGTCCTGGGGCACGTAGCCGATGGCGTAGGTGGTGCGCGTGCGGGCGCGGCGGCCCATGCGGCGGAGGCCCTGGCCGAGCACCGAGGCGTCGCCGCCCGTGATGCGCGGGACGGCGGCGCCCTCCTCGCCGGGCGGCACGAGGCCGGCGAGCACGCGCGCGAGCGACGACTTGCCGGAGCCGCTCGCGCCGACGAGGCCGAGCACCTCGTTCGGCCGGATGCGGAGGGTGACGCCGTCCACCGCGGGCGGGGTGTCGGCGCCGCGGCGCGGGGCGTACGCGAGGCGGAGGTCGCGCGCGTCGAGCACGGGCTCGGCGGACGCGGATCCGGCGGCGTCGGGTGCGCCCGTCTCGGCGTCTCGGGGGGTGTGCGTCATGCGGCTGCTCCGTCCTCGGCGAGGCCGTCCGGCCGGGCGTCGTGCCCGGCCGGACGCCTGCGCGGGTCGCGTCCCATCATGCCCGGCATCGGCCGGGCCCCGCTCGGAGGCCGCCTAGCCGTCCGCGCGCTCGGCGGCCCGGAGCGCGTGCAGCCGGCCGCGACGCTCGGCCTGCTCCGCGGGATCCGGGACCGGCAGCGACGCCAGCAGGCGCTGCGTGTACGGGTGCTGCGGGTTCCCGAGCACCTCGGCGCCCGTGCCCTCCTCCACCAGCTCGCCGCGGTACAGCACGGCGATCCGGTCGGCGAGGAGGTCGACGACGGCGAGGTCGTGGCTGATGAACAGCGCCGCGAACCCGAGCTCGCGCTGCAGCTCGGCGAAGAGCTCCAGCACGCGCGCCTGCACCGACACGTCGAGCGCGCTCGTGGGCTCGTCGGCCACGAGCAGCGACGGCTCGAGCGCGAGGCCGCGGGCGAGGCTCGCGCGCTGGCGCTGGCCGCCCGAGAGCTCGTGCGGGTAGCGGTCGCCGAACGCCTTCGGCAGCTGCACGGCCTCGAGCAGCTCGTCGACCCGGGCGCGCGCGGCCTGGGGACTCTTCGCCCGCCCGTGGACGATGAGCGGCTCAGCCACGCACTCGGCGATGGTGAGGCGCGGGTTGAAGCTCGTCGCCGGATCCTGGAACACGAACCCGATGTCGGCCCGCTTCCTCCGGAAGTCGCGCTCGCGCACGCCGAGCATCTCGGTGCCGAGCACCTGCAGGGATCCGCCGGACACGCTCGTGAGACCCGCGATGGCGCGGCCGATGGTGGTCTTGCCGGAGCCCGACTCCCCCACGAGCCCGAGGACCTCGCCCGCCTCGATGTGCAGGTCGACGCCCTTCACGGCGCGGAAGGCGGGCGAGCCGAGGCGGCCCGGGTACTCGATCTCGAGCCCCTTCGCCACGACGACCGGCGCGGCCTGCGTGGTCGACGCCGCGCGCGCCCGGGTGCGCACCGCGGCGCGCTCCTCGGTCGCCGCGACGCCCTCGCCGAGCTTCGGCACGGACGCCAGGAGGTTCCGCGTGTACTCCTCGCGCGGCGACGCGAAGAGCGTGGCCACGTCGGCCTGCTCCACGAGCCGCGAGCGGTACATGACCGCCACCCGGTCGGCGAGGTCGGCGACGACGCCCATGTTGTGGGTGATGAGGATCACGGCCGCGCCGAACTCGTCGCGGCAGCGACGCAGCAGGTCGAGAATCTCGGCCTGCACGGTCACGTCGAGCGCCGTGGTCGGCTCGTCCGCGACGATGAGGCCGGGGTCGAGCACGAGCGCCATCGCGATGACGACGCGCTGCTTCTGCCCGCCGGAGAACTGGTGCGGGTAGTGGTCGACGCGCGTCTCGGGATCCGGGATGCCGACGCGGCGGAGGATGTCGATCGCCTTCGCCCGCGCCTCCTTCTTCGAGACGCGGCCGTGGGCCCGGAGGCCCTCGATGATCTGCCAGCCCACCGTGTGCACGGGGTTCAGCGCCGTGGACGGCTCCTGGAACACCATCGCGACGTCGCGGCCGCGCACCAGGCGCAGCTCGTCGGCGGAGAGCGAGAGCACGTCGACCGCGCCCTGGCCCGTGCGGTCGCTGAGGAGCACGGCGCCGTCGGTGACGGCCGTGTCGGGCAGGAGCCCGAGCACGGTGCGGGCGGTGACGGACTTCCCCGACCCCGACTCCCCCACGATGGCGAGGATCTCGCCGGGCGAGACGGTGAGGGACACGCCGTCGACCGCGCGGACGTCGCCGCCGTCGGTCGCGAAGGTCACCCCGAGGTCGCGGATGGAGACGACGTCGCTCATGCGGCCACCTTCTTCGTCGAGGCGCGCTTGCGGGCGCGCAGCTTGGGGTCGGAGATGTCGTTCACGCTCTCGCCGACGAGCGTGAGCCCGAGGACGAGCAGCACGATGGCGACGCCCGGGAAGACGCCCGTCCACCAGACGCCGCTCGCGGTGTCCGCGAGCGCGCGGTTGAGGTCGTAGCCCCACTCGGCCGCCGACGTCGGCGCGATGCCGAAGCCGAGGAAGCCGAGGCCCGCGAGCGTGAGGATGGCCTCCGACGCGTTGAGGGTCAGGATCAGCGGCAGCGTGCGGGTGGAGTTCCGCAGCACGTGCACGAACATGATGCGCGGCGTCGACGTGCCGATGACCTTGGCGCTCTCGACGAACGCCTCCGCCTTCAGCCGCACGACCTCCGCGCGGATCACCCGGAAGTACTGCGGGATGTAGACGACCGTGATGCTGACGGCCGCCGACAGGATGCCGCCCCAGAGGCTCGACTGCCCGCCGTTCAGCACGATGCTCACCACGATGGCGAGCAGCAGCGTCGGGAACGGGTAGATGGCGTCGGCGATGACCACGAGGATCCGGTCGAGCCAGCCGCCGAGGTAGCCGGAGACGACGCCGAGCAGCACGCCGGCGAACAGCGAGAGCACGACGGCGATCACGACGACGGAGAGGGCGGTCTGCGTGCCCCAGACGACGCGCGAGAACACGTCGTAGCCGCCGACGGTCGTGCCCCAGACGTGGGTGCCGTCGGGGGCGGACTGGCGCGGGAACGACCCGGAGCCGTCGCGGCCCTGCGCGAAGCCGAACGGCGCGATGACGGGCGCGAGGGCGGCGAGCACGATGAAGATGCCGGTGATGACCATGCCGGCGACGAGCATGCCGCGCTGGAGGCCCACGCTCTGCCGCACGTGCGAGAGGAGCGGCAGGCGCGAGAGGAGCGAGCGGCGCGCCGGCGCGGCCGCGGGGACGGTGGTGGTGTCGGTCATGTCAGTACCTCACTCGCGGGTCGATGAGCGCCGCGACGACGTCGACGATGAAGTTGGTCACGGCCACGATCACGGCCAGCAGCGCCACGATGCCCTGCACGGCGACGAAGTCGCGCGCCGCGAGGTACTGCGCCAGCTGGAAGCCGAGTCCGCGCCACTCGAACGTGGTCTCGGTGAGCACCGCGCCGCCGAGCATGACGGCGATCTGCAGGCCCACGACCGTGATGATCGGGATGAGCGCGGGCTTGAGCGCGTGCCGCGTCGTGAGGCGGAACTCGCCCACGCCGCGCGAGCGCGCCGCGTCCACGTACTCGGTGCCGAGCGTGGAGATGACGTTGGTGCGCACGAGCCGCAGGAAGATGCCCGCGGTGAGGAGGCCGAGCGCGAGCGCCGGTAGCACCGCGTGCTCGAGCACGTCGCTCACGGCGGTGGGGCTGCCGAGGCGGAGCGCGTCGATGAGGTAGATGCCGGTCGGGTTCTCCAGCCGCCCGAGGGCCACCTCGACGCGCGTGTCCGCGCGGCCCGACAGCGGGAGGATCCCGAGCCAGACGGAGAAGACGAGCTTGAGGAGCAGGCCCGCGAAGAACACCGGGGTGGCGTAGGCGAGGATCGCGAGGATCCGCAGCACGGCGTCGGGCGTGCGGTCCTTGAAGTACGCGGCGACGAGCCCGAGCGGGATGCCGATGAGGAACGCGACGATGAGCGAGTAGATGACGAGCTCGAGCGTGGCGGAGCCGTACTGGAGCAGCACCTCGCTGATGAGCCGGTTGTCGGTGAGCGAGCGGCCGAAGTCGCCCGTGGCGATCTGGCCGAGGTACTCGAGGTACTGCACGATGATCGGCCGGTCGAAGCCGGCGGTCGCCAGGCGCTCCTGGAGCTGCTCCGGCGTGAGGCGGTCGCCCACGGCGGCGGAGATCGGGTCGCCCACGATGCGCATGAGGAAGAACACGAGCGTCACGAGGATGAAGACGGTCGGGATGATGAGCACGGCGCGGATGAGGATGTACTGGCCGAGCCCGATCCCCTGCTTCCGGGCCTTGGGCGGCTTGGCGCCGGGGGGTGCGGACGCGGGGACGGCGTCCGGGATGACGGTCACGGCGGATGTGCCTTTCAGGTCGGCGGAGGAGCGGTGCGGGGCGGGCGGGCGGTGCCACCGCGGGTGACACAGGAGTGGGGCGTCCCGCCGCAGCGGGACGCCCCATCCGGGGAGGGCGTCAGCCTATCGACCGCCCTCCCGCCGGTCGGCTCAGCCCTTGGTGATCGGGGCGTAGCGGAACTTGAAGGACGCGTCGAGCGTCACGCCCTTCACGTCCTTGCCGGCCACCGCGACCTGCGAGCCCTGGAGCAGGGGCAGGGTCGGCAGGTCGGCGGCGACCTCGTCCTGGATCTGGCCGATGAGCGCGTCGCGCGTGGAGGCGTCCGCCTCCGACAGCTGCTTCGTGATGAGGTCCGTCACGACGGGGTTGTCGTAGTGGTTCTTCACGAAGGACTGCGGGGAGAAGAACGGCGTGAGGTAGTTGTCCGCGTCCGAGTAGTCGGGGAACCAGCCGAGCTGGTACGCCGGGTACTCGTCGTTGACGCGGGCCTTGCTGTACTGGTCCCAGATGGTGGACTGCAGGTTCACCTGGAAGAGGCCGGTCGCCTCGAGCTGCTGCTTCACGAGCGCGTACTCGTCGTCCGAGCCCGCGCCGTAGTGGTCCGGGTTGAACTGGAGCTGCAGGGCCACGGGGGTCTGCACGCCGGCGTCGGAGAGGGCCTTCGCCGCCTTGTCCGCGTCCGGTCCGCCGTCGCCGTCGCCGTACAGGCCCTTGAGCGCCTGGTTGGCGCCGGAGAGGCCGTCGGCCACGTAGGAGTAGAGCGGCGTGTAGGTGCCGTTGTAGACCTGGGTCGACAGCTCGTCGCGGTCGATGAGGTCGGCGGCGGCCGCGCGGACCGCGAGGGCCTTGGCCTCGTCGGCCTCGCCCGTCGTCTTGCCGAAGGGCTGCGTGTTCAGGTTGAACGTGATGTAGCGGATCTCGCCGCCGGGGCCGTCGATGACCTGGACGGAGTCGTCCTTCTTGAGGTCGGCGATGTCCGTGGCGCCGAGCGAGCGGCCCGCCACGTCGATCTCGCCGTTCTGGACGGCGAGCTTCATGGTCGTCTCGTCCGCGTAGTAGCGCGCGGTGACGCCGCCGTTCGCGGCCTTCGGCAGGACGCCCTGGTAGTCGGCGTTCGGCGCGTAGGCGACGAGCTGGTTGAGCTGGAAGTCGGTGATGACGTACTGGCCGGCGAACGCGTTCGCGGAGACGATGTCGGCGGGGTCCGCCAGCGCGTCGGCCGGGAACACCTCCTCGTCGACGATCGGGCCGGCGGGGCTCGAGAGCACCTGCTCGAAGGTCTGGTCGTTGGCGGTCTTCAGCGTGAAGACGACGGTGGTGTCGTCGGGCGCCGCGACGGACTCGACGTTCGCGAGCAGCGAGGACGGGCCGTTGCCGTTGTCGGCGCCGTTGGCCGCGATGGTCGCGATGCGGTCGAACGTGAACTTGACGTCGCTCGCGGTGAGCGCGTGGCCGTTCGCGAACTTCAGGTCGGGCTTGAGCTTCACGGTGAAGTCGTTCGCCGAGGTGTACTCGCCGGAGACGGCGAGGTCGGGCTCGACGTCCGGGCTGCCGTACGGGCTGTTGAACAGGAACGGGTAGACCTGGTTCTGCACCGCGAACGAGCCGTTGTCGTAGGAGCCGGCGGGGTCGAGCGACAGGACCTTGTCGGTCGTGCCGACGACGATCGAGCCGCCGCCGGACGCGCCGTCCTCGGCGAGCGGGTCGCCTGATCCGCCGGAGCAGCCGGCGAGGACGAGGGCCGCGGCGGAGAACCCGGCCGTGGCGAGCAGGACGCGTGAGCGCCGGGAGAATGCGGACGTCATGTTCCGAATGCCTCTTTCGTGGAGGGGATCGCGCCCGCGCATCGGGAAGACACGGACGCTGTGCTGTGCATGATTTCTAACACACGGGAAACAGCAGTCCGGACCCCGGGGACGCGCGACGACGCTTCTTCACACGAATGAAACAAAGCCGCCTATGCGCGGCGGGGCCTATTCGCGGAGGGCGCGGCGCTCGGCCTCGACCTGCATCAGCTCGCGCTGGATCTCCTGGTAGCGCTCGCGTTCGTGCGTCGCGTCGGTGCGCTGCAGGCGGCCGATGAGGTCGGCCTTCCGACGCAGCAGGTCGCGCCCGACGAGCTCGGCCGTGACGCCCTTCACGTAGATCGCGAGCTTGTCGGCGTCGCCGCGGTTCGGGAGCGGCGCGACGCCCAGCTGCTTCACCAGGGTGGCGAACGACTCGGGCACCTCGAGCGCCACGCGCGACAGCCAGTCGGCGCCGCCGAGCGCGTCCATGCTGCCGATGACGCCGTCGCGCACCACCGCGAGGCTCTCGTTGACGAAGGTGACCTGCGCCGCGCGCATGACGAGGTCGTTCCCGACGAGCTCCGGGTGCTGCAGCATCGCCATGAGCGCGTCGCGCTCGAGGCGGGTGGCGAGGTCGGTGGGCAGGTCCATGAGCGACATCGACCGGGAGCTCTCGACGACCGGGCCGTCCTCGTCGCGGCCGTGCCCGCCGCGCCCCGAGGGCGTGCCGCCCGAGCGGTCCGCGCCGTCGGCCGGCATGCTGCGGCCGGCCGTCTGCACGGCGCGGCCCACCTCGGTGAGGTCCATGCCGAGCCAGCCCGCGAGCTCGCGCGCGTAGCCCGGCCGGAGCGAGGGGTCGCGGATGTCCGCGACCACGGGCGCCGCCGCCCGGAGCGCGGCGACGCGGCCCTCGACGGTGTCGAGGTCGTGGTCGGCGAGGATCTGCTTGATGGCGAACTCGAACATGGGCTTCTTGCCCTGGATCATGCGGCGCACCGCGTCGTCGCCGCGCGTGAGGCGGAGGTCGCAGGGATCCAGCCCCTCGGGCCCGACGGCCACGTAGGTCTGGGCGGCGAAGCGCCGCTCCTCGGAGAAGGCGCGCATGGCGGCCTTCTGGCCGGCCGCGTCGGGGTCGAACGTGAACACGACCTCGCCGAGCCCGCTGTCGTCGCCGAGCACGCGGCGGAGGACCTTGATGTGGTCGACGCCGAACGACGTGCCGCACGTGGCGACCGCGGTCGTCACGCCCGCGAGGTGGCAGGCCATGACGTCGGTGTAGCCCTCGACCACGACGACCTGCCGGCCGCGGCTCACGTCGCGCTTGGCGAGGTCGAGCCCGTAGAGCACGGAGCTCTTGTGGTAGACGGGCGTCTCCGGGGTGTTGAGGTACTTGGGGCCCTTGTCGTCCTCGCGGAGGCGGCGCGCGCCGAAGCCGACCGTGGCGCCCGTGAGGTCGCGGATGGGCCAGACGAGCCGGCCGCGGAAGCGGTCGTACGCGCCGCGGTCGCCCTGGCTGAGGAGGCCCGCGGTCACGAGCTCGGCCTCGGAGTAGCCCTTCGACTTCAGGTGCGAGGACAGCGCGTCCCAGCTCTGCGGCGCGAAGCCGACGCCGAAGCGCTGCGCCGCGCCCTGGTCGAAGCCGCGCTCCCCGAGGAAGGTGCGGCCGATCTCCGCCTCCTCGGATCCGAGCTGCTCGACGAAGAACTCGGCCGCGGCCTCGTTGGCGCCGAGCAGGCGCGACCGGTTGCCCTGGTCGGTGGCGGCCTGGCCGTCCTCGTAGTGGAGCTGGTACCCGATGCGCTGCGCCATGCGCTCGACGGCCTCGGCGAACGTGACGTGGTCCATGCGCTGGAGGAACGTGTAGACGTCGCCGCCCTCGCCGCAGCCGAAGCAGTGGTAGAAGCCGACCTGGGGCCGCACGTGGAAGCTCGGCGTGCGCTCGTCGTGGAAGGGGCAGAGGCCCTTCAGGGATCCGACGCCGGCGGACTTGAGGGTGACGTACTCCCCCACCACGTCGCCGAGGTTGACCCGGGAGCGCACCTCGTCGATGTCGCTCTTGCGGATCAGGGCCATTGGCTCATCCTACGTCCGGGCACCGGCGCGATCCCGGGCCGCCGGGCGTTCCGCGCGGGGCTCAGAAGACGGGCCGTGCGCACAGGCGCTCGTACCAGGCGATGGCCGACTGGTCGGTGAGGCTGGCGACCTGGTCGACGATGACGCGCTTGCGCGCCCCGTCGTCCGCGGCCTCGCGCCAGTCGCCCGCGAAGCCCGGGTCGAGCTCGTCGGCGCCGCGCGCGTGCAGGGCGTCGGCGAGGCCCGCGAGCACCTCGCGCTGGCGGGCGTAGATGGGCTGGCGCGTGTTCTTCGACATGACGAACGCCGCGACGATGCCCTTGAGCACGGCGATCTCCGCCTGGATGGCCCGTGGCACCACCACGTGCGCGCCGAAGCGGATGAGGCTGCGGTCGGTGTGCGTGGCGCGCGTGAGCTGCGTGGCGGCACCGGCGAACCGGCCGATGAGCTGGCTCGTGAGGTCCTTCAGCGCCGCCTGCGCGCCGCGGCCGCCGTCGTACTCGTCGACCCAGACGTCGAGCGAGTCGAGCCGGTCGAACGCCTGGATGAGCTCCTCGTGCGAATGCGCGCCGCCGATCCACGCGACCATCGAGTCCACGAGCTCTTCGTGGTCCACGCGGGCGCCGAGCGCGCGCACGTCCACGTAGCCGCCGACGATGGCGTCCTCGAAGTCGTGCACGGAGTACGCGATGTCGTCGCTCAGGTCCATGACCTCGGCCTCGATGCAGCGCCGGCCCGTGGGCGCGCCCTCGCGGAGCCACTCGAAGGCCGCCACGTCGTCGTCGTAGAAGCCGAACTTGCCGCGGCCCGACGGATCCGGCACCGACTGCGAGCTCGGCCACGGGTACTTGCAGCTCGCGTCGAGGCTGGCGCGCGTGAGGTTGAGCCCGTAGGCACGCCCCTCCGGGCCGATGACCTTGGGCTCGAGCCGCGTGAGCAGCCGCAGGGTCTGCGCGTTGCCCTCGAAGCCGCCGATGTCGGACGCCCAGTCGTTGAGGGCCCGCTCGCCGTTGTGGCCGAACGGCGGATGCCCGATGTCGTGCGCGAGGCACGCGGTGTCGACCACGTCGGGGTCGAGGTCGAGGCTCGAGGCGAGCTCGCGGCCCACCTGCGCCACCTCGAGCGAGTGCGTGAGGCGGTTGCGCGCGAAGTCGAGGCCCGCCATGGGGCTGAGGACCTGGGTCTTCGCGGCGAGGCGGCGGAGCGCGCTGGAGTGCAGGAGCCGGGCGCGGTCGCGCGCGAAGTCGCTGCGGCGGGAGGAGTGCTGCTCCGGGTACCAGCGCTCGGCGTCGGTCTCGCTGTACGTGGACCGTCCGGTCATGCCCTCAGCCGCCACTGTTGTGGATCTCCCCGTCCGCGATGTCCATCGCATCCTGCGCGTCGATGTCGCGGCTCTCGAGCCACCGGTCCGGCAGCGCCGTGCGCTTCATGCTGCCCTGGCGGCCGCGCGCGCCCTCGGCGCCCGCACCCGGGTAGGGCTGGTCGCGGTCGAGGGTGGCGAGCAGGCCGTCGATCTCCTCGAGCGACGACGCCGAGGCGAGCGCCGCCCGCAGGTCGCCGCCGACGGGATAGCCCTTGAAGTACCAGGCCACGTGCTTGCGCGCGTCGCGGCAGCCGCGCTCCTCGCTCTCGAAGAACTCGGCGAGGAGCTCGACGTGGCGGCGGAAGGTGTCGGCCACGGCGCCCTGCGAGGGGTGCGCGCGGGGCGTGTCGGCGGGATCGAGGCCGGCGGCCCGGGCGTGGAACGCCGCCGCGAGGTCGCCGAAGAGCCAAGGGCGGCCGAGGCAGCCGCGGCCGACGACCACGCCGTCGGCGCCGGTCTCGTCCATCATGCGGATGGCGTCCTCCGCGGCCCAGATGTCGCCGTTGCCGAGGACGGGCACGCTCGTGATGGCCTGCTTGAGCTTCGCGATGGCCGACCAGTCGGCGTGGCCGCTGTAGTAGTCGCTCGCCGTGCGGGCGTGCAGCGCGATGGAGGCGACGCCCGCGGCCTCGGCGGCGCGGCCGGCCTCGAGGTAGGTGAGGTGGTCGGCGTCGATGCCCTTGCGCATCTTGACCGTGAGCGGCACGTCGCCCGCGGCCTTCACGGCGCCCTCGACGATGTCGGTGAAGAGCCCGAGCTTCCACGGCAGCGCCGCTCCCCCGCCCTTGCGCGTGACCTTGGGCACGGGGCAGCCGAAGTTGAGGTCGATGTGGTCGGCCCGGTCCTCGGCGACGAGCATGGTGACGGCCTCGCGCACGGTCTTCGGGTCCACCCCGTAGAGCTGGATGGAGCGGACCTTCTCGGACGGGTGGTGCGTGATGAGCCGCATGGACTCGGGGGTGCGCTCGACGAGCGCGCGGCTCGTGATCATCTCGCTGACGTAGAGGCCGGCGCCGAACTCGCGGCAGAGGCGGCGGAAGGCGGTGTTCGTGATGCCGGCCATGGGCGCGAGCACCACGGGCACGTCGAGCGGGATGCCGCCGATGCGGAGGGCCGGCTCGGCGGCGGGCGCGGGCGCGCCGGGCGCGTCGGCGGCGGAAGGCACGGGGGTGAGGGTCGGAGAGGACATGACGGCTCGATTCTCCCAGACGGGACGGCGGGCGGCGGACGCGGGCGGGCATCCGCCCCGGGAGGCGGACCGAGCCGCCTGGGGAGGGACGGTCAGATGGCGCGGCCGGAGTCGATGGCGTCGCGCACGCGCGCGAGGTCGGCGGCGGGATCCGCGTCCGCGGCGGCTCCGGACGCGGCGGCGGCCGGGTCGGCGCCCATGCCGGGCACGAGGCACGCGTCGCCCTCGCAGGCGGCGGCGTCGGCGGATCCGCGCATCGCGAGCAGCGGGACCTGCGGCGCCGGCGTCGCGGCCGGCGCGACCACGGGCAGCGTCCCGGTGGCGGGCGCGGCGCTCATCGCGTCGCCTCCTCGCCCGCGACGACGCGCACGGTCTCGCCGTCGCGCGCGGCCAGCGCCTCGGCGAGGGCGGACGCGAAGACCGTCGGGTCCTGCGCGCCGGAGATGCCGAAGCGCTCGTCGACCACGAAGAAGGGCACGCCCTGGATCCCGTAGGCCACGGCCTGGGCCTGGTCGGCCCGCACGTCGTCGAGGTGGCGGTGCGATTCGAGCGCCTGGCGCGCCGCGCCCGCGTCGAGGCCGACCTCGGCCGCGAGCTCGACGAGGTCCGCGACGCGTCCGACGTGGCGCCCCTCGGTGAAGTACGCGGACAGCAGGCGCTCGACCATCTCGAGCTGCAGCCCGTGCGCCCGCGCGTGGTGGAGGAGCTCGTGGGCGAGCACCGTGTTGGTGTGCTGGAGCGCGTCGTAGTCGTAGGCGAGGCCCTCGGCGGCGGCCAGCGCGGTCATGTCGGCGAGCATGGTGCGGACGCGCTCGGCCGGGATGCCCTTGTGCCCGGCGAGGAAGTCCACCTCGGTGCCGGCGAAGTCGACCGGGGTGTCGGGCGCGAGCTCGAAGGAGCGGTAGGTGACCTCGACCGCCGGGGCGTCGGGCGTCTGCGCCGCGAACGCCCGGACGCCGGCCTCGAACCGCCGCTTGCCGACGTAGCACCACGGGCAGGCGATGTCGGACCAGACGTCGACGCGGAGGGCGGGCAGGGCGGAGGCGGGGGTGTCGGTCACGGGTGGGCAACCCGTCGGGAAGGCGGGGCATTCCCGCGGTGTTGCCCGAGCATGGCCGACAGCTCCCCCGCCCCCGTCCCGTCCGGATCCGACGACGCCGCTCCCCGCGGACGCGCGCGCGTGCTCGCCCACGCCGCGCGCCTCGGGATCGACGTCGAGGTCGTCGAGCGCCCCGACGCCTCCTCGCTCGAGGAGGCCGCCGCGGGCCTCGGCATCCCCGCGTCGCATCTCGTGAAGTCGCTCGTCGTGAAGCGCCACGACGGCGCGCTGCTCCTCGCGCTCGTGCCGGGCGACCGGCAGATCAGCTGGGCGAAGCTGCGCGCGCTCGTGGGCGTCAACAAGCTCTCGATGCCGGCACCCGAGGTCGCGCTCGAGGCGACGGGCTACGCGCGCGGCACCATCACGCCGCTCGGCGCGGAGGGCGACCTGCCGGTGTACGCCGACGGGCGGGTCCGCGGCCGCCGCATCGGCATGGGCGCGGGCGAGCACGGCGTCTCGGCGCTCGTGGACGCGGACGCGCTCGTCGCGGCGCTCGACGCGACCGTGGGCGACATCACCGACGAGCTGACGATCCGCCGCCCCTGATCCCGCGCGAGGCGGGATGGGGGACGGCGGACCGGTCGTGCGCGGAGCGGGTCAGGCGCCGATGAGCTGCCCGGCCAGGTACCCCATGAGCTCGTCGAGCGGGATGCGCTCCTGCGCCATGGTGTCGCGCTCGCGCACCGTGACGGCCCGGTCGTCGAGCGTGTCGAAGTCGACCGTGACGCAGAACGGCGTGCCGATCTCGTCCTGGCGGCGGTAGCGGCGGCCGATGGCGCCCGCGTCGTCGAACTCGATGTTCCAGACCTTGCGGAGCTCGGCGGCCAGCTCGCGCGCGACCGGCGACAGCCGCTCGTTGCGCGACAGCGGCAGCACCGCGACCTTCACGGGCGCGAGCCGGCGGTCGAGGCGGAGGACCGTGCGCTTGTCGACGCCGCCCTTCGCGTTCGGCGCCTCGTCCTCGTGGTACGCGTCGACCAGGAACGCCATCATCGAGCGGGTGAGGCCGGCCGCGGGCTCGATGACGTACGGGATCCAGCGCTCGTTCTTCGTCTGGTCGAAGTAGGAGAGGTCCTGGCCGGACGCCTCGGAGTGCGTGCGCAGGTCGTAGTCGGTGCGGTTCGCGATGCCCTCGAGCTCGCCCCACGCGCCGCCCGTGAAGCCGAAGCGGTACTCGATGTCGACCGTGCGGGTCGAGTAGTGCGAGAGCTTCTCCGCGGGGTGCTCGAAGAGGCGGAGGTTCTCGGGGTCGATGCCGAGGTCGGTGTACCAGGCGTAGCGCTGGTCGATCCAGTACTGGTGCCACTCGGCGTCGGTGCCGGGCTCGACGAAGAACTCCATCTCCATCTGCTCGAACTCGCGCGTGCGGAAGATCCAGTTCTGCGGCGTGATCTCGTTGCGGAAGCTCTTGCCGATCTGGCCGATGCCGAAGGGCGGCTTCTGGCGCGCGGCACTCAGGACGTTGGCGAAGTTGACGAAGATGCCCTGCGCCGTCTCGGGGCGGAGGTAGTGCATGCCCTCCTGGTTGTCGACCGGTCCCAGGAAGGTCTTGAGGAGGCCGGAGAAGTTCTGCGGCTCGGTCCAGGAGCCGGGCTGGCCGGTGTCCGGGTCGTTGACGTCGGCGAGGCCGTTGACGGGCGGGTGGCCGTGCTTCGCCTCGTAGGCCTCGAGGAGGTGGTCGGCGCGGTAGCGCTTGTGCGTGTGCAGCGACTCGACGAGCGGGTCGCTGAAGACCTCGACGTGGCCGGAGGCCTCCCACACGCGGCGCGGCAGGATGACCGAGGAGTCGAGGCCCACGACGTCGTCGCGGCCGTTGACCATGGTCTGCCACCACTGGCGCTTGATGTTCTCCTTGAGCGCCACGCCGAGCGGCCCGTAGTCCCACGCGGAGCGCGAGCCGCCGTAGATCTCACCCGCCTGGAAGACGAACCCGCGCCGCTTGGCGAGGTTGATGACCGGGTCGAGACGCGAGGGGGTTGCCACGTTTGCTCCTTGGTGGGGCCGGACTGGGTGCCCGGTCGGCGGACGGCGACCGCCGGCGGGGCGCCGGCGTCGCCGGGGGAAAGGCGGCCCCCAGTCTACGGGCGCGGGTCGCTCAGTCCTCGTCGCCCGCGGACCGGCGGTGCGCCAGCTCGACGATGCGGACGGTCTCGAGCGAGTCGCGCGGCTCCACCGGCACGGGTCCGCGGCCGCGGACGGCGTCGGCCATCGCCGCGTAGAAGTCGGCGTAGCGACCGCGCTCGGTGGGGATCCGCTCGCCCGCGGGGTCGCCCGCCGCCTCGACGAGGGTCCCCCAGTCGGACTCCGGCGCCTCGCCGAAGCCGGCGTCGGTCGGCGCCGCGCCGTCCTTGAGGAGCGGCTCCTGCGGGTCGAGCCCGTGCACGGCGTACGCGCCGGCGGTGCCGAGCACGCGGAACCGGGGACCCGCGAGGGCGGCGACGCGGCTGACGGTGATGTGCGACTGCACGCCCGACTCGTGCAGCAGCGAGTAGAAGGCGTCGTCGTCGCTCGCGGATCCGTCGCGGACGGTCGCGAGCTCGGAGGCGAAGTCGACGACCGGGCCGAAGAGCTGGAGCGCCTGGTCGATGAGGTGGCTGCCGAGGTCGTAGGAGATGCCGGCGGCGTCGGCCGGGGTCTCGCGGTCCTGCCAGCGGTCGCGGACGGGCCCGCCCCAGCGCTCGAAGGTCGACTCGAAGCGGTGCACGTCGCCCAGGCGTCCGGACTCGATGAGGCGGCGGACGGTGAGGAAGTCGCCGTCGAGGCGGCGGTTCTGGAAGACGGAGAAGGCGACGCCGAGCGCCTCGGCGCGCTCGATGAGCATGAGCGCCTCGTCGACGGTGGCGACGAACGGCTTGTCCATCACGACGGCGAGGTGCGCGTCGAGCGCCTGGAGGCCCTGCTGGAGGTGCGCGGAGGCGGGCGACGCGATGACGACCATGTCGAGCTCGGCGGACCGCGCGAACAGCTCGTCGGCGGAGGCGACGACGTCGGCGCCGGGGTGGCGCTCGCGCACGAGGGCCGCGCGGTCGGGGTCGGACGTGGACACCAGCGCGATGCGGTACTCCGGGCTCGCCTCGAGGAACGGCGCGTGGAAGACCCGGCCGGCGAGCCCGTAGCCGACGATCCCCACGCGGATGGGCGCGTCGGCGGCGGCGGGGTCGGACGGGGCGGCGGGGGCGGTGTCGGGTGTGCTCACCCGTCCGATGCTACTGAGCGTCCGGCGCCGGGTCGCCTGCCCGCGGGGCGTCGGGATCCTCCGCGGACCCCTCGTCGTCGCCTGCCGCATGCGCGTCGACCGCGCCGCCGAAGCGCCGGTCGCGGTGGACGTAGCTCTCGACGGCGTCCCAGAGGTCCGTGCGCCGGAAGTCGGGCCAGAGCCGGTCGAGGAACACCATCTCGGCGTACGCCGACTGCCAGAGCAGGAAGTTGCTCGTGCGCTGCTCGCCGGAGCTGCGGATGAAGAGGTCGACATCCGGCACGTCCGGCAGGTAGAGGTAGCGCTGGATCGTGCGCTCGTCGACGCGCGACGCCTTGAGCCGGCCGGCGTCCACGTCCTCCGCGATGCGCTTGACGGCGTCGCCGATCTCGGTGCGCCCGCCGTAGTTGATGCACATCGTGAGCGTCATGCCGGTGTTGTCCTTCGTCATCTCCTCCGCGACCCGCAGGTCGTCGATGACGCTGCGCCAGAGGCGCGGGCGGCGGCCGGCCCAGCGGATCCGCACGTTCCACGCGTTCAGCTGGTCGCGGCGGCGGTGGATCACGTCGCGGTTGAAGCCCATGAGGAAGCGGACCTCCGCGGGCGAGCGCTTCCAGTTCTCGGTCGAGAACGCGTACACGGACAGGTGCGTCGCGCCGAGCTGCACGGCGCCGGCGACCGTGTCGAACCACGCCTCCTCGCCCGCCTGGTGCCCGGCGGTGCGCGGGAGGCCGCGCTGGTTGGCCCAGCGGCCGTTGCCGTCCATCACGACCGCGATGTGCTTCGGCACGAGCTCGGCGGGGATGGCGGGCGGCCGCTCCCCCGTCCAGTCGAGCGGCAGGTCGGTGCGGCCGGGGACCTCGGGGCGTCGGCTCATGGGGTCGTCTCCTGTGCTCGGGATCGGTCGGCGGGGTCGGCGGTCGCGCGGGCGGCGGTCGCGTCGTCGGGGTCGGCGTCGCGCGGCGTGGCCCGCACGACGGACGCGGTCGCGGCGGCGAGGGCGGCGGCGGGATCCGGGTCGGCGCCGTCGAGGTCGGGCGCGTCGAGCGGCACGGGCTGCTCGCTCGGAGGCAGCAGCTGGCGGGCGTCGCTGCGGTCGACGAGGCCGAGCGAGCGGATCCCGCGGTCGAGGTGCCACTGCGCGTACGCCGCGACGACGCCGCTCGCGCGGGCCTGGGACCGCAGCGTCGCCGCCTCGGCGTGCCGCCAGTCGCCCGTGAGGAGGGCGGACAGGAGCGCGAGGGTGTCGGGGTCGAGGCGCGGGGATCCGGGCGGCGCCGCCGCGTCGGCGACCACGCCGCCGAGCTGCACGACGAACGCGGAGTGGGGTCCGGGCGCGCCCGTGACCGCGCAGTCCTGGAAGCTGGGCGCCCAGCCCGCCATCGAGAGGCTCCGCAGCAGGTACGAGTCGAGCGTGAGGCTCGCCCCGTGCTCCCGGCGGCTCAGCGACCGGAGCGCGCCGACGAGGAGCAGGTACTGCTGCAGCGAGCCCTCGTCCTCGGTGACGCGGTCGGCCGTCTCCACCATCGCGCTGGCCGCCGTGTAGCTGCCGTAGTCGGTCGCGATGAGGGCGCCGTAGGAGGCGATGGACTCGGCCTGCGTGATGATGTCGAGCGTCCGGCCCTCGAAGAACTGCGCGTCGGCGACCATGAAGGGCTCGAGCCGCGCGCCGAACTTCGACTGCGTGCGACGCACGCCCTTCGCGACCGCGCGGATCTTGCCGTGCTGCCGCGAGAGCATCGTGACGATCCGGTCCGCCTCGCCCAGCTTGTGGGTGCGCAGGACGACGATCTCGTCACGGTAGAGGGGCACCCGTCGATTATCCGCCCCGCACCCTGGCTCCCCCTCCGCCGCCGCGCGGGTCGGGTCCGGTCCGCCCGGCGTCACGGGTCCGGGAGCGACGCCCGCGCTGTGCTATCAAGGGGAGGCCATGGATCCCGTCCCCCTCACCATCCCGCTGTGGGCGGACCTCCTGGCGGTGAGCATCGGCAGCCTCCAGGGCGCCATGTTCGCGGCGGGCTTCCGCGACCGGCGGCTCGACCTGCTGGGCGTCGCCATCATCGGCACGGCCACCGGGCTCGGCGGCGGCCTCCTCCGCGACGTGTTCCTCAACGTCACGCCGGCCGCGCTCTCCAGCAACTGGCTCATGCTCGTCGCCGTGGCCGCGGCCCTCGGCGGCATGCTGCTCGAGCGGATCTTCACCCGGCTCGACGTCGTCATCACCGTGCTCGACGCGCTCACCATCGGGCTCTTCTGCGCCATCGGCACGTCGAAGGCGATGGCCGCCGGCGTCCCGGAGGTGCCCGCCGTGTTCATCGGCGTCGTCTCGGCGGTCGGCGGCTCGTTCGTGCGCGACCTCCTGCTCAACCTGCCCATCGCCATGATGCACGTCGGCTCGCTCTACGCGGTCGCCGCCGGCGTGGGCGCGATCATCGTGGTCGCGCTGGCCGCGTTCGGCGTGCCGATGTGGATCGCCGCCATCGTGTGCGTCGCGGTCACCGCCACCACGCGGCTCCTCGCGGTGCGCTTCGGCTGGAGCCTGCCCGAGCAGCGGGCGCTCAGCCGCCTGCGGTTCACGGCGCTGCGCCGGCCGCGTCCGCGCCGCTGACCGGGCGCGACGGGAGCCCGCGCGCGTCGGTCCCCGAGCACCGAGGACCGCGCGCACGACGACGGCCGGGCGTCGCCGCCCGGCCGTCGTCGTCGTCGTGCCCCGCGATCAGACCGCGGCCAGCTCCGGCTCGCGCACGCTGCGGCGGATCGCCCGGTTGACGCCCGAGACGATGGCCTCGAGCGACGCCGTGGAGCTGTCCTCGTCGATGCCGACGCCCCAGAGGCGCACGCCCTCGACCTCGAGCTCCACGTAGGACGCGGCCAGCGCGTCGCCGCTCGCGCTGAGGGCGTGCTCCACGTAGTCGAGGAGGCGCACGTCGACGCCCTGGTCGGCGAGCACCTGCAGGAACGCCGCGATCGGCCCGTTGCCCGCGGCGGACGCCTGCCGCACCTCGTCGCCGTCGCGGAGCTCGACGTCCAGGGAGACGGATCCGCCCATGTCGCTCGAGGTGCGCGTGGAGGTGAGCTCGAACCGGCCCCACTTCTCCTCGACGCGGTCGAGCGGCGCGGGCAGGTACTCGTCCTGGAAGATCGACCAGATCTGCGCGCTCGTGACCTCGCCGCCCTCGGCGTCGGTCTTGGCCTGCACGACGCCGGAGAACTCGATCTGCAGCCGGCGCGGCAGGTCGAGCGAGTGGTCGGCCTTCAGCAGGTACGCGACGCCGCCCTTGCCGGACTGCGAGTTGACGCGGATCACGGCCTCGTAGGAGCGGCCGAGGTCCTGCGGGTCCACCGGCAGGTAGGGCACGGCCCACGGGATCTCGTCCACCGTCCTGCCCTGGGACGCGGCGTCGGCGGCCATGGCCTCGAAGCCCTTCTTGATGGCGTCCTGGTGCGACCCGCTGAACGCGGTGTAGACGAGGTCGCCCGCCCAGGGGCTCCGCTCGGGCACGGCCAGCTGGTTGCAGTGCTCGGCGGTGCGCTTGATGCCGTCGAGGTCGCTGAAGTCGATCTCGGGGTCGATGCCCTGCGTGAACAGGTTGATGCCGAGGGCGACGAGGTCGACGTTGCCGGTCCGCTCGCCGTTGCCGAAGAGGCACCCCTCGATGCGGTCGGCGCCGGCCAGGTAGCCGAGCTCGGCGGCGGCGACGGCCGTGCCGCGGTCGTTGTGCGGGTGCAGCGACACGATGACCTCGTCGCGGCGGTCGATGTGGCGGCACATCCACTCGATGGAGTCGGCGTAGACGTTCGGGGTCGCCATCTCCACGGTCGCCGGCAGGTTGAGGATCACCTTGCGCTCGGGGGTCGGGTCGAGGACCTCGACGACGCGGTTGCAGATCTCGGCCGCGAACTCGAGCTCGGTGCCCGTGTAGCTCTCCGGCGAGTACTCGTAGTAGACGTCCACGTCGGGGATCGTCTCCTCGTACCGCTTGCAGAGGCGCGCGCCCTCGAGCGCGATGTCGATGATCCCCTGGCGGTCGGTGCGGAACACCACGTCGCGCTGCAGCACGCTCGTGGAGTTGTAGAGGTGGACGATGGCCTGCTTCGCGCCGCGGATCGACTCGTAGGTGCGGGCGATGAGGTGCTCGCGCGCCTGCGTCAGCACCTGGATGGTGACGTCGTCCGGGATCGCGCCCTCCTCGATGAGGCTGCGCACGAAGTCGAAGTCGGTCTGGCTGGCCGACGGGAAGCCGACCTCGATCTCCTTGTAGCCCATGCGCACGAGCAGGTCGAACATGATCCGCTTGCGCTCGGGGCTCATCGGGTCGATGAGGGCCTGGTTGCCGTCGCGGAGGTCGACCGCGCACCAGCGCGGGGCCTGGGTGATCCGGCGGGCGGGCCAGGTGCGGTCGGGCAGCTCCACGGTGATCTGCTCGTGGAACGGGCGGTACTTGTGGATCGGCATCCCGCTGGGGGTCTGCGTGCTCTTCATGGTCGTCTCCTCGTCGATGTCGGGTCAGCCGTGACGGGACTCCGCGACGAGGAGGGCCGGATCAGGCCTCGCCGCGGCGACTAAGGAGGAGGCGGCCGGACTGCATGCGTCCACGGTACACCGGCCTCCGGGCGGTCCGCACCCGCGGGCGCGCGGCCGCGTCGGTCAGCGGGCGGAGCGGAGCACGCGCGTGAGGTCGCGCACCGACGTGGACGGCAGGTAGGCGCGGGTGAGCGCGAGCCCGATGGTGGGGAGCGCCGTCGCGTCCGGGTAGGCCATCATCAGCGGCACCAGCTCGGGCTGGAACTTGCGCTTGAACTCGAGCAGCGAGCGGAAGCCGTACACGGGCTCCAGCGAGTCGGCGAGGAACTCGAGGATCCGCTCCACCGCGCTCTCCCGGCGCTCCTCCCCCGGCGCGTCCGACTCCCCGGCGGAGGACGCGGCCCGGGTCTGCGCGAGGGGCGCCGCGGAGAGGCTCATGAACTCGATGCCGTCCTCCTTCATGCGCATCGCGGAGCGGGCGATGAGGAACTCCATCACGCCGTTGATGCCGTCGGGCCGGCGCCGCATGAAGTCGAGCGTCCAGCCGACCACCTGTCCGTCGCGCCAGGTGGGCAGCCAGCTCGTGGCGGCCTGCACCCGGTCGTCGGCGTCGACCGCGAGCATGAGCCGCACCTGCGGGTCGCGCAGCTCCTCGACGCCGCCGAGCGTGAAGCCCATCTCGGGCAGCTCCTTCTCGGCCACCCACTCCTCGGACATCTGGTCGATCTGGCCCGCCCAGGCCAGCGGCAGCTCCCCCCACGTGGTCCACTCGGCGCGGATCCCCGCCCGGTCGGCGCGGTTGATCGAGGTGCGCACGTCCTGCCACTTCTTGCCCGTGGTCTGCCACGTGCCCGGGCGCACGACCGTCTCCTCGGCGACGACGAGCGTCTCCCAGCCCATGTCGCGGAAGATCGGGGTGAGGGACGCGGGCACGCTGTAGAAGACCGGCGTCCAGCCGTTGTCGTCGGCGTAGCGCGCGAACTGGCCGAGGACGTCGCGGAGGGCCCGCTCGTCGTCGGCGGGCGCGCCGAAGGGGGCCGCCGTGGTGATCGCGACGCTGCCCACCACGCGGTAGGCGACGACCGTGGCCCCGTCCGCCGCGATCCAGTACGAGTTGCCGGGCCAGGTCGCCATGTGGGAGAGCGATCCGATCGCCCCGCGCTCGAGCGCCGGTCGCACGAGCGACGCGGCCCGGGGCACGGCGGCCATGCGGACGTCCGCGATGGCCCGGAGGCTCGCGATCACGAGGATGATCCAGAACGCGGGGCCGACGCCGCGGTACACGACGTCGGTGATCGGGTCCGTCGGCAGGAAGTCGAGCGACTCGCCGCGGAGGAACGACGCCGGGATGAAGCGGTCGGGCGCCTCCGCCACCAGGTCGTTGAGGTCGACGGTGCGCGTGAAGCCGTCCGCCAGCGCGAGGCCGACGCCCACGAAGAGCGCCATGAGGCCCGCGAGCGCCGCGCCCACCGTGATGAGGAAGCGGCGGATGGCCGGGGCCGTGGAGAGGATCGTGAAGTGCCGCCGCATCAGCACGAGCACGATGGCGCTGCCGAGCGGCAGCAGCACGGACGCCACGAGCGCCGCCACCGCCTCGGGGTGCGCGGACGGGGACGCGGACAGGCGCGGCGAGACCATGTCGCGGTGCACGAGCATCCCGAAGGCGTACGCCGACAGGACGGCGAGCAGCGCGTTGACGGCGACGGCGAGCCACACGGCGAAGCGGCGCCCCCGGGCGAGGCCGTAGGCGGCGACGAGGAGGGCGAGCAGCGGGGCGACGGACAGCAGGATCGGGCCCACGCCGCCGCCGATGCGGGCCAGCATGATCTCCTGCAGGCAGTCGTGCGTGAAGTCGCTCGACAGGCAGCGCGTGGAGATGGCGTCGCCCGGCACGCGGTCGTCGACGAACAGGAGCGCGATGGGCGCGAGCGGCCCGTAGCGGCTCCGCGACAGCAGGGCGATGGCCGGGCCGGTGCCGAGGATGCCGACGACGGCGGCGAGGATCACCCGCACCTCGTGGTGGGAGCTGCGCTGCCAGCGCGCGCCGCCGGCCGGCCGGTGGAGGAGCCCGCCCGCGACGCCGCCCGCGATGATCGCGAGGAGCCGGTACAGGTCCGACGGCTGACCGGAGTACAGCAGGAACACGAGCACCACGACCGCGAGGACCACGCGGATGCGCCGCCGCCACAGCACCCCGGCCCACGCGCTCGAGAGGGCGAGGACGCCGGCCACCGCCGTGAGCGGATCCGCCGTGGCGATGCCGCGCACGCCGTGCGACCACAGCTCGCCGTCGACGAGGCCCTGCGCCTGCACCGCGATGCCGAGGAGCGATCCGACGGTGCCCGTGAGGACGAAGCCGAGGAGGGTGCGCCACCAGCCCATCAGCCGCTCGGCGGCGCCGACGAGCACGAGGACGGCGAGGAGGGAGACGACGAGCTCGACGGGCCCGTCCGTGAGGAAGGCGGCGGTCGCGGTCGTCCACCAGTGGCCGCGTTCGACGACCGGGACGTAGCCCGTCGCCAGGTCGTGGTGGATCACGTGCGCCCAGTGGTCGGACACGGCCGGGAGCACGCCGAGCAGCAGGATCACGGCCGCGATGCCCAGGGTCACCGGCTCGGCCAGGAGCCGGGCGGCCAGCGCGCGGGTGGCGCCCCGGACGGTGAGGATGCGGGGACGGGCGCTCATCGCGTGAGCCCCAGCCGCTGCGCGAGCGTCGGGGTGACGTCGGCGACGCAGAGGTTGACGGCCCCCCAGTCGTGCGCGCGTCCCGGTGCCGTGCTCATCCGCGTGACCATGCCGGCGGCCTCGGCGGCCGCCCGCACCTGCTCGACCTCGGGCCGGTACTGCTGGTCGTTCTCGCCGACGCAGAAGTACGCCGCGCTGTCCGCGTACGGGCGCATCGCCTCCATGATGGCCGCCGGGAACGCCGCCGCGTACTGCGCCTGGGAGCCGCCGAAGCCGGCTGCCACGGTGTCGCCGCCGCGCGACGGGGCGACCTCGCCGGAGATGTCGACGAACGTGCCGAAGAGGTCGGGGTGCGACGACCCGAGCTGCGCCGCGCACGTGCCGCCCTGCGAGAAGCCGAGCACCGCCCAGTGGTCGCGACCGGGCAGCACGCGCAGGTGGGCGGTGATCCACGCCGGGACGTCCACCGTCAGGTACGTGTCGGTGTTGCCGAGCGGCGAGTCGACGCACATCGGGTTGGCGCCCTGCGCCCCGAGCTGGTCGGGGATCACCACGATGGGCGCGAGGCCCCCGTGCGTCGCGGCGAAGCGGTCGAGGACCTTGTCCACGCGGCCCGAGTCGACGAGGTCGAGCGGCGAGCCGGGCTGCCCGGACATGGCCACGACCACGGGCAGCGCGGGGGCGTCGGCCACCAGCGCCGCGGGCGGCAGGTACACGAGCGCGTCGCGGGCGGGGAACCCGGACTGGGTGCCCGGGATGGTGACGCTGCCGACGCGGCCCCGCGGGGGCAGGTTCTCCTGCGCCTTCCAGGTCGCCTCCACCGGGTCGCTCGACGCGGGTTCGGCGGCGGGGTCCTCCGGACCGGCGACGGACGACAGGTCGAGCGGTCCGATGCGCGACAGGCCGAAGGCGGCCGCGATGTTCGGGTACTCCTGGATGTCCGCGTTGATCCCCACGGCGGCCGAGAACGCCACCGCGGGCACGGTCACGGCCGCGACGACCGCGTGCAGGACGCGCAGGCGGCGCGGCGCCGGGCCGATTCCGCCGACGCCCGTGACCGCGCGCCTGCTGCCGAGCAGCGTCACGACGGCGAGTCCGAGCCCGAGCCCGCCGAGGGCCGTCCACGCCCGCGTCGGGCCGGACAGGATGACGCCGAAGAGGTCGAGGGCGTCGCCGAGGATCCAGGTGAGGGCGAGGCCCGCGACGGCGCCGGTCGCGGCGCCGATGAGGAGCGCGCGCCGGGTGCGCCGGGGATCCGCGCTGCGGGCGCCGGTGCGCAGGCGCGCCCGGCGGGCGATGACGGCGAGGAGCACGAAGACGACGATCGAGCCGACCGTCGACGCGGTCACGAACGACGCCGAGATGATCGGCAGGTCGGCGAGGTCGTGGAGCACGGAGGGTTCCTCTGGAACGGGGAGCGGTGGCGGCGATCGAATCTAGCCCACCGGCCCGGGCGGACCCGGGTGGGCGTGCAGAGCGGCTAGGCGCGCGGCTGCGTCCCCGTGAGACGGTGCTCGAAGGCGAAGACCACGAGCTGCACGCGGTCGCGGAGGCTGAGCTTCGCGAGGATGCGGCTCACGTGCGTCTTCACGGTCGCCTCGCTGAGGAACTCGGCCTGCGCGATCTCGGCGTTGCTGAGGCCGCGCGCCGCCAGGACGAAGATCTCGCGCTCCCGGGAGGTCAGCGCGGCGAACGCGGGCGGCGCGACGCGGGGCTGGGATCCGGGGTCGAAGTGCTCGAGCAGCTGGCGGGTCGCGGAGGCCGCGATGACCGAGTTGCCGGCGTGGACCGTGCGGATGGCGGCGAGCAGGAACTCGGGGTCGGCGTCCTTCAGCACGAAGCCGCTCGCGCCGGCGCGGATGGCGCGCGCGGCGCTCTCGTCGAGGTCGAAGGTGGTCAGCACGAGGATCCGCGGCGGCCGCTCGCCGCGGGCGTCCGCCGCGCGCAGCACCTCGGCGGTCGCGTGGATGCCGTCCATCACCGGCATGCGGATGTCCATGAGGATCACGTCCGGCCGCTGCTCCCGCGCTAGACCCACGGCCTCCTCGCCGTTGGCCGCCTCCCCGGCGAACTCGAGGTCGGGCTGCGAGGAGATGAGCATGCGGACGCCCGTGCGGAACAGGGCCTGGTCGTCGACCAGGGCGACGCGGATCGGGGGTGTCGGCACGGGGGTCCTTCTGTCGGGGCGGAGCGGGCGGGGTGGAGCGGCTGTGCGGTGCGGCGGAGGGCCGGGGTCACGGTCAGGGTCGCGCGGGCGGATCGTCGGCGGCGCGCCGGGCCGCGGCCGCGACGCCGCGGGCGGCGGCGGTGCGGTGCGGGCTGACGGCGGCGCCCGGCGTCGCGGTGCCGGCGGCGGCCGCCTCGGGCGGGAAGAGCTCGTCCAGGGTGAGCGGCCGGCTGCGGGCGTCGGGTCCGGTCGCGGCCTCGGCGCCGGCGACGGGCACGCGCGGGACGGGCCGGGTCGCCGGCGCGAAGGGGACCCACGCCGAGACCGTCCAGACGCCGTCGCGCACGCCCGCGGAGAACCGGCCGCCGGACAGCGTCGCGCGCTCGCGCATGCCGGCGAGCCCGTGGCCGACCGGCTGCGGGGAGGTCGCGGGCGCGGGCGGCAGCACGGGCAGCGCGATGATCCCGGTGGTGGTGCGCGGCGGCCGGACCGGGTCCGGCAGCGTGCGGCTGCGCACCGCGACCGAGACGCCGTCGGGCTCCCACGCCAGCTCCACGTCGACGGGATGCGCGACGTCGCCGTGCCGCAGCACGTTGGTGAGCGCCTCCTGCACGATCCGGTACACGGCGAGCTGCTGGCCGGTGCCGAACGCGCCCGGCTCCCCCGTCTCGACGAAGGCGATGGTGAGGCCCGTGGAGCGCATCTGCTCGATGAGGTCGCTGAGCTCCTTGAGCTCGGGCTGCGGGCTGTCGTCGGAGCTGTGCCGGAGCTGCGCCAGGAGGATCCGCACGTCGCCCAGCGCCTGCCGGGCGGTCGTGGAGATGGTGCGGAGCGCCTGGTCCGACGCCTCGGGATCCACGAGCCGGGCGTACCGCGCGCCGTCGGCCTGGGCGATCACGACGGCCAGCGAGTGCGCGACCACGTCGTGCATGTCCCGGGCGATGCGGTTCCGCTCCTGCTCGACCACGACGTCGTGCAGCGCCCGCGCCTGGTCGCGCTCGGCGGTCTCCTGCGCGCTCCGGCTGGCATGCGACGCGCGCGACGCGACGACGAGTCGGCCCGCCGTCCACGAGGCGAGCAGAACGCTCCACGCGCAGAGGAGGAGGAAGAGCACGAGGGTCGCGTACGCCGTCCACTCCCCCGTGCTGAAGGCGGCGCCGCCGATGGGCACCCGGCCGGACTCGTACGAGAGGTAGAGGGCCGCGACGACGCCGCCGACGAGCGCCGAGGCGAGGCCGAGCGCGCGCACGAGCCGGCCCCCGTAGGCGGCGGTGCAGTAGACGACGCCCGCGACGGCGAGGTCGCCGGGCTCCACGCCCACGCCCGCGCCCATCTGGATGACGGCGCCCGCCCACGCGACGGCGAGCGAGAGGCCGGGCGACAGGCGGCGCACGGCGAGGGCCGCGCCCATGACGAGCACGAGGACGAGCGAGACCGGCGAGGTCGTGAACGAGAAGACGCCGAAGGCGCCGGCGGCCATGACGCCGATCGACCCGGGGGCGAGGAGGGCGACGAACGCCACGGCGAGGACGACGTCGAGGACGACCTGGTACCTCGGGATCCTGCGCAGCATGGGACCACCGTACGGGCCGCGCCCGGCGGACGCGCCCGCCTCGGCCGAGGATCCGCGGCCCGTCGCCCCGATCTCATCCGCGCGATGTACGCGCGGCGACCGACGGGCGGACGGGCCACCGGGCGGCCCGGCCGCCGGTCAGAAGCCGAGGCGGCCGAGCAGCTTCGGGTCGCGCTGCCAGTCCTTGGCGATCTTCACCCGCAGGGAGAGGAAGACGCGCTTCCCGACGAGCGGCTCGATCTGGGCGCGCGCCACCTGGCCCACGTGCTTGAGCCGCGACCCCTGGGCGCCGATGACGATGCCCTTCTGGCTGTCGCGCTCGACGAAGAGGTTCGCGTAGATCTCGAGCAGCTCCTTGTCCTCGCGCTCGATCATGTCGTCGATCGTGACGGCGAGGGAGTGCGGGAGCTCGTCCTGCACGCCCTCGAGCGCGGCCTCCCGGATGAGCTCGGAGATGCGGGCCTCGAGCCCCTCCTCGGTGACGGCGTCGTCCGGGTAGAGCTGCTCCGAGACGGGCAGGGCCTTCAGCAGCTCGCCCACGAGCGCGTCGAGCTGGATGGCCTCGACCGCGGAGACGGGCACGATCGCGTCCCAGTCCCGGAGCTCCTGCACGGCCAGGAGCTGCTCGGCGACCGCGTGGCGCGACGCGGAGTCCGTCTTGGTGACGATCGCGATCTTGCGGGCCCGCGGGTACTCGTCGAGCTGCTCGTTGATGAACCGGTCGCCCGGGCCGATCCGCTCGTCGGCGGGGATGCACAGCCCGATGACGTCCACGTCGCCGAGCGTGGTCTGCACGAGGGAGTTGAGCCGCTCGCCGAGGAGCGTCCGCGGGCGGTGGATCCCGGGGGTGTCCACGAGGATCAGCTGCCCGTCCGGCCGGTGCACGATGCCGCGGATCGCCTTGCGCGTCGTCTGCGGCTTGGAGCTCGTGATGGCGACCTTCTCCCCCACGAGCGCGTTGGTGAGCGTCGACTTGCCCACGTTCGGCCGGCCGACGAAGGAGACGAAGCCGGCGCGGTAGGCGGGCGCGCCGCCGCGGGGCTTGCGCTTCGGGCGGGCGGCCGCGGCCGCGGCGTCGGCGTCGCGGTCGATGCCCCACGCCTCGTCGGAGAGCGGCGCGGGCGCGGCCGCGTCGGCGGACGCCTCGGTCTCCGCTCCCGCGGCGGTGGTCGCGTGGTCCGCGGCGTCGTCGTCCCGGGGGTCAGTCATGGTCGTGTCCTCTGCTGGTGGCGGCGCCCGCGGGGGCCGCCTCGTGGTCGTCGTCCTCGTCCGCGCGGTCGCGCTCGACGAGGATCGTGCTGATGCGCGTGCGGCGCCCCTCGACCCGGTCGGCCGTGAGCACGAGCCCGCCGACCCGCACGACGGATCCGCGCTCGGGCAGCCGGCCCAGGGTCTTGGCGAGCAGGCCGCCGGCGCTGTCCACGTCGTCGTCGTCGAGCTCGAGGCCGAACAGGTCGCCGAGCTCGTCGATCGGGAGCCGGGCGCTCACACGGTACACGCCGTCCCCGAGGTCCTCGAACTCGGGCACGTCGCGGTCGTACTCGTCGCTGATGTCGCCCACGAGCTCCTCGATGAGGTCCTCGAGCGTCACGAGGCCGGCGATGCCGCCGTACTCGTCCACCACCATCGCGAGGTGGTTCGACTCCAGCTGCATCTGCCGGAGCAGCGCGTCGGCCTTCTGCGACTCCGGGACGAACACGGCGGGTCGGGCGAGGTGGTCGACCGTCGTGCGCTCGGCCTCCTCGGGCCGCTCGTAGACCATGCGCGCGAGGTCCCGCAGGTAGAGCACGCCCTCGATCTCGTCCGAGTCGCGACCCGTGACGGGCGCCCGCGAGATGCCGCGGGAGAGGAAGAGCCCGAGGGCGCTGCCGACCTGGGCGGTCTGCTCGACCACGACCATGTCGGTGCGCGGGATCATCACCTCGCGCACCACGGTGTCGTTGAACTCGAAGATGGAGTGGATGAGCTCGCGGTCGTCCTCCTCGAGCACCTCGAGCTCCGTGGCCTCGTCGACCATGCTGAGGAGCTGCTCCTCGCTGGTGAACGTCGCGACGGTCTTGGGCCGGCCGGGCGTGACGCGGTTGCCGAGCGCGACGAGCGCGTCGGCGACCGGGCCGATGGCGACGCGGATCACGCGCACCATGAGCGCCGTCCACGCGAGCAGCGGGCGCGCGTGGACGCGGCCGACGGAGCGCGGGCTCGCCCCGACGAGCACGAAGGACACGGCCGTCATGATGGCCGCGGCGAGCAGCAGCGTGATCCACCACTCGGCGATCGTGTAGGCCAGCGCCAGGGTGACGAGCACGGCGGCGCTCGTCTCCGCGATGATGCGCACGAAGCTCAGCGAGTTGACGTAGGCGCCCGCGTCGGTCGAGATGGCGAGCATCGACCGCCGGGCGCGCGACGCGAGCGCGAGCTCCTGGATGTCGGCGCGGGAGAGGGACGAGATGGCCGCCTCGGAGGCGGCGAAGAGGCCGCCGAGGACCACCAGGAGGAAGGCGGGGACGAGGAGGGCGAGCATCGTCGGCGGGTCAGCGACCGCGCTCGCTCATGGCGAACCCGATCAGGATGTCGCGCTGGAGCCCGAACATCTCGCGCTCCTCGTCGGGCTCGGCGTGGTCGAAGCCCAGCAGGTGGAGGATGCCGTGCGCCGTGAGCAGCAGGATCTCCTCCATCGTCGAGTGCCCGGCCGTCACGGCCTGCTCGGCCGCGACCTGCGGGCACACCACGATGTCGCCGAGGAGGCCCGCGGGCGTCGGCCGGTCCTCCGTGCCGGGGCGCAGCTCGTCCATGGGGAAGCTGAGGACGTCCGTGGGGCCGGGCTCGTCCATCCACTGCACGTGCAGCTGCTCCATCGCGCCCTCGTCCACCATCACGATGGCCAGCTCGGCGTCGGGGTGGACGTGCAGGGTGTCGAGCGCGTACGTCGCGAGCCGCTGGATGAGCGGCTCGTCGACCTCCACGGCCGACTCGTTGTTGATCTCGATGCTCATCGGGTGCTCCCAGGGGCGGTGCGGCGCTCGGCGCGGAGGTGGTCGGCGGCCTGGCGCTCCGCGTCGTAGCGCGTGTACGCGTCCACGATGCGGCCGACCAGGGTGTGCCGCACGACGTCGTCGCTCGTGAGGCGGGAGAAGTGGATGTCGTCCATGCCGTCCAGCACGCGCGTGACGAGCTGCAGCCCGCTCGAGCCCGTGGGCAGGTCGACCTGCGTGATGTCGCCCGTGACCACCATCTTTGAGCCGAAGCCGAGGCGGGTGAGGAACATCTTCATCTGCTCGGGCGTGGTGTTCTGGGCCTCGTCGAGCACGACGAACGCGTTGTTGAGCGTGCGGCCGCGCATGTAGGCGAGCGGCGCGACCTCGATGGTGTTGGAGGCCATGAGCTTCGGGACGAGCTCGGGGTCCATCATCTCGTTGAGGGCGTCGAAGAGCGGGCGCAGGTACGGGTCGATCTTGTCGGTGAGCGAGCCGGGCAGGTAGCCGAGCCGCTCCCCCGCCTCGACGGCCGGCCGCGTGAGGATGATCCGCTCGACCTCCTTGCGCTGCAGCGCCTGCACGGCCTTGGCCATCGCGAGGTAGGTCTTGCCGGTTCCGGCGGGGCCGATGCCGAAGACGATCGTGCTCTCGTCGATCGCCTGCACGTACTCCTTCTGGCCCTGCGTCTTCGGCCGCACCGTGCGGCCGCGCGACTGCACGATGGCCTCGCTCAGGACGTCGGACAGGGTCCGCCCGTCGTCCTCGCCGAGCCGGCGCGCGCTCGTCTCGATCTCCTGGGGTTCCACGTGCTGTCCGTCCTCCACCATCGCCACGACCTCGTCGATGAGCCGACGGGCCGCGGCCACGTCCGCCCGGGTGCCGACGAGCGTGATCTCGTTGCCGCGGACCCGGACGTCGACGTCCGGGTGCTCGCGCTCGATCTGCCGGAGCAGCCGGTCCTGCGGTCCGAGGAGGCGCACCATGAGCACGCCGTCCATCGTCGCCGTCTGCTCGACGCGGTCCGCCGCAGCCGACGCGCCGCCCCGCGGGTCAGAGCCCGACATGGTCCTCCCGGCCGCCGAAGCCGGCGAGCACGTGGGCGTGCACGTGGAACACGGTCTGGCCGGCGTCGGCGCCCGTGTTGAAGACGAGCCGGAACTGCCCGTCCGCGCGCTCGGCGCCGATGCGCGACGCGACCTCGACGACCTCCGCGAGGAGCGCGGGATCGCCCGCGGCGAGCTCGACGACGTCGCGGTACGCGGCCGTCTTCGGCACCACCAGGACGTGCACGGGGGCCTTCGGGGCGATGTCCGCGAACGCGATGACGCGCTCCGTCTCCGCGACGATCTCGGCCGGGATCTCGCGGGCGACGATGCGCTCGAAGACGGTGGGCTCTCGGGTCTCGCTCATGCGTCCAGCCTACGCGGCACCCGCGACGTCACCATCGCCCGAGCGCCGCGTTGACGAGCGCCAGCGCGGCGGGTCCCGCGGTCGACGTGCGGAGGATCCCCGACCCCAGCGCGACGGGGATGGCGCCCGCCGCGCGCAGGGCCTCCACCTCGGCCGGGCCGATGCCGCCCTCGGGGCCCACGACGAGGAGCACGTCGGACGCGGCGTCCGCGCCCGTGGCCGCCAGGTCGAGCTGTGAGAGCCGCATCGCGGCCGTCGGGTCGAGCACGAGGACGCGGGCCGTCGCGGCCATCCGCACGAGGTCCTTCGTGGTGGCGAGCTGCTCCACCGCGGGCACGCGGGGCCGGATGGACTGCTTCACGGCCTCGCGCACGATCGCCCGCCAGCGGTCGCGGCCCTTGGCGACCTTGGCGCCCTCCCACCGGGAGACCGAGCGCTGCGCCTGCCACGGGATCACCGCGTCGACGCCGAGCTCGGTCGCCGCCTGCACGGCCAGCTCGTCGCGGTCGCCCTTGGCGAGCGCCTGCACGAGTACCACGCGCGGCGACGGCTCGGGCTGCTCCTCGACGCGGTCGACCCGGAGCTCCAGCCGCTGCGCATCCGCGGTCGTGACGATGCACGACGCGATCGTCCCGCGGCCGTCGCCGACGAGGAGCGCCTCGCCCGCCCGGATGCGCCCCACGGTGACCGCGTGGCGCGACTCCGCGGCGCCGAGCGCGACGACCCGGCCGACGGCCAGGTCGCCGTCGCCGAGGTCGTCCGCCAGGTGGAAGTGCGCCACGGTCAGACGTTGAGGAAGCGGTCGCGGAGCTTCTGGAACAGGCCCTGCTGGAAGTGCGCCAGGTGCGGGGCCGGCGCCTTGTTGCGCTTGGCGAACTGCTGGATGAGGTCGCGCTCCTTGTGGTCGAGCTTCTGCGGCGTGACCACCTGGATGCCGATCTTGAGGTCGCCGCGCCCGGAGCCGCGGAGCTTCGTGACGCCGCGGCCGCGCACCGTGATGATCTCCGCGCTCTGGATGCCGGGGCGGAGCTCGAGGTCGACGTCGCCGTCGAGCGCCTCGATGCGCGCGTCGCTGCCGAGGATCGCGTCGACCATGCTCACCTCGACGGTGGCCAGGAGGTCGTCGCCGTTGCGGCTGAAGACGTCGTGGTGCGCGACCTTGATCTCCAGGTAGAGGTCGCCGTTCGGCCCGCCCGCGGGGCCGACCTCGCCGGAGCCCGGCATCTGGAGGCGGAGGCCCGTGTCGACGCCGGCCGGGATGTCGACCGGCACCGTGCGGCGCGCGCGGACGCGGCCCTGGCCGGCGCAGGTGGGGCACGGGTGCGGGATGACGGTGCCGTAGCCGCGGCAGGTGCCGCAGGGGCTCGACGTCATGACGTTGCCGAGGAGCGAGCGCACCTGGCGCTGGATGCTGCCGGAGCCGCGGCAGATGTCGCACGTGACGGCGCTCGTGCCGGGCTGCGCGCAGGATCCGTGGCAGGTCTCGCACACGACGGCCGTGTCGATCTCGAGGTCGCGGTGCACGCCGAAGATGACCTCCTCGAGCTCGACCTCCACGCGGAGCAGCGCGTCCTGGCCGCGCTCCTGGCGCGAGCGGGGACCGCGTCCGCCGCCCCCCTGCTGGCCGCCGAAGAACGTCTCGAAGATGTCGCCGAAGCCGCCGAAGCCCTGGCCGCCGCCCCCGCCGAACCCGGCCTGCGGGCCGAGGTCGTACTGCTGCCGCTGCTGCGGGTCGGAGAGCACGTCGTACGCGTGCGTCACGAGCTTGAACCGCTCGGCCGCGTCGGGGGCGTCGTTGACGTCCGGGTGCAGCTGGCGCGCCTGCTTGCGGTACGCCTTCTTGATCTCCTCGGGCGTCGCCTCGCGGCTCACGCCCAGTACTTCGTAGTGGTCAGCCACGTCGGGCCCTTCGGTGGTGATGGTCGTGGGGAACAGGGGCGGTGCGCCGGCGTGCGGGCGTCACCGCTCCTCGAGCAGGCGCGAGAGGTAGCGCGCGACCGCGCGCACCGACGCCATGTTGGTGGAGTAGTCCATGCGGGTCGGGCCGAGCACGCCCAGGCGCGCGAGCACGCCTCCCGACGAGCTGTAGCCGCTGGTGAGCACGCTCGTCTCGCCGAGCCCGAACGGCGCGTTCTCCCGGCCGATGCTCACGGAGACGCCGTGCTGGTCGGCCTCCATCTCGCCGAGCAGGCGCAGGAGCACCACCTGCTCCTCGATGGCCTCGAGGACGGGCGAGATGCTGCCGGGGAAGTCGCGCTCCGTGCGGGCGAGGTTCGCGGATCCGGCGAGCAGCAAGCGCTCCTGGCGGTTCGCGAGCACCTGCTCCACGAGCGTGCCCGCGAGCGCGGAGGCGGCGGCCCGCTGGGCGGGCTCGACCTCGTCGGCCAGGGTCTCGAGCCGCGCGGCCGCCTCGGCGAGGCCGAGGCCGCCGACGGCCGCGTTCACCCGCGTGCGCATCGCCGCGAGGAACTCCTGGTCGGGATCGCCCTGGAGCTCGACGACGCGCTGCTCGACGCGGCCCGTGTCGGTGATGAGCACGGTGAGCACGCGCGTGGCCGACAGCGCGACCAGCTCGACGTGCTTCACGTGGCTCGTCGCGAGCGACGGGTACTGCACGAGCGCGACCTGGTTGGTGAGCTGCGCGAGGAGCCGGACGGTGCGCGCGAGGACGTCGTCGAGGTCGACGGACTGCCCCAGGAACACGTGGATGGCCTGGCGCTGCGCGGGCGTGAGCGGACGCACGTCCGCGAGCTGGTCGACGAAGAGCCGGTAGCCCTTGTCCGTCGGCACGCGCCCCGAGGAGGTGTGCGGCGCCGCGATCAGCTCCTCCTCCTCGAGCAGGGCCATGTCGTTGCGGATGGTGGCGGCCGAGACCCCGAAGGCGTGGCGCTCCACGATGGACTTGGAGCCCACGGGCTCACGGGAGGACACGTAGTCCTGCACGATCACCCGGAGGACGTCGAGTCCGCGTTCCGAGACCATGGCGGCTCCCTCCTGGCACTCGTCGGTTCTGACTGCCAATCGTACCGCGTGGATCCGACGGTCCGGCATTGCCGGTCGCGCGTCGGCGGAGGTAGCGTGGAGGCGCCGGGCGAGGCCGGGCACCACCCACGATCCCGCGCGATCCCCCGGCCTCCCGCCGTGCCGCGCACCGAGAGGCCCGCGATGTCCGCACCCGATCCCCACCCCTACGGCGCCCCCGCCCCCCTGACCCCGGCGGAGGACCGGCTGTGGGCGTCGCTCACCCACTTCCTCGCGATCCTCATCGTGCCGTCGTTCATCGTGTGGCTCGTCTTCCGCGAGCGGGGCCGCTTCACGGACCAGGAGGGCAAGGAGGCGACGAACTGGACGATCAACGTCGCCGGCGCGCTCGTCATCCTCAACGTCCTCCAGGCGGTGTTCGTGGTCATCCCGTTCCTCGGGATCCTCATCTCCGTCCTGCTCGGCCTCGTGATCTTCGCGGTCGTCGTGGTCAACATCGTGTTCGCGATCATCGGCGGCGCCCGCGTCCAGGGCGGCCGGCCCTATCGCTACCCGCTCAACATCCGGTGGATCAAGTAGGCGTCACCCGGTGAGCGCCCGGATCCGGCACGTCGCCGTCGACTGCCTCGACCCGCACGGGCTCGCGATCTTCTGGGCGGGCGTCACGGGCTTCGCCGAGGACCCCGACGAGCCCAACCGGCCCGGCGAGGACGCCGCGTGGCTCGGCGACCCCGTGTCCGGCCTCGGGATCATCCTGCAGCGCACGGACGCCCCGAAGACGTCGAAGAACCGCGTCCACCTCGACCTGGCGCCCGACGACCGCACGCGCGACGAGGAGGTGGACCGCGTGCTCGCGCTCGGCGCGACGCTCGTCGCCGACCGCCGGAACGCGGACGGCAGCGGCTGGGTGGTGCTCGCCGACCCCGAGGGCAACGAGTTCTGCGTGGAGCGCAGCGACGCCGAGCGCGAGGCCGGCGACGAGGTGGGCGCGGTCGTCCTCTGACCCGTCCGGGCCGCGCGGCGCTCCGCGGGCCGCTGGTCGTCCCGCGCCGCGTCAGTCCTCGAGGAGGCGGCGCACCACGGCGTCGGCGAGGAGCCGCCCCGACAGGGTGAGCACGAGCGTGCCCGCGAGGGCGGCGCGCGGATCCACGAGGCCGTCGGCGATGAGACCGGCGACCTGGCGGCGGCCCTCGACCGTGAGGGTCGGGATGGCCAGGCCGTCGCGGATCCGCGCCCCCAGCAGCACGCGCTCCACCTCGCGCGTGGCGTCGTCGAGCGTCTCGCGGCCGGCGCCGGGCGAGGCCCCGGCGAGCACGCGGTCGGCGTAGGCGGCCGGGTGCTTCACGTTCCACCAGCGGACGCCGCCGACGTGGCTGTGCGCGCCGGGGCCGACGCCCCACCAGTCGTGGCCCTGCCAGTAGGCGAGGTTGTGCCGGCTGAGGCGGCCGCCGCGGGCCCAGTTGCTCACCTCGTACCACTCGTAGCCGGCCTCGCCGAGCATGCGGTCGGCGAGCTCGTACATGTCCGCCTGGAGGTCCTCGTCGGGCTCGGGCACCTCGCCGCGGCGGATCTGCCGCGCGAGCTTGGTGCCGGGCTCCACGATGAGCGCGTAGGCGGAGAGGTGATCGGGTTCCTGGGCGATCGCCTGCGAGAGCGAGGCGCGCCAGTCGTCGATGGTCTCCCCCGGGGTCCCGTAGATGAGGTCGAGGCTCACCTCGAGGCCGGCGGCGCGGGCGCCGCGGACGACGGGCGCGATGCGCGCGGGGTCGTGCGTGCGCTCGAGCGTGGCGAGCACGCGGGGCACGGCGGACTGCATGCCGAACGAGACGCGCGTGAAGCCGCCCGCGGCGAGGGCGGCGAGGTAGGCGTCGTCGACGCTGTCGGGGTTCGCCTCGGTCGTGACCTCGGCGCCCTCGGCGATGCCCCACGTCGTCCGCACGGCGTCGAGCATCCGCACCAGGTCCTCGACCGGCAGGAGCGTGGGGGTGCCGCCGCCGAGGAACACGGTGGACGCGGGGCGCGCGGGGACGCCGGAGGCCCGGAGCGCGGATCCCGCGAAGCGCACCTCCTGCACGGCCTGCGACGCGTAGTCCGACTGCTTGACCCCGCGGAGCTCGGGCGCCGTGTAGGTGTTGAAGTCGCAGTACCCGCAGCGCACCCGGCAGAACGGCACGTGCAGGTAGACGCCGAACGCGCGCTCGTCGGCGCCCTCGGCGGCGGAGGCCGGCAGCAGGCCGTCGGCGGGGGCGGGATCGGCGAGGGGCAGGGCGGACGGCATCCGTCCATCATCCCCCGGCGGGGAGGGCGGTCCGCGCAGCGGGCTCCGGCAGGATGGGCGCATGACCGACGCCCCCTCGCCCCGGCCCCTCCACGTCCTCTGGGACGTCGACGGCACGCTCCTGCACAACAGCCCGCGCTCCGGCAGCATGTACCACCGCGCGATCGAGCTGGCGGCCGGCGAGCCGCTCGAGGACCGCACGGTGCACGCGCACGGCAAGACCGACGGGCAGATCATCTGGGAGACCCTCGACGTCTACGGCCTGCCGGAGTCCCTGCACGCGCCGGTGCGGCAGCACCTCGAGGAGCTGTCGCGCGTCGAGCACTACGGACCCGGTCGGCGCACCGTCCCGGTCGGCGTCCCCGAGCTGGTGGCCGACGTCGCCGCGCGGGGGTGGGTGAACGCGCTGCTGACGGGCAACTCGCCGCTCCGCGCCCGGTACAAGCTCGACGGCGCCGGGCTCGACGTGGGGCTCTTCGACTGGGACGCATCCGCGTTCGGGCACGAGGCCAGGATCCGCAGCGACCTCACCCGACGGGCCGCGGCCGAGCTCGTCGGCGCGCCCGTCGTGATCATCGGCGACACCCCCGCGGACGGCGTGGCTGCGGAGGCGGCGGGCTTCCCGTTCGTGGCCGTCGCGACCGGCGCCTACGACGTGGACGCGCTGCGGGCGCCGGACGCGCACGCCGCGCTCGTCGTGCCGGACCTCCGCGCCGGGCACGACGAGGTCCTCGCGTTCCTGGACGGGCTCGCCGCGCGCTGAGCCGGGCGACCGAGGGTCCGGATCGCGCCGTCCCCGGGATCAGGCGGACGCGACGGCCGGGTGCAGCGAGCGCAGGTAGCGGCGCGTGAAGACGCCCTGGACGACGCGCAGCGCGGGGCTCGCGAGCCGCAGCGGCCACGAGGCCGGCCGGGAGAAGACGCGGAGGGTGAGCCAGACGCTGCCGTCGGGCTCGCGCGAGACGAGGAACGCCTCCTCGCCGCTGAAGGGGTGGCCGGGCAGCGTGCCGTAGGCGAAGCCGACGCGGTCGGCCTCCTCGACGGTGTACACGACGCGCACCGGCGCCTCGGGGTGGAACGGGCCGAACGGCATGCGGAGCACGGCCGAGGTGCCCGACGTGATCCACGCGGTGCCGTCGTCGCCGTACAGCGCCTCGCGCGGGCGGTCGGCCGGCGCCTGCGGCACGCCGTCCTCGTCGAACTCGAGCCCGCGGTAGCCGGGCTCGTCCGGCACCTCCTGCTCGATGCGCGTGACGTCGATGCCGCTACCGCGCTGCACGCCCCACGTCATGAGGAGGGCGACGGCCTGCTCGAATCGCTCGTCGCCGCTGCCCAGCCGGGCGCTCGCCTCGGAGGGGCGGTAGCCCTCAGGCGGGTAGGTCAGGAGGTCGACGGCCTGGGTGCCGCCGACGGAGCCGTACGTGACGGCGGTCGCGGTGTAGGTGCTGCGGCGCATGCGGATCAGACTACGGCGTGGGGCTGCGAGACCCCGGCGCGCGACCCGGACGACGTCCCGCCCGCGAGCCCGCCCGATGCCCCTCCGCGGACGCCCACCCCCGATCTGGGGTCCGCCGGAGACCCCGGTCATCCGTCCGGATGACGCCGGGACGGGTGCCCTCATCCGGGCGCTGTAGTCCCGGTCAGAAGCGTTATCCGTCCGTGACCCGGGGTTCTCTTCCGCGTCTTCCCGGGCAGATAGCTTTCAGCCATGGCCGGTTCGACCGGCTCAGGGGAACGTCAGCTCACGCGTCGTCGAACCGGTCCGCTCGCGGGTCGGAGATGGTCGAGGCGCGGATGCGACGCCGCCCGGCATCCACTCCCATCACCCCTCGACCACCGCGTCGACCATCGGAAGGCCACCGTGAACCGCTCGATCCCCGCCCTCGTCCTCGCCGGAGCCATCGCGCTCGGCGGCGCCCTCGTCGCCACGCCGGCGCAGGCCGCGCCCGGCGACGGCACCTACTACTCCGTCCCGTTCAGCGGCGACCTCTACACGACCGTCGAGGCCGACGGCGGCTTCTACCTCGAGATCGCCACCTTCGACGAGTGGGCCGCGGACGGGCTGCCGAAGCCGGTGCCGAGCCGGGTCGCCTACCGCACCTACACGTGGTCCCCGACGATCTACGCCGACGTGCAGACCGAGGCCGCAGCCGCCTCATTCGCCCTCACGTACGGACAGTGGCGTGCCGCTGGTTCGCCGAAGCCCACCGACGACCGCCTCGCGGTGGACGGCCAGGCCTTCCGCTACGGTTACTCCTCCGAGGTCTTCGTCGGTCAGGGCAGCTACGGCGACGACCTCCCGGTCAACCACAAGCTGACCTTCGCGGAATTCGCGCACCTCGGCTACCCCGCTCCCGACGTCCTGAGCTACTCGTTCAGCAAGCTGTCCTGGCTCCCCTCGATCGTCGGCCCCGAGACGGGGACGGGCGAGGACGCGGCGCTCGACTTCGCCACCTGGGACTACTACGCCCGTCCCACCCCGCGGATCGTGAAGTCGTTCGACGGCGACAGGTTCTGCCAGGCCGCGGGCTCCGCGGACATCCGCTACATCGGCATCGCGGCACCGGACGGCGTGAAGCTCGACTTCGGCCAGTGGGTCGAGGCCGGTTCCCCGCAGCCCGCGCGCTGCTGACGTCACCCCCGCACCCCGGCATCCCGGTGTCACCCCCGGCACTCGCGCCATCCGACCGCATGACCATCAGCTCCTCACCACGAAAGGCATCATGAACCGCACGATCCGCTCCCTCATCGCGGCCGTCGTCGTCGTCGGCAGCGCCGCCGTCGCCCTGCCTGCACACGCCGCCACGAGCGCCGGGCACTACTACTCCGTCCCGTACAGCGCCGACCTCTTCATCGACGTGGACTCCCCCGACGGCCCGACCGTGGTGCCTGCGACCTTCGATGACTGGAAGCAGGACGGCTTCCCGAAGCCGCGGCCCGCCTCCATGGCCTACGTGAAGTACACGTGGGACTCGACGATCTTCGCCGACGCCACCGCCGGTCGCGTCACGTTCTCGGCGTACCTCGACTACGCGTCCTGGACGAAGCTGGGTGCGCCGACGCCGCGCACCGACCGTCTCGCCGCGGACTCCACCGTGTACCAGTACCGCGGTTCCGACGAGCTCTTCGTCTCCGCCGGCGTCGCCTTCGCGGACGAGCCCGGCCAGCACAAGCTGACGTTCTCCGAGTACCGCCACCTCGGGTATCCCGCCGTCGTCGGGCCCCAGGAGGAGCCCTATCGCAAGCTGTCGTGGAGCGACAGCATCGTGGGAAGGGACCTCTACACCGGCGAGGTCGCGCGGATCGACTTCGCGACGTGGACCTACCTCGCGCAGCCCACGCCGCAGGTCGTCGCCTCCTTCGACGGCGACCGGTACTGCCAGGCCGCCGGCTCGCCGGACGTCCGGTACTCGGGTCTGGCCGCACCGGACGGCGTGACCCTCACATTCGGCCAGTGGGTGGCCGCCGGTTCCCCGCGTCCGACGACCTGCTGACGGACGCCGACTCACGAGCACGACGCGCCCCCTGCCTCGAGGCAGGGGGCGCGTCGTGCGTGCGAGGGTCGGCCCAGCTCGTCCTTCCCCCTCCCGTGTCGCCCGAGGACCCGGCGATGGACGCCGCCAGGGGCAGGGGAAGCTCCCACGAGTGCACCGGAGGACGACGACGACTCCCCGGTGGTGCGAAAGTGCGAGCGACGCGGACGGATGCAGGTCATGCTCGGACCCGACCGCCTCGCGGTCCTCCTGCCCCATCCCCATCGCCCGAGAGGCCCCATGAACCGTTCCCTCACCGCGCTCGCCCTCGTCGGCGCGCTGCTCGTCGGAGGCGCCGTCGCGGCCGCCCCCGCCAGCGCTGCCGAGGCCCGGACCCGGTCGTACCACTCCGTGCCGTTCCTCGACGATCTGATCCTCGTCGACGGAGACGGCGACCCCGAGGACACCGTCACCACGATCGCCACCTTCTCGGAGTGGCGAGCCGACGGGTTCCCCGCTCCCATCCGGGAGTCCGCCACGTTCTTCGGGTCCACGTGGTCTCCCGTGGTGCACGCCGAGATCGCGCTCCCCGACTATCCCGTGTCGCTGCCGATCAGCTACGGCGAATGGCAGCGCGCCGGCTCCCCGCGCCCGGTCACCACGCGCCTGTCCTCGACGGCCAGCGCGTACAAGTGGGCCTCGTCCAGCGAGGTCTTCTCGAGCATCGGGTCGCTGTCGCGTTCGGTCGGACGCACCGAGTTCACCGACCACAAGCTCACCTTCGACGAGTACCGGCACCTCGGCTCGCCGGCCCTCGCGAAGCAGCCCGGCGAGGGGAACGTCTTCTACGACAGCGCCTACGTCCGCAAGCTGCCGTGGCTGCCCTCCATCGTGATCGAGGACACGAGGAACGTGCAGGGCGAGCTGCTCTCCTACGACTCGTGGGCCTCATACGCGTATCCCACGCCGCAGGTCGTGACGTCGTTCCCCGGGGACCGGTACTGCTCGGCAGCCGGATCTCCCGACATCACGTACTCCGGCTACGCAGCGCCCGACGGCCTGAAGATGACCTACTCCCAGTGGGTGGCCGCAGGCTCCCCGCGACCGACGACCTGCTGAGGGCCGCTTCCTCATCGCATGCACGACGCGCCCCCTGCCTCTCGCGGCAGGGGGCGCGTCGTGCATGCGGAGGACGCGGCTACTTGGCCTTCTTCTCCGTGTCGCCCGAGAGCGCGGCGATGAACGCCTCCTGGGGGACCTCGACGCGGCCGACCATCTTCATGCGCTTCTTGCCCTCCTTCTGCTTCTCGAGCAGCTTGCGCTTGCGGGTGATGTCGCCGCCGTAGCACTTGGCGAGCACGTCCTTCCGCATGGCGCGGATGGACTCGCGGGCGATGATCCGCGCGCCGATGGCCGCCTGGATCGGCACCTCGAACTGCTGGCGCGGGATGAGCTCGCGGAGGCGGCCCGTCATCAGCACGCCGTACGCGTAGGCCTTGTCGCGGTGCACGATGGCACTGAACGCGTCGACCTGCTCGCCCTGCAGCAGGATGTCGACCTTCACGAGGTCGGACTCCTGCGAGCCCGCGGGCTCGTAGTCGAGCGACGCGTAGCCGGCCGTCTTGCTCTTGAGGTTGTCGAAGAAGTCGAACACGATCTCGCCGAGCGGCATCGTGTAGCGGATCTCCACGCGGTCCTCGCCGAGGTACTCCATTCCGAGCAGGATCCCGCGCCGCGACTGGCACAGCTCCATGATCGTGCCGACGTAGTCCTTGGGCGCGAGGATCGCGGCCTTCACCACGGGCTCGGACACGCTCACGATCTTGCCGCCCGGGAACTCGCTCGGGTTGGTGACCGTGACCGTCTTCTTGTCCTCGCTGGTGACCTCGTAGATCACGGAGGGCGCGGTCGTGATGAGGTCGAGGCCGAACTCGCGGGAGAGGCGCTCGGTGATGATCTCGAGGTGCAGGAGCCCGAGGAACCCGCAGCGGAAGCCGAAGCCCAGCGCGACCGAGGTCTCGGGCTCGTAGACGAGCGCGGCGTCGGAGAGCTTCAGCTTGTCGAGCGCGTCGCGGAGGTCGGGGTAGTCGGATCCGTCGATCGGGTAGAGCCCGGAGAAGACCATGGGCAGCGGCTCGGTGTAGCCGGGCAGCGCCTCGGTCGCGGGACGCGCGGCGGTCGTGACGGTGTCGCCGACCTTCGACTGGCGCACGTCCTTCACGCCCGTGATGAGGTAGCCGACCTCGCCGACCCCGAGGCCGTCGGACGGCGTGGGCTCGGGCGAGCTGACGCCGATCTCGAGGATCTCGTGGGTGGCGCGCGTCGACATCATCGCGATCTTCTCGCGCGGGCTCAGCTTGCCGTCGATCATGCGGACGTAGGTGACCACGCCGCGGTAGGCGTCGTAGACCGAGTCGAAGATCATGGCGCGGGCGGCGCCGTCGGGGTCGCCGACGGGCGCCGGGATGGTGCGGGAGACCCGGTCGAGGAGCTCCTCGACGCCGGCGCCGGTCTTGCCGGAGACGCGCAGCACGTCGGCGGGGTCGCCGCCGATGAGGGAGGCGAGCTCGGCCGCGTACTTGTCCGGATCCGCCGCGGGCAGGTCGATCTTGTTGAGCACCGGGATGATCGTGAGGTCGTTCTCCAGCGCGAGGTAGAGGTTCGCGAGCGTCTGGGCCTCGATGCCCTGCGCGGCGTCCACGAGGAGGATCGCGCCCTCGCACGCGGCGAGCGAGCGGGAGACCTCGTAGGAGAAGTCGACGTGCCCCGGGGTGTCGATCATGTTGAGCGCGTAGGTCTTGCCCTCCAGCTCCCACGGCATGCGCACGGCCTGGCTCTTGATGGTGATGCCGCGCTCGCGCTCGATGTCCATGCGGTCGAGGTACTGGGCGCGCATGGCGCGCGACTCGACGACGCCCGTGAGCTGCAGCATGCGGTCGGCCAGCGTGGACTTGCCGTGGTCGATGTGGGCGATGATGCAGAAGTTGCGGATGGACGCGGGGTCGGTCGCGGCGGGCCGGAGGGCCTTCGTTGCTAGGGGGCTCACGCGTTCCTTCAGGGGGGTCAGTGCGGTGGGGCGGAACCACGATCATCCCATGCGGCGGGCGACCGGGCATCGCTGCTGACCGCGCGTGCGCGCGTGCGCTCTCAGAACCCGATGGCCGTGCCGCCGGGGAGCGCGTCGTCGAGATCCGCATCCTCCGTCTGCCCGAGGAGCGGCCGGACGAGCGCACCGCCGTCGGCCCCTTGCACGGTCACGGCCTGGAGGCCGACGGGGCGGTAGAAGGCGACGGCATCCGCGGGCACGTCGAGGAAGTCCTGCGCGGAGTCGAGATACGCGACCATGCGCGTGCCCGGCGGCAGGGCGGACCGCTGCTCCTCGAGCGTCGCGCCCGGGCGCTGCAGCTCGACCATGATCCGGCCGTCGAGCTGCCATCCCGCGGCCGCCGAGGCCAGCCGGTCCACCCGGAGCTCGACCAGGACGGTGTCCACGCGGGCTCCCCCGCCGTCCCGGAGTGCAGGCGGCCGGGCCGCGCGGACGCAGCGGACGGTCCCGAGCACGACCGCGTCGCTCGCGGCGGCCATCGACGACGTGTCGACGAACGGGTCGTAGTCGACCACGCCATGCACGAAGACGCTCCGGGCGACCTCCACGTCGAAGGGAGCGTCGCCGTCGGGCGTCGCGGCGGTGGGCGGGCGGCCATCCCCGCCCGCCCCGACGAGCGCGGCACCGACGACCGTAGCGGCGACGGCGGAAGCCGCCAGCCCGATGCCGAGCGCACGACGCCGGCTCCAGCCTGTCGGCGAGGGCCGGTGTCCGGACGCGTCCTCCTCGTCGGCGCGCGCGATGAGCAGCGCGCGGCCCCGAGCCAGGGCGGCGCTCGTCACCACGGGCGGGTCGCCTCCTGATCGCTCGACGGTGTCGAACAGCCGGTCATGCATCGTCCGCTCCGATCCTCGCGCTCTGCGCGTCCTCGACGAGCGGGCGCAGACGGCGCCTCGCCCGGTGAAGCCTGCTGCCGACCGTGCCCTCCGGGATGCCGAGAGCACGGGCGATCCCGGCGTGGTCGAGACCGCCCCACGCGTGGAGGAGGAGCACGTCGCGCTCGCGATCCGGGATGCGCGCGAGCTCCGCGCGCACGGCGTCGATCCCACGGGCCGCGTCGATCCGGTCGGACGCCGCGCCTTCGGCGTCCATCGGCACCGCGGCATCGTGGAACGCCGCCATGCCGCGGTGGGCGCGAGCGTCGCTCCGGCGATGCCGGTGGATCAGGTTCGTGGCGATGCCGAGCAGCCACGGCAGGGCGTCCGGGCGTCCGAGGTCGTAGGAACCGCGTCGCTCGAACGCGACGAGGAAGGTGGACGACATCACGTCCTCCGCGGCCGTGACCCCGACCGCGCGCGCGGCGTACCGGTGCACGGTCGGTGCATGTCGGTCGTAGAGCTCCGCGAACGCCCGAGGGGTCGTCGAGGACCTCTCGATGATGTCGCTGTCGGTGCTCACATCGGGTATCGCCCGGCGCGGGTCCGCGCTTTCACGATCCACGACGTCCGGGCGTGTCGTGTCGCGCGGCCGACCCGCACGGGACGGTCAGCGCCGGACGATGTCGTCGACGGCCGCATCGAGCTCCGGCCACCGGAACCGGTAGCCCGCCGCCTCGAGCGCCTCCGGGACGACCCAGCGGCTCTTGAGGACGAGCTCGGGCTCGGTGCGGAAGAGCCACATGCCGACCTCGAGCATCCACCGGTTCGCGGCGAGGCCGACCGGCATGCCGACCGCCCCGCGGAGCACCTTCATCAGCCGGCGGTTCGTGACGGGCGCCGGGCTCGACGCGTTGATCGGTCCCTCGAGGGAGGGCGTGTCGCGGACGAAGCGGATGATCCCTACGAGGTCGTCGATGTGCAGCCAGCTGAAGACCTGGCGACCCTTCGTCGGCTGGAAGACGTGGTGCGCGCCCGCCCGGATGCGCGACGGGCGCCCCGGGAACCGCCCGTCGAGCTGCGGCCCGCCGAGGCCGAAGCGCGCGAGGCCGAGGAGCGGCTGCAGCGCGCCGTCGCGGCCGAGGACGATCGCGATGCGGAGCGCCACGCGGCGGGTGGCGGGCAGCTCGGGCGCGAAGAACGCGCGCTCCCACGCTCGCCCGACCGACGGCGAGAAGTCGTCGCCGAGCTCGCCGGTCGACTCGGTCTGCGGACGGTCGGTCGCGTGCCGGTACACCGTGGCGGTCGAGGCGTTGATCCACACGGGCACGGGCGACGCGCTGTCCTGGATCGCGCGCCCGAGCTCGGCCGTCGTCTCCACGCGCGAGCGCAGGATCTCCCGGCGGTTCGCCACGCCGTAGCGGCAGTTGACGCTCTTGCCCGCGAGGTTCACGAGCAGGTCGGCGCCATCGAGGAGGCGGCGGATCCCCTCGGCGTCGCCCCAGCGCGCGTCGGCCCCCGCGCGTCCGATGGTGCGGACGCGATAGCCCTCCTCCGTCAGCTCGCGGACGAGGACCTGCCCGATGAAGCCGGACGCGCCCGCGACGACCGCGGTGCGCGCGGCGCCCGGCCCCGGCGCGTCGCTCACGCGCCGAAGCGCGTGCGGCGCTCGACCGTCGTGCCGACGCCGTCGGCCCAGGTGTAGACCGTGTCGCCGCCGATGATGACGTGCTCGGCGCGCGACTGCACGTCGAGCGGGTCGCCCGACCAGATCACGACGTCGGCGTCGAGGCCCGGGGTGAGCGCGCCGACGCGGTGGTCGAGGCGCAGTATGGCGGCCGGGTTCGCCGTGATCGCGCGGATCGCGACGTCGGCGGGCAGCCCGTCCTTCACCGCGAAGGACGCCTGGTGCACCAGGAAGTCGATGGGTACCACGGGCGCGTCGGTCGTGATGGCCATTAGGACGCCCGCGCGGTGCAGCGCCGCGAGGTTCGCGACGGCGCGGTCGCGGAGCTCGACCTTGGAGCGGGAGGTGATCATCGGGCCGAAGATGACGGGGATGCCGCGCTCGGACAGGACGTCCGCGATCTTGTCGCCCTCGGTGCCGTGGTTGACGACGAGCCGGTAGCCGAACTCGTCGGCGAGGCGGATCGCGGTGGCGATGTCGTCGTGGCGGTGCGTGTGCTGGTCCCAGGCGAGCTCGCCGTCGAGCACGCGCACGAGCGTCTCCTTGCCGAGGTCGCGCGAGAACGGCTTGCCCTCCTTCTCGGCGTGGTCGCGGGCCGCGCGGTAGTCCTCCGCGTCGCGGAAGGCCCGGCGGATCACCATGGCGACGCCGAGGCGCGTGGACGGCGTGCGGTCCTTGGCGCCGTAGACACGCTTCGGGTTCTCGCCGAGCGCGCTCTTGACGCTCACGGAGTCGCTCACGAGCTGCTCGTCGATGGTGCGGCCTCCCCACGACTTGATCGCGACCGACTGGCCGCCGATCGGGTTGCCGGAGCCGGGCTTCACGACGATGGTCGTGACGCCGCCCTTGAGCGCGTCGCGGAAGCCCTCGTCGTCGATGTCGATGGCGTCGATCGCGCGCACCGAGCTCATGTCGGGGTCGGTCATCTCGTTCGTGTCGTTGCCCGCGGGGCCGTTGGCCTCCTCGTGGATGCCCACGTGGCCGTGCGCCTCGACGAAGCCGGGGAGGACCCAGCGGCCGGCGGCGTCGATGACGGTGGCGCCCTCGGGGACCTCGACGTCGGCGGCCTGCCCGACGGCGGCGACGAGGCCGTCGCGGAGGAGGACGGTGCCGCCGGGGATCGGGGCGCCGTCGACGGGGACGACGTGGCCGCCGACGACGGCGGTGACGGTGGATGCGGAGGCGCGGACGGGGGCGGTGGGATCTGCAGGGAGGGCCATGCTCCGAGCCTAGGACGGCGACGGCGTGCCGGACGCGGCGGGCGGGGCGCCGCGGGCGCCGGACGGGGCGCCGCGGGCGGCGGGCGGGGCGCCGCGGGCGGGGGACGGGGCCGCGGGCGGGGGACGGGGCCGCGGGATGCGCGTCGATAGGCTCGCGGCATGGGCATCCCCGACTTCATCGTGTCGCTCCGCGAGCGCATCGGCACCGAGCCCCTGTGGCTCTCCGGCGTGACCGCCGTGATCCTCGACGGCCCGCGCGTGCTCCTCGTCCGCCGCGGCGACACCGGCGGCTGGGCGCCCGTCTCGGGCATCCTCGAGCCCGGCGAGGAGCCCGCGGTGGGCGCCTGGCGCGAGGCCGCGGAGGAGACGGGCGTGGAGGTCGAGGTCGAGCGCCTCGTCGCGGTGGGCACGACCGGCGAGATCACCTACCCGAACGGCGACCGCGCCAGCTACCTCGACCTGACGTTCCGCTGCCGCTACGTCGGCGGCGAGGCGCACGTCGCCGACGACGAGTCGCTCGAGGTGGGCTGGTGGCCGGTGGACGCGCTGCCCGACATGCCCGCGGACTTCCGGCGGCGCATCCGCGACGCCGTGGACGACGTGCCGGAGACCCGCTTCGTGCGCCCGGGCGAGCCGTCCCCGCGGGCGGACCGCGACGCGCGGGGCTCCGCCACCTGATTTCCCGGCCGCGACCTGGTATCGTCGCCTGTTGGCTTGCGTGTGATCCTCCCCGATCACGCGGTATCGCCGCAGGCGCCCTCTCTCGCTGAGCGGCAATCCATCTGACGAAAACTCGAACGGAAGACATAACACGTGGCAAACATCAAGTCGCAGATCAAGCGCATCGGCACGAACAAGAAGGCCCAGGAGCGCAACAAGGCCGTCAAGAGCGAGCTGAAGACGGCGATCCGCTCGGTCAAGACCGCCATCACCGCGGGCGACAAGGACGCGGCCGTCAAGGCCGTCAGCCTCGCCGGCAAGAAGCTCGACAAGGCCGCCAGCAAGGGCGTCATCCACAAGAACCAGGCCGCGAACCGCAAGGGCGCGATCGCCAAGCAGGTCGCCAAGATCGGCTGATCTCCGCACCACGCACGACGAAGGGCCCCGCATCGCGCGGGGCCCTTCGTCGTGCGTGGGACATGCTCGTGGACGGGTCCTCGTCGTCCCTCCCCGTGCGTGGGAGGGGGCGCGTGGAATTCCGCCGGCCGCCGGGCGCAGCGTCATTCGCGGCCGCGCGAGGCGACCGTGCGGACCATGCGCTCGAGCGAGTAGACGGCATCGCGCCCGCCGCCCTTGACCTGCGCGTCGGCCTCGGCGAGGGCCTCGACGGCGCGGCCCAGGCCCTCGTCGTCCCAGAGCTGCAGGTCGCGCCGCGCGCGGTCCACCTGCCACGGCGTCATGCCGAGCTTCGACGCGAGCTGCCCCGAGGGGCCGGAGACGCCGGAGACCTTGGCCATCGTGCGGATCTTCATGGCGAAGGCGGCGATGAGCGGAACCGGATCCGCCCCCGAGGTGAGCGCGTGCCGGAGGAGCACGAGGGCCTCGCCGCGGCGTCCGGCGATGGCGGAGTCGGCGACGGCGAAGGCGTTGATCTCCACCCGGCCGCCGTAGTACTCGTCGACCGTGACCTCGGTGATCTCGTGCGCGGTGTCCGAGATGAGCTGCTGGCAGGCGGACGCGAGCTCGCTGACGTCGTCCTGGAACGCCGCGACGAGCTGGCGCACGGCGCCGGGGGTGATCGACCGCTTCGCCGCCCGGAACTCGGCGACCGCGAAGTCGTGCTTCTCGCTGTCCTTCTTCAGCTCCGCGCAGACGACCTCGATGCCGCCGCCCGTGCCCGCGCGCACCGCGTCGAGCAGCTTCTTGCCGCGCACTCCGCCGGCGTGACGGAGGACGACGTAGGTGTCGTCCGCCGGCGAGTCGAGGTAGGCCACGGCGTCGAGCAGGAACTGGTCGGAGCACTTCTCGACGTTGACCACGCGGATGAGGCGGGGCTCGGCGAACAGCGACGGGCTGGCGAGCGTGATGAGCTCCCCCGGCGCGTAGGAGTCGGCCTCGATGTCGGAGACCTCGATGCTCGGGTCCTCCGCCGTGAGGATGTCGCGCAGGCGCCGGATGGCCCGGTCCGCGAGGAGCGACTCGGTGCCGGAGACGAGCACGATCGGGGCGGGCCGCACGGCGTCCCACGCGAGCTGCGGGATGGCGGCGGACGCCTTGGCCGCGGCGCCGCGGGTGGTCCTGGTCGCCATGCGGGTCCTTCCGGGCGGGGGTGGGAGACGGGTCCGCGGCGGAGGGCCGCGAGCGGATCCAGGTTAGCCGTCGGGTGGGACATCGCCGGTCGCGGGGAGCGGCGCGGGGGCCGCCTCGGATGCGGGCGGCGGGGCTGCTGGCGGGGCGGGCGCGTCGGCGGCGGAGATGGCGGGCCTGCGCTCCCCCGGTCCGCGTCCGAGGGCGAGCGCCGCGACCACCAGCGCGCTCGCCGACGTGAGCGCGACGCCGCCGCCCGGGCCGGTGGGCCACGGGATCCTCCCCCACGGCAGCTCGGACAGGACGCGGGCGACGGCGGCGATCCACGAGGACGGCAGCCACGCGATCCGCAGCGCCAGCCCGCCCGCGGCCGGCCAGACGGGCAGCAGGACGCAGGCGACGAGCCCCGCCACCGTGGCGGGCGCCGCCGCGGGCTCGGCCAGCAGGTTGGCCAGCACGCCGTGGACGGGCAGGCCCGGCTGCAGCACGAGCAGGACGGGCTGGCACGCGACCTGCGCGGCGACGGGGATCGCGAGCGCCTCGGCGAGGCGGCGGGGCATCCGACGTGCCAGGCGGTCGGCGAGCGGCGGCGCGAGCGTCAACAGGCCGGCGGTGGCCAGCACGCTCAGCGCGAAGCCGAGGTCCCGCGCGAGCCAGGGATCGGTCGTGAGGATGATCACCACCGCCAGGGCGAGGGCGGGCAGCCCCCGCGACGGGCGGCCGGTGACGGTGGACACGAGCAGCACCGCGGCCATGACGGCCGCGCGCAGCACGCTGGGCTGCGGGGTCACGAGCACGACGAACGCGGCGAGGGCCGCCACCGCCGCCACGGCGCGGCCGGGTCGCCGCAGCCCGACGGCCGCGGACAGCGCGAGCACGAGGCCCACGATGACCGCGCAGTTGGCGCCGGAGACGGCCGTCAGGTGCGTCAGGGAGGTGTCCTTCATGGTCTGGACGAGGTCGGGGGGCACCTGGGACACGTCGCCGATGGCCAGCCCGGGCAGCAGCTGCGCTCCCGGGCCGGGCAGCTCGGACGCGGCGCGCGTGAGGCCCGCGCGCAGCCCGTCCGCGAGGGCCAGCGGCCCGTCCGGTCGGGCGACCCGTTCGAGGGCCCCGCGGGCGACGAGCAGGTAGGCCGCCTCGTCGCCCGGATCCGCCGGTCGCACCACGGCGCTCAGCCGGATCGTCGTTCCCACCCCGGACCGGGCGCCGCCCACGGCGGAGGCGGACGCGAAGACGACCACGGGGACCGATGCCGGCGGCGTCACCGTGACGTCGGCGGCCCGTCCGTGCGCCTCCGCGCCGACGTGGATCGCACGGAGGTGGCCCACGATCCGGACCCGGGCGGGTGCCGCGGACCCGCCCGACGCGCGACCCGCCACCGGAGCGGGCGACTCGTCGAGGACGACGTCGGCGACGACCATGCCGTGAGCGGCCGCCGCGGCCTCGAGCTCGGAGGGGTGGCGCAGCGGCTCGCGAGCCGCTGCCGCGCCGAGGAGCATCGCCGCCATGCCCGCCGCGACCGCCAGACCCGCCGTGCCGCGGAGGACCCCGGGCCGTGCCCGGGCCGGACGCCGTGATCCGTCCCGCACTCCGCGTCGACGTGCGAGCGGACCGCGTCGGTGCTCGGCGCGTCGGGATCTCCGTGACGCGACGACCGACGTCAGCGCGAGCACGGACGCCAGCGCCGCGGCGAGGGCCGCCGCGGGAGCCGCAGAACCGGGGACGCCGATCGCCGCGGCCGTCGCGCACCATCCGACCGCCGCGGGGATCGCGAGGCGCAGGTCCAGGGGCGCCGCTGCCGCGGCGGCGGTCCGCGCGCGCTTCCGGCCGCCGCGGACGTCGCCCGGCCTGCGAAGCGGGTGGTCGCGCGGGCTGCGACCCGGGTGGTCGCGGGCGGTCGGGTCCGCGCGCGGGGGCGTCACACGCGGACCAGGGGCGTCAGCGAGGCGAGCGTCCGGTCGCCGACGCCCGGGACGCGGCCGAGGTCCGCGACGCGGGCGAAGCGGCCGTGCGCGGACCGCCAGGCGATGATGCGCCCGGCGAGCGCGGGGCCGACGCGCGGGAGCGTCTCGAGCTGCTCCGCCGTGGCGGTGTTGAGGTCCACGGGCGCGGAGGGGGACGCGCTGCCCGTGCCCCCTGCGGCCGCCCCGGCGGAACCCGAGGCGGCGGGCGGCGTCTCCCCCTGGCGCGGGACGACGAGCTGCTCGCCGTCCGCGAGGACGCGCGCGAGGTTGACGCCCGCGGGGTCGGCGCCCGCCGCGAGGCCCTGCGCCGCTGCGAGGGCGTCCACCACCCGGCTGCCTGGCGCCAGCGGGTACAGGCCGGGTGAGACGACCGCGCCGACCACGTGGACGTAGATGGGTGCGGCGTCGGCGGGCGCGGATCCGCCGCTCGCGGAGTCCGCGGCGTCGGCGCCGACCGCGCCGCCGGAGCGGGAGCCCGCGCCCGCCGCGTCGACCTCCGCGCGGGTGGATCCGGCGCCGTCGGATGCGGCGCCGCCCACGCCCGAGCCGTCCGCCCCCAGGCCGTCCGCGTCGTGCCCGGTCGTGGTCCCCGCCCCGTGGGAGGACGGGCGGGCCGACGGCGACCCCGATCCGTCGGACCCCGTGGGCCCGGCCGCCTGGACGGCCGTGACGAGGATCGCGACGACCAGCGCCGCGGCCACGAGCACGGCGGCCGCCCCGACCCCGGTGCGGAGCCGGATCCGCGGACGCCTCCCCGCGAGCTCGGCCGGCAGCCGCGTCGTGGGGACGGGCGTGGTCGCGGCGGCGTCGGCGCCGTGCCCGCGCGGCGCGTCGATGCGCCGGCGCCGGGACGCGCGGTCGCGACCGGCGTGCTCGGCCCCGCCCGCGGGCTCCGCCTCGCCGTCCGCATCGGCGTCGGCGTCCGGGCCGGGGTCCCCGGGCCAGGCCGCCGGGTCCGGACGGAACGGGTCCTCCATCGAGAAGGGATCCTCGTCGGGCTCCCACGTGGGGCCGGTCTCCGCGAAGCCCGTGACGACGTACGGGTCGTCGTCGGGGGGACCGGGCCGGGAGCGGCGGTGGGGGCGCATGCGCGCACGGTAGGGCGCGACGCCGGTGCGGACGACGCCGCGCCGCCGGACTGGGGATCGTCCCGCGCGGCGGCACCTGGGATGGAGCGAGGGCGGCCCGTGTTCCAGACCGCCCTCGTGACCGCGTGCGCGGCGACCCGCTACGACGCGGGCGTGGTGGTGATGCTGACGATCTTCGGCGCGCGCACGATGACCTTGTCGATCGTGCGTCCGGCGGTCGACCGCTTGACGCCCGCCGTCTCGCGCGCCAGGGCCTCGAGCTCGTCGGCGCCGATGCGGGCGTCGACCTCGAGCTTGTCGCGCACCTTGCCGTCGACCTGCACGACCGCCGTGACCGTGCTCACGACGAGCAGGTTGCGGTCGGCCTTGCGCCAGCCGGCGAACGCGACCGAGCCCGTGTAGCCGAGGCGCTTCCACATGTCCTCGGCCGTGTACGGCGCGAACAGGCTGAGCGCGACCGCGACGACCTCGGTGGCCTCGCGCACCGCCGCGTCGCCGCCGCCCGCGCCCTGGTCGATGGTCTTGCGGATGGCGTTGACGAGCTCCATGGTGCGCGCGATGACGACGTTGAACTTGAAGGCCTCGAGCAGACCAGGGCCCTCGGCGAGGAAGCGGTGCGTGACGCGGCGCAGCGCCTCGTCGCCCGTCTTCCACTCGACCTCGGGCGCGCTCGTGACGTCGCCCGTGAGGCGCCAGGCGCGCGCCAGGAACTTCGCGGACCCGGACGGGGAGACGTCCTCCCAGTCGATGTCGTCCTCCGGCGGGCCGGCGAACGCCATGGTGAGGCGGATGGCGTCGACGCCGTGGCGGTCGATCTCGGAGCCGAGGTCGACGCCGCCCTTGCTCTTCGACATCTTGCTGCCGCCGGAGAGCACCATCCCCTGGTTGAGCAGCGCGCTGAACGGCTCGGTGAAGGTGACGTAGCCGAGGTCGAACAGCACCTTGGTGATGAAGCGCGAGTAGAGCAGGTGCAGGATGGCGTGCTCGACGCCGCCGACGTACTGGTCGACGGGCGCCCAGCGGTCGGCGTCGGCCGGGTCGAACGCCTTGGTGGCGTCGTTCGGCGACAGGAACCGCAGCCAGTACCAGGAGCTGTCCATGAACGTGTCCATGGTGTCGGGGTCGCGCGTGGCCGGGCTGCCGTCCACGGGGCTCGGCACGTTCGTCCACGCCGTGGCGGCCGCGAGCGGCGACTTGCCCTTGGGCGTGAGGTCGAGGCCCTCGGTGTCGGGCAGGCGCACGGGGAGCTGGTCCTCGGGCACGCGGATCTCGCGGCCCTCGGCGTCGTAGACGATGGGGATGGGCGTGCCCCAGAAGCGCTGGCGCGAGATGAGCCAGTCGCGCAGGCGGTAGTTCTTCGCCGCGCGTCCGCGGCCCTCGGCCTCGAGCTGCTCGATGACGCGCTTGATGGCGGGCTGCTTGCTCAGGCCGTTGAGCGGTCCGGAGTTGATGAGGCGGCCCTCGCCGGGAAGCGCGACGCCCGTGCGGCCGGGCAGCACCTCCTCGAGGTCGGGCAGCTCGCCGTCCTCGGGGATGATGCGGATGGCGCCCGTGACGGGCTGCGTGGTGTCGACGACCACGCGCACCGGCAGGTCGAAGGCGCGCGCGAAGTCGAGGTCGCGCTGGTCGTGCGCGGGGACGGCCATGACCGCGCCCGTGCCGTAGTCGGCGAGGACGTAGTCGGCGGCCCAGACGGGGATCCGCTCGCCGTTGACGGGATTGACGGCCGTGCGGCCGAGCGGGATGCCGGTCTTCGGGCGGTCCGTCGTGGAGCGCTCGATCTCGTTGAGGCGCTGCGTGCGCTCCAGGTAGCCGCGGAACTCCTCGCGGACCTCGTCGGACGCGCCCTCGACGAGCTCGGCCGCGAGGTCGCTGTCGGGCGCGACGACCATGAAGGTGGCGCCGTGCAGCGTGTCCGGACGGGTGGTGAAGACCGTGACGGGCTCGTCCCGACCCTCGACGACGAAGTCGACCTCGGCGCCGACGGAGCGGCCGATCCAGTTGCGCTGCATGTTGAGGACCTTGGAGGGCCACGTGCCCTCGAGCTGGTTGAGGTCGTCGATGAGGCGGTCGGCGTAGTCGGTGATGCGCAGGTACCACTGCGTGAGCTTCTTCTTGACGACCACGGCGCCCGAGCGGTCGGACGTGCCGTCCGGCAGGACCTGCTCGTTCGCGAGGACCGTCTGGTCCACCGGGTCCCAGTTGACCCAGCTGTCCTTCCGGTAGGCGAGGCCCTTCTCGTGCATCTTGAGGAACAGCCACTGGTTCCACGTGTAGTACTCGGGGTCGCTCGTGTGGAGCTCGCGCTCCCAGTCGAAGGACAGGCCGTAGCGCTTCATCGACTGCTTCTGCGTCTCGATGTTCGCGTAGGTCCACTCGCGCGGGTCGACGCCGCGCTTGATGGCGGCGTTCTCCGCGGGCAGGCCGAAGGAGTCCCAGCCGATGGGGTGGAGCACGGTGAAGCCCTGCTGGCGCCAGTAGCGCGCGACCGCGTCGCCGAGCGCGAAGGCCTCCGCGTGCCCCATGTGCAGGTCGCCCGACGGGTACGGGAACATGTCGAGGATGTACTTGCGGGGGCGGGTGTCGCTGGCGTCCGGCGTGCGGAAGGGCTGCTCGCGCTCCCACACCTCCGACCACTCGGCCTCGATGGCGCGGAAGTCGTAGGTGTCGCCGGGGGTGTCGGGGGTCTCGTGTGCCAAGGGCGCTCTCGATTCGATGCGGGGGTCGCGGCCGTGGAGGCCTCGACAAGACTAGTGACCCGGCCGGGGGGATCCCGAACCGGCGGCGGGGTGACGGATCAGGCCCCGGCGGCGCCCCTGGGGAGGGAGGACGGGAGGCTCTCCGGACGCTCCGCCACGCGCCCGGCGGCAACGGCCGCAAGCAGCGGCGCGGCCTTCACGCGGACCTCCTCGAGCTCCTCGTCGGGCACCGACAGCGCCGTGATGCCGCCGCCCGCGCCCACGGTGGCGCGGCCCTCCGCGACGACGACCGAGCGGATGACCATGCCGAGGTCCGCGCGCCCGTCGTCCCCGAACCAGCCGAACGCGCCGGCGTAGACGCCGCGCGGCCCGCCCTCGAGAGCCCGGAGGATGCCGACGGCGGCGGACTTCGGGGCGCCCGTCATGGATCCGGCGGGGAACAGGGCGCGCACCGCGTCGACCGCCGTGACGCCGGGCGCGAGCTCCCCCTCCACCCGGCTGACGAGCTGGTGCACCTGCGCGTAGGCCTCGACGGCGAACAGGCTCGTGACGCGGACCGAGCCGAGCACGCACACGCGGCTGAGGTCGTTGCGCATGAGGTCGACGATCATCACGTTCTCCGCCCGCTCCTTGTCGCTCGCGAGCAGCTCGTCGCGGGCCCGCGCGTCGGCCGCGGGATCGGCGTGGCGGGGCCGCGTGCCCTTGATCGGGAGCGTGCGCAGCGTGCCGCCGGCGTCCACCTCCACGAAGCGCTCGGGCGACGCGCTGACGAGCGTCGTGCCGCCGATCCGGAGGAACCCGCCGTGGTGGGTGGGGCTGAGGGCGCGCAGGGCCGTGTGCACGCGCACCGGGTCGACGCGACCGGGGACGCGCGCCTGGTTGGTGAGGCAGAGCTGGTAGGCGTCGCCGCGGCGGATGGACTCCTGGCAGGAGCGGATGAGCGCCAGGTAGGCGTCGTCGTCGTGGCGCCAGGCGGGGGCGGATCCGGGGCCGGCGTCGGACGGGCCGGCCGACGGCGCGGCGGCCGTCCGCCGGGGGCGCGCCGGGACGCCGTCGAGGTCGCCCTCGACCGCGTCGAGCCACGGGTCCCCGGCGCGCGCGACCGCCCACATGGCGGACGCCGCGTGGTCGAAGGCGAGGAGGCGCTCCACCCGCAGGAAGGCGGCGGCGACGGGCTCGGCGGGATCGGGCGTCGCCTCGGACGATGCGTCGGACGTCGCGTCGGCGACCGGCGCGTGGTGCAGCGGCACGGTCTCGGGCCAGGCGTCGTGCGGGATCCAGCCGACGACGCCCAGGCGGAAGGCGAGGCCGGGCGGGAGGCCGGGGTCGGGGTGCGCGACCGGCGCATCCGCCAGCAGCCCGGCCAGCCCGGCGAAGACCCCGTCGGGCCACCGGGTGACGCTGCCCGCGGACGCGGCGAGGTAGCTCCAGCCCTCCCCCGCCGAGTCGTCGAGCCACGCGACGTCGCCCGCGGCCTCGTCGGCGAAGAGCGCCGCGAACACGTCATCGGGGTCGTGCCACCCGCCGATGCGGCGCCCCCGGACGGCCGCCCTCGAGTGCGCGTGCGCTCCGTCCATGCGCGGCCTCCCGGTGTCGTGGCCGCACCCCGTGGCCGCCTAGCCTCAAGGGTATGAGCTCCGAGCAGATCCTCCGGTGGACCCCCGCGGGCTGGGCGCCCGACGCCGGGGAGGCGACCCGGGGAGGAGCCGAGGAGACGCGGCCCGCCGGGCACCGGGTGCTCGCGGCCGACTCGTTCCTCGTGGACGACGGGCGGGTCCTCGCGCTCGACGTTCATCGGCAGCGGTTCCTCGCGGCGCTCCGGACGCAGGCGGCCGCGGTGCCGGATCCCGTCGCCTTCCTCGACGCGGCCGTCGCCGCCCTGCCGCGCGCGGGCGCCTGGTTCCCCCGCGTGGAGGCGCTGCGCGGCCCGGACGGCGACGTCGCCCGCCTGCTCGTGCGGCCGGCCCCGGAGCGCACGGCGACGGTCGTCCTGCGGGACCACGACGGGCCGGATCCGCGCACGATGCCGCGCCTCAAGGGCCCGGACCTGCACGCCCTCGGCGCCCTGCGGAGCCGCGCGGCGCGGCACGGCGCGGGCGAGGCCGTCATCCTCGCCGCCGACGGGACGGTCGTCGAGGGCGCGTACAGCGCGATCCTCTGGTGGCACGGGGACGCGCTCGCGGTGGTCGAGGGCGACGTGCCGCGGATCCCGAGCGTGACCGAGCGCAGCATCCTCGCGCTCGCGACGGCCCTCGGGGTCGACGTGCTGCACGACCGCGTGCGTCCCGCCGACCTCGACGGGCACGAGGTGTGGGCCGTGAGCGCGCTGCACGGGATCCGCCTGGTGCGCGAGTGGGTCGACGGGCCGGCCGTCGCCGCGGAGCCGGGCCGCGTGGCCGCGTGGCGCGCGCGGCTCGACGCGCTGCGGCGCGAGCTGCCCGCGGGCTGAGTCACCCGGCTGCGGAGGGCAGGCGCTCCGCTCCCTCGACGGCCGCGAGCTCCACCGTCCGGTCGACGAGGTCGGCCGGCACGTCCGTGTGCGTGAGGAGCAGAACCCCGCGGCCCCGGTCGCGCGCCGCCTGCAGCACGTCGCGGAGGACGGCGCGAGCGCGGTCGGCGTCGACGTCCGCGGTCGGCTCGTCGAGCACGAGGACCGGGAAGTCGGCGAGGAGCGCCCGGGCGAGCGCGATCCGCTGCGCCTGGCCGCCGGAGACGAGGCCGCCCCGGTCGCCGACGCGCGCGTCCAGGCCGCCGCGCTCGGCCGTCCAGTCCGCGAGGCCCACGCGGTCGAGCGCCGCGAGCAGCTCGGCGTCGGTCGCCTCCTCCCGCGCGAACAGCAGGTTCTGCCGGATGTTCGCGTCGAAGAGGTGCGGCGCCTGCTCGCAGAGGCCGACGATCCGCCGCACCTCGGAGGGCCGCAGCGAGCGGGCATCGACGCCGTCGAGCTCGTAGCGGCCGGTCGACTCGAGGAACCGGACGAGCGCGGCGGCGAGCGACGACTTGCCGGATCCGCTCGGGCCGCGCACGACGACCGTCTCCCCCGGCCGCACCGCGAGCGACACCGGGAGGAGGGCGTCGCCGTCGGCGCCGGGCCAGCGGGTCACGAGGTCGCGGAGCACGAGGGTCGCGCCGCCGTGGGTCGCGGAGGGCGCGGACCCCGTCGCGGTCGCCGGGTCGTCCGCCTGCTCCGTCGGGATCTCGGCCGGGACGACCGCCGGCGCGGCCCCCGCCACCCGGTCCGCGCTCGTGCGCACCCGCGTCCACGCCTGCACCGCGAGCGGCACGGCGGTCGCCGACTCGACGAGCGCCAGCGGCACGAGCGCCGCGAGCACGAGCCAGGCCGGATCCATCGCCCCCGACGCGAGGCCGGGCACGCCCTGCAGCACGGTCCAGCCCGCGACGGCGCCCGTGCCCACGAGGACGACGCCCGTCGTGGCGCCCGCCGCCGCCGCGCTCCGCAGCTCCTCCCGCCGGAGCCGCCGGGCGACCCGCTCGAGGTCGGCGAGCCGCGCGTCCACCGCCTGGAACGCCGTGAGCACGTCGAGCCCGCCGACGAGGTCGAGCACGCGGTCCTGCACGGCCGCGCGCAGCGGGGCGATCCGCGTCTCCGCGCGCCCCGCGAGCGCCCGCGTCGCGATGACGCCCACGGCCAGCGCCACCGCGAGCACGACGGCGAGCGCCAGCCCCGCCGCGGGGAGCACCGCCGTCACCACCGCGACGCTCGCCACCTGCACGAGCACGGACACGGCGAGCGGCTGCACGACGCGCAGCGGGAGGTCCTGCAGGCGGTCGACGTCGCCGACGAGCCGCGCGAGCAGGTCGCCGCGCCGGGTGTGCCGGAGCCCGGCCGGCGCGTGCGGCAGGAGCCGCTCGAACACCCCGACCCGCAGCGTCGCGAGGGCGCGGAACGCCGCGTCGTGGCTCGTGATCCGCTCGAGGTAGCGGAACGCGGCCCGTCCGAGCGCGAAGGCCCGCACCCCGACGATCGCCATGCCGAGGAACAGGATGGGCGGCTGCTCCGAGGCCCGCGTGATCAGCCACGCCGACGTCGCGAGGAGCGCGACCGCGCCCGCCGCGCTCGCGAGCCCCGCGAGGAGCCCGGGAAGCGCACGGCGGAGGGGCGGCTGGGCGAGGCGCAGCACCTCGTCGCGGTTCACGGCGCCACCTGCGCGCGCCAGGCGGGTTCGGGCGCGGGGCGCGCCGGGTCGGCTTCCGTCAATGCCGGCGCGGCGGCGCCGGCCCGCTCGAGCCCGGCGTCCCATGTGTCGGGAGCGGGACGTGCCGCGGCGGATCCCAGCGCCTCCAGCCGCAGCTCCCGGTCGGCGGCGGCCACCAGGGCCGGGCGGTGGGTCACGACGACGACGGCGCGGCCCTGGTCGGCGAGCGTCCGGATGCCGCGGGCCAGGCGCTCCTCGGCGTCGGCGTCGAGCGCGGAGCTCGGCTCGTCGAGGAGCACGAGCGGGCAGTCGCGAGCGAGCGCGCGGTGCACGGCGCGCGCGACGGCGACCCGCTGGACCTGCCCGCCCGAGAGGCCCTGGCCGCCGACGCCGAGCACGAGGTCGGGGTCGATGCCGTCGGCGGCCGCGAGGGCGAGCGCGCGGCGGACGAGCGCGTCGTCCGGATCCTGGACGCCCAGCGCCACGTTCTCCCGCACCGTGCCCGCGACGAGGCCCGGCCGCTGTCCGGCCCAGGCGATCTGGGCGGGCGCGAGCGGCCGGAGCGCGCCCGGGTCCCCCGGGGCCGCGTCGCGGTCCGCCCAGCCGATGCCGCCGCTCGCGGGCAGCTGCCCCAGCACCGCCGCGAGCAGCGACGACTTGCCGGCGCCGCTCGGTCCGGTCACGGCCGTGACGCGTCCGCGGGGAAGGCGCGCGGAGAGGCCGTCGACCGCGCGCCGGTCGCCGTGCGCGACGACGAGGTCGCGGATCACGAGCTCGTCGCCCGGAGCGGCCTCGCCGGGCGCGGCGCCCGCGCGGTCCCGCGCCGACCCCGGAGCGGGAGCGGCTGCGGCTCCCGCGGCGCGGGACGCCCGCCCCGCCCGCTCCTCGTCGAGGATCCCGAGCACGTCGTCCGCGGCCGCGACCCCCTCCGCGGCGGCGTGGAACTGCACGCCGACCTGCCGGATCGGCAGGAACGCCTCGGGCGCGAGCAGCAGCACGAACAGCCCCACCTCGAGGTCGAGCTGCCCGCCGATCAACCGCACGCCCACCGACACCGCGACGAGCGCGACCGACAGCGACGCCGCGAGCTCCAGCACGAAGCCGGACAGGAACGAGATCCGGAGCACGCGCATGGTCTCGACGCGGTGCTCCTCGGTGACCCGCCGGATCCGCGCCGTCTGCCGCCGGGCCCGCCCGAACACGAGCAGCGTCGAGAGCCCGTCGACCACGTCGAGGAACCCCGAGGCGAGCTCCGTGAGGCGCGCCCACTGCCGCCGCTGCACCTCCTGCGTCGCCCAGCCGACCAGCACCATGAACACGGGGATGACGGGCAGCGTCACGAGCACGGTCACGCCCGTGAGCGGGTCGGCGAGGAGCAGCACCGCGACGACGATCGGCGTGGCGAGGGCCGTGAGGATGAGCTGCGGCACGTAGCGCGCGAAGTAGGGGTCGAGCGCGTCGAGGCCGGGGCCGATCACGGTGGCCACGCGGGCGCGGCTGCGGCGCGCGGTCCACGCGGGGCCGAGGTCGACGACCGCCCGGAGCGCGCGCCGCCGGAGCTCCGCCACGACCTGCGCGGCGCCGCGCGCGCCGACCACGTCGAGCAGCCAGCCCGCGAGGCCGCGGACGAGCGCCGAGACCACGACGAGCCCGAGCACGGGCGCGAGCTCCTCCGCGGTCCGCCCCGCGATCGCCCGCACCACGAGCTGCGTGAGCGACCAGCAGAAGCCGACGAGCGCGGCGGTCTGCACGACGCCCGTGAGTGCGCCGACGACGAGCATCGTCCGGGCGGCGGCGGACGCCCGCAGCAGCCGCGGGTCCAGGGGCCTCATCGTGCGCCTAGTGGGCGGCCCGGGTGATCACGGCGCGCGTGATGCGCTTCCGGAACACCCAGTACGTCCACGCCTGGTAGGCGAGGATCAGCGGCAGCGCGAAGCCCGCGGCCCACGTCATGATCGTGAGCGTGTACGGCGACGACGACGCGTTGGCGATCGTCAGCCCGTGCGCCGGGTCGTTCGACGCCGGCATCACGTAGGGGTGCAGCGCGGCGAACAGGCTGGCCACCGCGAGCGCGATGGTCGCCGCGAGCAGCCCGAAGGCCCAGCGCTCCCGACCGCGCGCGTTGGCGAGGTACGAGGCGACGAGCGCGGCGGCGGCGAGCACCGAGACGAGCCCCGAGAGCGCCGAGCCGTGCGCGAGCGTCGTCCAGATGAGGAACGTCGCCGCGACGACGATGGTCACGGCCCCGACCCGCATCGAGAGGACACGGGCACGCGCCCGGATCGGCCCGTCCGTCTTCAGCGCCGCGAACTGCAGCCCGTGGACGAGGAACAGCGACAGGGTCGTGAGCCCGCCGAGGAGCGCGTAGGGGTTCAGCAGGTCGAGCGTGGATCCCGTGTAGTCGTGGCCCGCGTCCATCGGCACGCCCCGCACGACGTTCGCGAACACGACGCCCCAGAGGAACGCCGGCACGACCGAGCCGACCACGATCATCGCGTCGAAGGACCCGCGCCACCGGTCGGACGCCCCCTGGTGCCGGTACTCGAACGAGACGCCGCGGAGGATCAGCGTGATGAGGATCGCGAGCAGCAGCAGGTAGAAGCCGCTGAACATGGTCGCGTACCACTCCGGGAACGCCGCGAAGAGCGCGGCGCCCGCGACGATGAGCCACGTCTCGTTGAGGTCCCAGACGGGCCCGATGGCGTTGATGAGCACGCGTCGGTCGGTGTCGTCCTTCGCGAGGAACGGCAGGCTCATCCCCACCCCGAAGTCGAAGCCGTCGAGCACGAAGTAGCCGACGAAGAGGAAGGCGATGACGCCGAACCAGAGAGCGGGGAGGTCCATCTCAGTACACGCTCGCTTCCCGGACGACCTCGCCCGTCACGGGGTCGGGTTCCCGCTCGGGCTCCGGCCCCTGCTGCGCCGCCCTCAGGATCAGGCGGAACTCCACCACCGCGAGCGAGCCGTAGACGACCGTGAACGCGACGAGCGAGATCAGCACCTGGAGGCCGGTGACGTTCGGCGACACGGCGGAGGACGTCTGCAGCAGGCTGAAGACGATCCACGGCTGGCGGCCCATCTCCGTGAAGATCCAGCCGACCGTCATCGCGAGCAGCGGCAGCGGAGCGGCCCAGATGGCCACCTTCCACATCCACGCCTTCGTGATGCGGCGGCCGCGGCGGGTGAGCCAGAGGCCCGCGACGGCGACGCCGATGGCCGCCATGCCGAAGCCCATCATCCAGCGGAACGCCCAGTAGGTGACCCAGATGGTGGGCGTGTAGTCGCCGGGGCCGTAGCTCGCGACGTACTGCGCCTGCAGGTCGTTGATGCCCTGCACCGTGCCGTCGAGCGTGTGCGTGGAGAGGAACGAGAGGAGGTACGGGATGCGGATGGAGAACAGCTCGCTCGACCCGTCCGGCGTGCCCCAGGTGAAGAGCGAGAACGACGCGGCCGCTCCCGATGAGGTGTCGTAGTGCGCCTCGGCGGCCGCCATCTTCATCGGCTGGGTCTGCACCATGGCGAGGCCCAGCTGGTCGCCCGACAGGATGGTGAGCGCGCCGGAGACGACCATGAACCACATGCCGAACCTCATGGCCGGCATCATCGTGTCGAGGTGCTGGTTGCGCGAGAGGTGCCAGGCGGCGACCGAGATGATGACGGCGGCCGCGCACATGAAGGCCGCGAAGATCGTGTGCGGGAACGCGGCGAGGGCCACCTTGTTGGTGAGCAGCGCCCCGATGTCGGTGAGCTCCGCGCGGCCGCGGGCCTCGTCGATGCGGTAGCCCACCGGGTTCTGCATGAACGCGTTGGCCGCGAGGATGAAGTAGGCCGAGAGGATCGACGCGACCGAGACCACCCAGATGGACGCGAGGTGCAGCCGCTTCGGGAGCTTGTCCCAGCCGAAGATCCAGACGCCGATGAAGGACGCCTCGAGGAAGAACGCGAGGAGCCCCTCGAGCGCGAGCGGGGCGCCGAACACGTCGCCCACGAAGCGGGAGTACTCCGACCAGTTCATGCCGAACTGGAACTCCTGCACGATTCCGGTGACGGTGCCCATCGCGAAGTTGATGAGGAAGATCCGCCCGAAGAAGCGCGTGAGCCGCAGGTACTGCTGCCTGCCGGTGCGGACCCAGGCGGTCTGGTAGAGCGCGCAGACGACGGCCATGCCGATCGTGAGCGGCACGAAGAGGAAGTGGTAGACGGTCGTGAGGCCGAACTGCCAGCGCGAGAGGACGAGCGGGTCGAGGAGCTCGTTCACGCGGGGGCCCCGGTCCGAGCGGCGACCGGGCGGCGGGCGGGATCCGTCGGGCGCGACGCACGCGACGGGTCGGCGGCCGCGGGACGGCTCGGGTGCGGGTGGTCGAGGCGGGCGGGATGCGGTGTCATGGCGACCGGCTGCGCTTCCTGTGGAGGGCGGATCGTGCGGTTCGAGGCTCCATCGCGACCCCTCCATTCTACGACTTGTAGACGATCCGCGCGAGGGGCGCGGCGGATCCCGGTCGGACCGCGTTCGTCCGACGGCGGCGCGCGCGACACCCGCCGTTCATCCGGCCGGGCGAGCCTTCGATGACGCACCAGGTCGGCGTCGACCCGGTGCGCCCGCGTCCACGCGCGGCCCGCCGGGTCGCGCTCCCGCCGGATCCGACCCGCAGCTCCCCGGCCCCGCACGACCCGAACCGCACGACGACCGAAGGGCCGCCATGACCTCCTCCGCCCCCGCCTCCCGGGCGCCCGGCTCCGCCGCCGGCCCCGCCGCCGCGGCCCCCGCGACCGCCTCCGCCTACGTCGCCGTCCTCGTGGCCGACGGCGCGCTGCTCGCCGGGCGCGTCGCCGAGGTCGCCGAGCGGGTCGAGGCCGAGGCGCCCGAGCGCTACGACGCGCGCACCGCGTCGGTCGCGGACGCGCTCGTCGTGGCCCTCGCCCTGGTGGCCGGCGGCCTCGACGTCCGTGACGCCGCGCAGCACGCCGTGGCCGGGGATCCGGCGCCGGTCATCCAGGCCCTGCACTCGCTGGCGGGGCGCGGCGGCGTCGAGCCGTACCTCCTCCGCAACGGCCTCGAGGTGCACCACTTCCACGCGCTGCGGGACGCCGTCGTCGCCGTCGGCGCGCGCGAGCTGGACGAGTCCCAGGACTGATCCACCGCGCGCCCCTCTTTCTGGGGCCACCCCGGTGTGTCCGCATAAATGAGGACCGGGCTAGAGTCGTCTACGAGCGGACGGCCCTTACCCCCCCCTTGGGCCCGACGCTCGCAACCCGACGAGCACGTCCGTCCACCCCCCCCGGACGGACCGCTCCCGGACCACGACGGCCCCCTCTCCCCCGAAGGACCGAGGCCGTCGGAGAGGCCCGGCACCGTGAGGCGTTCCCGCGCCCCGTGCCGGGCCTCTCGACCGTCCGACAGCGATCGGCGACGCATCCGCGGGCGGCCCCGTGACGGGCCTCTCGACCGTCCGACAGCGATCGGCGACGCATCCGCGGGCGACCCCGTGCCGGGCCTCTCGACCGTCCGGCATCGCCCGGTCGGCGTCGCCGCCTCCTCAGTCGCGGGGCGCGTCCTCGAGCGGGAGGTGCAGGATCGCGAGGTCGAGGGACCGCCCGAACTTGACGCCGATGCCGGGCAGCAGCCCCACCCGGCGGAACCCGAGCCGCTCGTGCAGCCGGATGGATCCCGCGTTGCCGGCCTCGATGTCCGCGAACATCGCGCGCTTCCCCGCCGCCCTCGCATGCGCGATGAGCTCCTCCACGAGCGCCCGGCCGATGCCCTGCCCCTGGAACTCCTCGCGCACGTAGACCGAGTCCTCCACCGAGAAGCGGTAGCCGGACTTGTCGCGCCACTGCCCGTAGGTGCCGTAGCCGGCGACGCGCCCGTCGACGTCGGCGATGAGGATGGGCTCGCCGGCGGCCGTGGTCGCCGCGTACCAGCGCTCGCGCTCGGCCCGGTCGACGGGCTCGTCCATCCAGAGGGCCGTGCCGTGCAGGATCGCGTCGTTGCGGATGTCCAGCAGGTCGTCGATGTCGCGGGGCTCGGCGGGGCGGATCAGCATCCCACCAGGGTATCGGCGCGGTCGGCGCGGGCCCGCGCGTGCGGCAGGATCGACCCATGCACTGCACCATCGCGCCGGTCCCGTGGGACGACGAGGACGCGACCCTCCTCCGCCGCGCCCAGCGCGACGAGCTCGACCTCCGCTACGGCGGCGACACCGAGCCCGGCACGAAGCCCACGGCGGCCGACGTCGCCGTCTTCCTCGTCGCGCGCGACGACCGGGGCGCGCCCGTCGGCTGCGGCGGCGTCCGGATGCTCCCCGCGCGCCCGGACGGCCCGCGGTGGGCGGAGCTCAAGCGCATGTACGTCGTGCCCGCCGCGCGCGGCACGGGCGTCGCCACCGCGCTCCTCCGGGCGCTCGAGGACGCGGCGCGCGCCCTCGGCGTCGTCGACCTCGTGCTCGAGACCGGCGACGCGCAGCCCGACGCGATGCGGTTCTACGCCCGCGAGGGCTGGGCGGCCATCCCCTGCTTCGGCGCCTACGCCGGATCCGCGGGCTCGCACTGCTACGGGCTGACGCTCGCGTGAGGCGCGCCCTGCGGCTCGTCCGCCTGCTCGCTCTCTCCTCGCACCCGGGGCCGACCGCCACCGTCACCGTGCTGGCCGCCGGGCTGGCCGTGGCGCTGGGGTACGGGCCCGGATGCGTGGTCGCGGTCGCAGTGGCCGTCCTCCTCGGCCAGCTCTCCATCGGGCTGTCCAACGACTGGATCGACGCGGGCCGCGACCGCAGCGTCGGCCGCGGCGACAAGCCCGTGGCGCGCGGCGAGGTCACGGTGGCGCAGGTCCGGGCCGCCGCGCTCGGCACCGCGGCGGCGTGCTTCGTCGCGTCGGCGGCGCTCGGGCCCCTGTTCCTCCTCGCCCACGTCGTCCTGGTGGGATCCGGCTGGGCCTACAACGCGGGGCTGAAGCGCACGGCCGTGAGCGTCGTGCCGTTCGTGGTGGCGTTCGGGATCCTCCCGACGGTCGTCGCGCTGGGCGCCGCCGACCCCGTTCCCGCCGCCGCGTGGGCGTGGGCGACGGGCGGGGTGCTCGGCGTCTCCATCCACTTCACCAACGTGCTGCCCGACCTCGAGGACGACGCGCGCACGGGCGTCCGCGGCCTGCCCCACCGGCTCGGCCGCGTGCCGTCGGGCCTCGTCGCGTTCGGCGCGCTCGCGGTCGGGGCGCTGGCGGCGGCCGCAGGTCCCGTGCTCGCGGATCCCGGCCTCCCCCTCTCGCCGCTCGCCGTCGGCGGCCTCGCGGTCACCCTCGCGATCGCCGCGTGGGGCGCCGTGCTCGTCGTCACGCGCCCGCCGGGGCGGCTGCTCTTCCAGCTGATCATGGCGGCCTCGCTGCTGCTGGTCGCCCAGGTCGCGCTCAACGCGACGCGCCTCACCTGACGCGCGCGCCCGCGTCCCGCCCCATGGCGTAGACGGAGGCGAGGCCCGCCGCGGCGGGCGACGCGAGGACCGCGCGGAGCACGGCGTCCCTGGCCACGCGCGTCAGCCCGCGCACGGGCCGGCCGAGCGCCGTGTTGATCTCCGACTGCACGGCCGCTCGGCGGGCGCTCGCCATGCGGTCGCGCTCCCAGCGGGCGAGGCGCGCGGGATCCGGCACGCCGTCGCGGGCGCGCACGGCGTCGACGAGGATCGGCGCGAGGGAGTCGGCGTCGAGCCAGCCGAGGTTCATGCCCTGGCCGCCGATGGGGCTGATCTCGTGGGCCGCGTCGCCGATGAGCATCGCGCGGCCCGCGGACATCCGCCGCGCCAGGCGCCGGCGCACCCCGAAGCCGCTCACCGGATCGAGGTCCGCCGCGCGCACGACGTGCCCGGTGCGCTCCCGCACCGTCGCGGCGACGGTCTCCGCCGGATCGCCGTCCCGCTCCCCCGCTCGCAGCCCGACGACCCAGCGCCGCATGCCGCCGGGCAGCGGGAAGGACTCGACGACGCCGTCCGGGTGCAGCGTGACGACCGCGTCGTCGCCGCCGTCGGTGGTGTCGGGGGCGTCGCCCATGAGGAAGCGGTCGGGCAGGGGGCGCTCGTCGACGCCGATGCCCAGGAGGCCGCGCACCGCGCCGCGCGTGCCGTCGGCGCCGACCAGGAGGCGCGCCTCGACCTCGACGGTCCGGCCCTCCGCATCGGCACCGGTGGCCCGGACGCCGCCGCCGGGCGCACCGAGGGGATCGACCTCGAGCCCCGTGAGCGCGACGCCGCGGCGGAGGGCGTCCGGCGCGAGCCCGGCGAGACGGCGCGCGAGGATCGCCTCGCTGCGCCACTGCGGCAGCGCCGCGACGTACGGGTGCGTGGCGGAGACGCCGGCGAAGGACACGCGGCCGATCTCCCGGCCCCGGGCCATGGCGATGCCGTGCCGCACGAGCACGGCCTCCGCGACCATCTCGTCGGCGACGCCGAGCCGGTCGAACGCGTCGAGCGCGGGCGCGTGGATGCCGATCGCCCGCGACAGCAGCGCGGGCTCGGGCCGCGCCTCCCAGACGCGCACGTCGAGGCCGGCCTGCGCGAGGAGCGCGGCCAGGTGGATCCCGACCGGGCCCCCGCCCACGACGAGCGCGTCGACCCGGCTCATCGCGCCACGCCAGCGCCCGCGGTCGCGTCGCGCACGAGCAGCACCCGCGCCGGCAGCGCGCCCTCGACGCGCCACCCGGCGGGCGCCCGCAGCGCGAGCTCGACCGGGGTCCAGCTCCGGCGGATGGAGCGCAGCCCGTCCACGTGCACGAACGACCCGCGCGCCACGAGGCGCGACGCCGGCCCGTAGGCGGCGTAGGCCAGGCGGCTCCGGGCGATGTCGCTGTGGATCGCCCGCGGCGCGAGGGCGGCCGAGTCGGCGAGCAGCGCGTCGAACGCGGCGTCGTCGAGGTGGTGCAGCACGTGGTTGCTCGTCACGAGGTCGAAGCGCCGGCCGTCGGCCACGAGGTCGGAGCTCGACGCGCGGAGGAACGTCACGTCGGGATCCGCCGGGAGGGCCCGCGTGAACGCGGACGCGCGCGCGTCCGGGTCGATGCCCGTGACGCGCAGGCGCAGCCCGTCGCGCCGCGCCCACCTGGCCAGCGCCAGCGGCACGTCGCCGCCGCCCGACCCGACGTCCAGCAGCGTCGTGACCCGCGCGGCCGACAGCAGCGGCCGGATGCGGGACCGGTACACCCCGCGCCACCCCGACACCACGCGGTTCACCAGCGCGAACCGGGCGTAGGTGCGCTCGAGCGCGACCGGATCGCAGTCGGGATCGTCCATGAGCTCGGTGAGCGCGGCATCGCGGCGGGAGAGGTCCATCAGGCGGTGCGTCGGGTCATCAGCGCCGTCTCGACGGTCAGCCCGGGGCCGAACGCCATGGCGCACACGCGGCCGGCTCCCGCTCCCGTGGTCGCGACGGGCGCGGCCAGGTCGGCGCGGTCGAGGCCCGGCACGTCCGCGGGCGGCGTCCGGTGCAGGATCCGCGCGAGGACGAACAGCACGGTCGCGCTCGACATGTTCCCCACCTCCGCGAGCGTCGACCGGGACGCCTGCAGCTGCGCGGGCGACAGCGCGAGCCGGTCCTCCACGCGGTCGAGGATGCTGCGGCCGCCCGGGTGGATGGCCCAGTCCTCGACCTCCGCCGGCGCGACGCCCGCGAGCGCGGGCACCTGCGCCCACAGCGGCTCGAGCGCGCCCGTGATGTGGTCGTCGATGATCTTCGGCACGTAGCTCGAGAGGATCATGTCGAAGCCCTGGTCGCCGATGGTCCACGCCATGTCGTCCTCGCCGACGGGCGTGAGGACGGTCTCGAACGCGTCGAGGTCGAGCACGGTGGATCCGGCGGGCGCGGGCCGCGCGGTCACGATCGCGGCCGCGGCGCCGTCGCCGAACACGGAGGACGCGACGATCGTGTCCGCGTCGCCCGAGGAGTGCAGGTGCAGCGAGCACAGCTCGACGCACACCACGAGGACGACCGCGTCCGGGTCGGCCGCGCAGAACTGCGACGCCATGCGGAGCGCGGGGAACGCGCCGTAGCAGCCCATGAAGCCGAGGTGGAAGCGCTGGGTGGACGCGCCGAGCCCGAGGCCGCGCACGACGGCGTAGTCGGGGCCGGGCGCGTAGAAGCCGGTGCAGGAGACGGTGACGACGTGCGTCACGTCGGACGCCTCGATGCCGTCCGCCTGCTCGACGGCCTGGCGCGCCGCGCCGAGCAGCAGCGCCGGCGCCTCGCGGATGTACGTGTCGTTGCGGGCGCCGGTGCCGGGCGTGAGGATGCGGCCGCTGGCCCGGTCGTAGTACACCGGCGGCTCGTCGGCGGCCTCCGGCTCGGCGGCCTCGGCCGATGCCCCGGCCATCCCGGGCGCCGTGCCGAGCTCGCGGATCACCGTGTGCCGGGTGCGGATGCCCGACGCCCCGAAGGCGGCCGAGACGAGCCGCGTGCCCAGGCGACCGAGCTCGGGCTGGCTCCCGAAGAGGTCGCGCACCCCCTCCTGCGCGAGGACGGTCGGCGGGACCTCGGTCGCGATGGAGCGGATCGAGGCGGTCAGCGTCGGCCGCCGGAGACGACGGCGGCGCCCACCGCGAGGACGACGGCCACGGCGCCGGCGCCGATCGAGGCGGCGAGGGCCGGGTCCTTCCGGGTGAAGGCGCGGGTGCGGGCCGACACGTCGTCGGCCGTGGTGCGGACGCGCGCGACGACGTCGTCGCGGATCCCGCGCACGCGGCCCGTGGCCTCGGCCTTCAGCTCGGACGCCCGGGCGGGCACGTCGAGCGCCGTCTCGAGCTCGCGGACGGTGCGGGCGAGCTCGTCGCGGCCGGAGCGGATGTCGCGCTTGAGCTCCTCGGGGCTGCGCTTGGGCGCGGGAGGGATGTTCGCCCCCTGCCCGTGCGGGGCCGACTCGGCGACCACCTTGTGCTTGCGGACCTCGCGGGCCACGGTCGTCACGGCGCCGAACACGCTCACCTCGCCGGTCGGGGACTTCTTCTTCTTCGCCATGCGCGGGCTCCTGCCGTCGGGTCGTGCATCGGTGCGTCCATTCTGCTCCGTCGCGTGCGCGTCGGAGGCCGATGCGACGAGGGGCCGGCGCTCGCGCGTCGGCCCCTCGTCGCGGGACGGGCCTCGCGGCCCGGTCGCCCGCTCCTAGAAGAGGGCCTTCTCCTTCAGCCAGTCGGCGGCGATGGCGGCGGGCTCCGCCTTCTCGTCGCCCTGGTTGCGGCGGTTCATCTCGGTGAGGTCCTCGGTGGTCAGCGCGGCCGACACCTTGTCGAGGATGGAGGTGATGTCGGGGTTCATCTTCGCCGTCTTCACGAGCGGCACGACGTTCTGCGCCTTGATGAGGTTCTCGGGGTCCTCCAGCGTGACGAACCCGTTGTCGAGGATCGACGGGGTGGTCGAGTAGATGTTCGCGATCTGCACCTGGCCGTCGACGAGGGCCTTGACGGTGTTGGGGCCGCCCTGGTCCTCGATGGTGACGAGCTTCGCGTCGATGCCGTACGTGTCGGTGAGCCCGGGGATGCCGTACTCGCGCTCGCCCAGGACCGCGCCGCCGCCGACGTTGATCGTGCCCTTGCCCGCGAGGTCGGAGAGGCTCGTGACGCCGTTCGACTCCGAGTACTCCTTGGTGACGTTGTAGGAGTCCTTGTCCTCGGCGGGCGACTGGTCGAGCACCTCGAAGCCGTCCGGCAGGGCGGATCCGAGCGCCGAGTAGACGTCGTCGCTGGAGGTGGTGGTCGAGTCGGCGTCGTAGGCGGCGAGCAGGTTGCCGGTGTACTCGGGGATGAGGTCGATGGACCCCTCCTCGAGCGCCTTGAGGTAGACCTCGCGCTCGCCGATCTGCAGGTTGCGCGTGACCTTCACGTCGTTGGCCTCGAGCGCCTGCGCGTAGACCTCGGCGAGGATGACGTTCTCGCCGAACGCGGCGGATCCGACGGAGATGGTGTCGCTGGGAGCGGCGGACGCCTGGCCGCCCGAGGTGTCGAGGGGGTCGCCGGACGAGCAGCCGGCGAGGGCCATCGCGGTGCCCAGCGCGACGGTGCCGACGAGGAGCCGGCGGGAGATGCTGTGGGACATTGCTGTGTTCCTTTCAGGAGGTGGTGCTGACCGCCGGCCTCGACGAGGTCCGGGCGGAGTCGGGGGTGCGTCCTGCGGCGGCGACGACGCCGCGCGGGATCACGAGGCGCTGCACGATCGCGAACACGCCGTCGACGACGAGCGCGAGGGCGGTGACGAGGAGGGCGCCGCTGAGCATCAGCGGGAAGTTCCGCGTCGTCAGGCCGGTGAAGATGTACGGCCCGAGGCCGCCGAGGCCGAGGTAGGCCCCGAGCGTGACGGTGCTGATGACCTGCAGGGTCGAGGCGCGGAAGCCGCTGATGATGAGCGGCAGGGCGAGCGGGATCTCCACGCGGCCGAGGATCTGCCACTCGGTGAGCCCCACCGCCCGGGCGGCGTCGACGGTCGCGCGGTCGACGGCGAGCACGCCGGCGTAGACGCCCGCTAGGAGCGGCGGGATGCCGAGGATCGCGAAGGTGACGATGGGGCCGGTCAGCCCGATCCCGAAGTACAGCCCGAGGAGGACCAGCACGCCGAGCGTCGGCAGGGCGCGGAGCCCGCCGGAGAACCCGACGGCGAGGTTGCGCCCGCGCCCGGTGTGGCCGATGTAGAGGCCCGCCGGGACCGCGATCACGGAGGCGAGCGCGATCGCGAGGAACGTGTACCAGAGGTGGTCGCGGAGGCCGAGGGCGTAGCCGCCCGTGCCGCCCCAGCGGGAGGGGTCGAGGAGGAGCTGGAACGCCTCGGCGAACGAGTTCACAGCGTGCTCCCCTTCGTCACGAGGGCGCCGCGGCGCAGCCGCCGACGGGTCGGGCTGGAGGTCACGGCGGCCCAGGGCATGAGGACGCGTCCGATGAGCAGCAGCAGGAGGTCGAAGGCGAGCGCGATGAGCAGGATGCCGACGACGCCCGTGACGATCTCCGTGTAGAACGAGCGGCGGTACCCGGTGAGGATCATGGTGCCGAGGCTCTGGATGCCCGTCAGCGCGCCGACCGTCACCATGCTCACCGTGCTCACGGAGATGACCCGGAGGCCCGCGAGGAGCACGGGCCCGGCGAGCGGCAGCTCGACGCGCCAGAAGCGCGCCCAGCCGGAGTAGCCCATCGCGGTGGCCGACTGCTTGACGTCCTCCGGCACGGCGGCCAGCGCGTCCGACGTGATGCGCACCAGGAGGGCGAGGGCGTAGACGGTCAGCGCGACGACGACGTTCCGGGGGTCGATGATCGTCGTGCCGATGATGGCCGGGATCGCGATGAGCAGCGGGAGGGACGGGATCGTGTACAGGATCCCGCCGACGGTGAGGAGCGGTCCGCGGACGGGCCGGTAGCGGTTGGCCAGCCAGCCGAAGGGCAGCGACAGCACGAGGCCCACGATGATGGGCGGCGCCGCCAGCGTCACGTGCGCGACGGCCAGGTCCAGCACCGTCTGGATGTTCGTGAGGACCCAGTTCACGCGGGTCCCGCACCCTGCGCCGGAGCACCGGGGGCGTGCGCGGCCCCCGCCTCGGTCGTGGCGTGCCCGGTCGTGCCGCGCGCCGATGCGGCGGCGGTCCGGGCGGCGCGGTCCTCGCCGTCGAGCACGCCGACGAGCCGGCCGTCGCGGTCGACGAGCACGCGGCCGGTGCCGGTGTCCTCGAGGTGGAGCGCGCGCTTGCCCTTGTCGG
>Ga0265780_10000326_pt1 | contig 74931 bp, 80 predicted proteins | sample P1T30metagenome_FD_192432 | JGI IMG/M metagenome (GOLD analysis project Ga0265780, IMG submission 192432) | Plant litter microbial communities from East Loma Ridge, Irvine, California - P1 T30 | ecosystem: Environmental > Terrestrial > Plant litter > Unclassified | place: USA: California...
CCCCCGCGCCGGCCCCATGTATGTAGGTATGTATGAGGAATGAATCAATGATTTTTGTAACGACTGATGTAGTCCAGCTTAGGGATTTGGCTTGTATGTCTGTGGCTTTCGTTGCCATGAGCGTTGTTGGGTGGTTCAATGTTCACATTATGCCATGTTGTAGTCTAGTCGACGGCGCCTTCCCCAGCAGATCTACGGTATGGCTTTTGAACAGCGGGAGTCGCACTTTGCATGTGCTTGCCGCACACCAAGGCCGTCGCAACATCACATCACATCATCATAAGCCTTACCACGATTCTGCGCATACCATACCCCACACGCGCGCACCAATCCCTACCCTTCTTCAACCCCAAACATACTTCCAACAGCAACAGCATTACCAACCAAGCAACGCAGCCCATGGACCCTACCGACAATGACGACAGCGACTTCGACGACACAAGCAGCCCGCCCTTCGACGACGAGCTATTCGACAGCCCCACGCATGAACAGATCGAGACGGCGGCGCGCAAGGCCCGCGCTAATGCACATGTGCAGGACGAAGACGCGGCGGCTGCGAGACTTTTACAGGCTAGTATTGAGCGGAGGGAAAGGGAGGAGGGGGTGAGGGCGAGGGAGAGGAAGAGGAAGAGGGGTGAGGGAGATGGGGTGGGGGTTGATGGGGATGCGGAGGGGGAGACGGATGAAGAGATGGGGAGTGGGGAGGATGATGAGGGGGGGTGCGGGGATGCTGTGGGTGAGAGCGATGAGGAGATGGGGGGTGAGGAGAATGCTGTTAGTGGAAGCGAAGATGCTGTAGGCGAGAGCGAAGATGCTTTGGGTGAAAGCGAAGATGCTATGGGCGAGAGCGATGATGCTGTGGGTCAAGATGAGGACGCTACAGGCGAAAGTGATGACGCTATGGGTCAGGACAAGGATGTTGAGGGCGAGAGAGATAATGCTGAGGGCGAGAGCGATGATGCTGTGGCTCAGGACAAGGGTGCCGAGGAGATGAAAAAGGATCTTGAAAGACCACCTGCCATATCAGAGAAATTGACCTCAGTCATGAAGCAGCGGGGGACACTTATGAAGCAGATTGTCGATGATATGCAGCTTCAGCAGAAACGTCGGCAACAAGCGAAACCAGAAACAAGCACCTCTCCGACCAAGTCACCATCTGGGCCATCAAAGCCATCCAGTACATTTCTGCAACACCTCCGACAGGCAAGGAAACGCGATTTGAAAGCGCGTGTTCGGGCACCCGCCTTCCACCCGCGCTATCCTGCATACGATGGACATGCAAGAATGATGAAAGACCGCAAGAATCAAGAATGGCTACTTGAGTTGGAAGGAGGAGGGCGGGAGAAGGTTGTCAAGGACGAACGCGAGCGTATACAAACACACAAAGTGTTGGAAGATCTGGAGGAAGCAAAAAGAGACGAAGCTGAACGGGCAGAGAGGCGTGGAATCAGAAGAGGCGACCGGGAGATTGCTGCGCAACCTCCTCCGACGCCGAGGCCTACGAATCTTGAATTATCTGCACCAGTCCCTGGATCGAAAGGCAACCCCGGTGCAGATAGACGCCTTTCCGACGATCAAGGGTCGCGATGGCGGACGCCTGGCAGACAACGCGGCCAGCTCAACCTGGACATGACCCGGATACAAACCCAGTTCATTCTTTCAGATCATTTCATCGACGACGTCAACGTCATGTTAGACTTCACACGCAGCTGGTCAATCGAGGCATTTAGACCGATATATCTCTCATTCAAAGCTGCCCCCGAGAATGTTGGCCGTGAGATTGATAGTTTCAGAACTCTCGATTGGGTCGATCGATCCCAATGGAATTGGAATGTCCATATCAGAAGTGCGAAGCCTTACAAGCCGCCAGAGGCATCATATTTCGGAGTCAATAAGGCGGAGCTTGTCGAGGAAGGTCTCCTGCCTGAAAGCTGCACCAAGAAAGGATGTACCGCTGGCTGTCCGCGTTCGAGAACACCATCGGACTACGCGCGCAGTCTGATGAATGGACTTAATGTTCGGCAGAAAGAGAAGGGTGGGTCAAAGCTAGGGTCGGTTGCTCCACCAAAGGCCGCCGTTAAAGCTAAATCTCGGGAAGAGATAAAGATGCTGGACACGATGCGTATGCCTCCTCCATTTTCACGAGCACGACGTGTACGAAAAGGCCGTCCGTCAGTCTCGCACGTTGCAGCTCAATGCCCTGGGTTGCTCAAGGGGTTGCTCGAGGGGACAGAGCCCAGTCCCAGACCAGCACCGTTATCTCTAAGCGCCGCAAATCTGTCCAGGATACCCGACACCACGAATCTTCCTTCACCCGAGTCCCCGCTCTGGCGGACTGGGCTTTTGCCCGATGAGAACAAAGGATCTACTCCTAAACTCACACTCAAGATCGGACTCAAACCCGAGCCGAAGCCTGTTGAGCAGAGTCCACTAACGAAGTACTTTAGCACTGCTGGAACGCCACGAGTCAGGGAGGATTACTTCGCCAAAGCACTGCCCGTATCTGCGACTCAAGTGACGCCTCCAGCAGTACCGGAAGTGAAAGCTATCGAAGCCCCAGAGGCTTCGGTGGCCCAGAAGAACGACAAAGACGTGAGGGAGTTTCTACTCACACGCTGGAAGGCAAAGAACAAACAATCCATGCGTCCCAAAAAGCAGCACAACCGAGTCGAAGAGTGGCAGGTCGACCCAGACAGGCATTAGGCAAGAAAAAATCCCTTGCGCATTGCCCAAGACACAAGCTAACCTCCCTTCCCCATTCTCTAGGAAGCCGCAAAACGTCCAATCCAGAAACAACTAGATCACCGCGCCAAACACCGGCACATCCCCTGGCACAAGATCACACACGATCTTTACATGGTACGACAAGATCATAAAAACCCAGTCAACCTGAAATGGGTCAGCAAATACTGTTTACCGGATTACTATACGTCTTCTGAGGCTCCGGAAAGGAGTTTGAAAAAGTACACGGCTTGGAATTCATTGAAGGCAATTTTCGAGGGACCGGGATCGGTGCCTGACAGACAGGAGTTGGGCGAGCGCGTGGCGCGGTTGTTGGAAACTGCGCCGGTGCAGACGCAGACGCAAACACCGGTACTCAGGGCTTTGGAGGGTGCGCCGGTTCCGGTGGTGCAGTCGTTGGAAGATGCGTCGACGGTGATTGAAGATGCACCGATCCCTGTAGTCAGATCCTTGGACGAAGCATCGGCAGTGGTGCAAGATGCACCCCTTCCCGTCGTGAGATCTTTGGACGAGGCGTCAATTGTGGTGGAGGACGCACCGGTGCCGGTAATGAGATCGCTGGACGAGGGGTCGATAACGATGGAGGGGGATCCGCCTCCTTTGGTTACTGAAATTCTGGCTGAGATGAGTTCGAGTGAGGAGGAGGAAGAGGTAAAGGTAGTTGAGTCGAGGGGCGTGAAGCGCAGACAGGATTCGAGTCAGATGGTTGGGAGGGATGGGAGGGATGTTAAAAAGCGGCGCAGGTAGAGGGTTGGGTTGAGGGGTTTTGTTGATGGTGTTGTGTGGCTAAGCTGCGGTGTTGATTTATTGTTCATCAACTTAATACTGCTCGATACTGTTCTCGTTTCTGTTTAGGTGTGATTCTGTGAGCTTTCCAATGCAGCATTTTCCATGCGTGTTCTGTGGGTGTGTCTGCACCATATTGACGGAATTGCGCGTTATAGCCGTTTTCTCGTCTTGATTTGCAAAGTCACTTTTGCTGGGCCAGGTATGTTGTGGTAAGATGTTATCGACAGAGTAGAATGGCGATGCGAATGGAGTGGCGATGACGTCGCCAACACAACATTTCCCACCCAGTCTTCAAGATCGCAACAACATCAACGCCACAGTTCCATCACACAACAATTCCATGCTGAAAGCGACATCTCGTCTCGCCAATATCATGACATCTGAGCAACACAAACGCAACATTGTAATCATTGGTACTGCCTCCCATGGCACCTAATTTCAAAGGCCTCAAGGCTGATAGTTCCAGGTGGCGGGATAATTGGCTCCACTACGGCATATTTCCTGTCGCATCATGAGAAGTTTAACAGAGAGACAGACACCATCACACTTCTCGAGGCTACTACAATTGCTGGTGGCGCATCAGGAAAGGCTGGTGGTCTTTTGGGGCTATGGGCGTATCCGAGCAGCATAGTCCCGCTGAGCTACAGGTTGCATCAGGAGCTGGCACAGAAGCACAGTGGTGCTGATCGCTGGGGCTACCGCGCGATCCACGTTGGCCAACTTGACATGTTCGGCGTCTTGTCAAAGAAGAAAGGAACGAGTGCTGCAAATGGCGATTCTGTATCGCTACAGAAAAGAACAGACAAGGCGATAGGACTATTGCGCGCTGCCGGAGTTCCCAAGGATCTGGACTGGATAGCTGCGGAAGGCATACAAAGCTACGAGGAAATGGGCAGCCCAGACACTACCGCTCAAGTTCATCCTTACCAGTTCACGACAAGCATGGCACAGCTCGCAGAAGAGCAAGGTGTCAATATCATTTACGGTTCAGGGACGGACATCGTACAGGAAGATGGGGCAGTGAAGTCTGTGTCGTACAAGTCAAAGGACACCGGCGAAGATGCGACGATCGACGCGGACACGGTCATTCTGACAGCCGGTCCTTGGACCAAGACGATCTGGAAACAAGCACCCATATCCGCCCTACGGGCTCACAGCGTCACCATTCGACCCACAAGACCAGTCTCAGCATACGCACTATTCACCTCAATCGACCTTCCGCGCGGGAACAACCGAAGAGGACAAACAGTAACACCCGAGATCTACGCACGCCCAAACCAAGAAATCTATGCCTGCGGTGAGGGCGACCATCTTATTCCGCTACCCACATCAACCGACCTCGTTCAGTGTGACGATTCAAGATGCCAAGATGTCATCGATCAGGTCTCTTCCATATCTGAGGAGCTGAGAGACGGCGAGGTGACGGCGCGACAAGCATGCTACCTGCCGAATGTAGAGGGCAGAGGTGGAGGTCCGCTTATTGGGCAGACGAGTGTCAAGGGCTTGTTGATGGGAGCTGGGCATACGTGTTGGGGCATTCAGAATGGGCCGGCGACGGGGAAGCTCTTGAGCGAATTGGCGTGGGAGGGGAAGATATCGAGTGCGCAGATTGATAGCCTGGATCCGAGGAAGTACGGACTTTGAGCTGGAGATTGTGGGAAATACTGGTAGAACCTGTAGTACGCAGTGCGCAACCATCGCGTCAAGTCGTCACTGTGCCTCCTCCACCACCGCCGTCCTCGACACGCCTCTATCAGCTACAATTACACAGTGAAAAGAGAGCGCAGCAAATTCTCGATCTACATTGAAATAGTGGTGGCTTGCTGACCCAGGTACGCACACCCACAGAGCCGCACTTGCCAAGGGCTTCAAATGCAAGAGCGATGCGGCACAGTGGCGGCAACGATTTCAGAATAGCGCTTCACGACGGCCACGACCACCAAGTGTCTATGCAGCGTAAACAGTCCGCCTCGCAGTATCACTTGCCGCCAGCGAACGGGTGTTCTTAGCGGTCGCTATATCATGTGATTTTGGCAGCGCTTGCACGTTGACCTCCACGATCGTGTCTTTCATTGATTCTTCATCAAACGACTTTCGCATTGCATCAAGGCGCGATAGCAACCATTTCTAGCGTGCGGACCAGAAAATTCCGATACGAAGAGTTCGATTCATCACATGAAAGGTATTGCTACGAACAATTCCTTCATCAGCAGCATCATCGCGTAACCGCTCATCTTCCGAACGTGGTTCACAAGGCTGCGGCGAGGCTCATCGGCTGCATATTTTGAACCTCAAAGAGGCAGTGTCTATATTGAAACATCGTCTTTCTACGATCTCGCAATCTGCCTTTCTGCGCCGCACGACACCTGGGATTCTTTGCCTAGCATCGATATCCTCTGAAGCTTTATATGAGGTATGTCTTCCTGGAGTGATTCAGTATCTTTTTCAATTTCATTGCCTCATTCTGTTTGCTATGAGCTTTTGATATTTCTTGAGCTTTTTAATCTTCACTGTTGCTTCATTTTCACGTCGCCTCGTCATGCAGCTCAATAGCTTTCATATCTTCGCGCTTTTGCTAAGCATCGACAGCGTTTATGCCTCGGCTCCATACAGCATTCCAGATTTAGGTGACCATACTGCGCCGTTACAAGTGATTCTCGGGACTGACTGACGTTGCTTAGGTCATGAGCGACTCTTCCAATGAGACACTCTGAACGTAGCGCCGTCATTCAGCCTCCTCTCATCCAGTACGAACATTCCGTCTGGTTCAGACTCGCGCCTAATCTCTCACACGCCCTTCCAGACGATGTCAGGAGGGTTAACATCTCGCCACTCCACATCAAACCTCGCGCCTTTCCCGACTGGTTCCAACACAACTTCATTATCAAGTGGCTCAGGTAGCGTCACGAGTCGCATTTCAGACACGTCTTCATCGCCTCCCAGAACTACCGAGCCCTCTGCAACGAGCACCGTTGTCGCCTCGAAGACGACTCTGTCGCCCAAGCTTCCTAGTACCGGCAGCAGCAGCAACTCCCTCACATCAATTAGCAGCACCAACAATTCTGTGGTCATTGTCACTGTGACACCATCGGGTGCTTCTCCAATCGTAATCACCAAGACTGTCACACCAACGCCATCTTCGCTTCTATTAGGCTCCATTTCGGGTACTCAAACGAGTACAGCCAAACCTGCACCACAAACCTCCTCGACTCTACCAATTGACAGTAAACTACCGATAATGTCGTCTATCCAGACACTCCAACCGAGTCAGGCACCTAGTGACGGAGCTCGTACGCAGTTCCCCTCCGCTTCTGTCTTTGACGTTGTGGTTGACGGTCTCACCTACCCACTCCCGAACCCTGGCCAACCACCCATTGAGATCATGCTTACGGATGGGTCAATAGCACAACTGCTAGCCGGCAAGGTGACGCTGCGAGGTCAGACTCTCAATGTCCCGAGCGATCTGTCAACCGCCGTGCCTATCACTGAGGGTGGGCAATTCATCACCGCTCTGCCTGGCAGCTCAAAGCAGCCAGACAAGGATAACGATGACGCTGGTGGTGGTGGCGGCGGTCCTTTCGCGTTCCTCGCAGGTATTGCCGGTATTGCTGGAGGGGCTGCTAAGATGGTTGGAGGCGCCGCGACGAGTGCTGCCAGCTTCGCATCTGGGGTAGCAGGCGTAGGCGGCGTAGCTGCAGGAAGCCTCGCAGGTCCATTTTCTGGTGCTGTCAGCGGTGCGAACAACGTCGTTTCGAAGTTGAACGGCATACAACAGTCATTTCCCACCGGCCAGCTTTCGAAAGCTGGCATGGATACTTTCAGCAACGCACAGAACCTGGGTCGCGACTCGATGGCTTGGATGCAGTCAGTCGGCAACGTGCTCCAGGATTTCGATGAACTGAGCCCAGGGCAACAGCAAAAGGTCCGCGAGAACATTCGCGACTACACGAAGTCAAATGGACCGTTGGCGCAAGCTGCGAAGGCGCTTGAAGCTGTCTCGGATTTTCCATGGGACGAAGAACTGCCCAAGACAAGCTTACCCTCTCCCACCAGGAAGCCTGAAGCGACACAAAGTGCTCAAGTCACAAGAACGGCGCTTACACAAACACCCGAGGCTATTACGTCAAAGGTCAGCAGAACTGCTACGACAACGAAGACTACCAGCAGCAGCAGTAGCACCTCGCCATCAGCTACTGGGCAAACCTTGCCATATTACTTCGCATCTCGATGGGGAACCCCAGCAGAAAAGTTCAAGAGCTTCATACAAGAGCTAGATGGTGGCATTGGGGAGCTGGAGATCACTAAATATGATCAAGCTTACCGAACGAACCTTACCTCAGCCAATGCAGATGACATTCAAGCTAAATACCCCTTCCTTCTTCTAGCTTCTGAGGATACTTCCGATCCGGACGATATTGACTTCGAGAGGGAGCAGTATCATGCTATTCCTAGGTCTCGTACATCACCTGACTCGTCTCATGGCCCGCATGCCATATCGGAGTCCCCGGCCGCGGAGGAGAAAGCATCCATGGGGTTTCCATTGAAGCCTCGAGGGTTCCTTCCAGAGGAACGGGACGCGCCATACTGGAAAAAGATGATATCCTCACCATTCCAAGACCCACTGCAGCGCAATCCTTCCCAAGATCCACCCTACGTTCGGGATGAGTCGCAGGGCAGAGGAACTACAATCTACATTCTCGACGATGGCTTCGACCTGAACTCCGCAGTAAGTCCTCCTCGCAGCTATGATGCAAGTCATGGATCAGTTCTACCTCTTTTCTTTCGCTTGGGCAGGGGTTCTAGCTATACAAGCTCTTCTTCGGCCGTATCTCTAGAATGAAGGGGGTCGATTCGTTGTGAGTTCAGTAGTGATCAGACCTAGCTGACATCCGTATAGGACCTTGCCAAAGACGGCCGAGAAGTAGACACCTTCTTCGTCAGTAGTGATGATGCATTCCCAAGTACTTTCATAAGTGAGGAAAGCAATAGTCTTATCGGACACACTCCGAATGCATATCTGATCGATGCTCGAATCGGTGGCGGCAAGGGACACGGTACCAAAATGGCAGCAATCGCTGCGGGTAAAGTGAATGGGGTTGCGCCTGTAAGTGATTGTTATACCCGCATGATCTACTAAAGCCCATTCTAATACCTTCTGTCATGTGCTAGAATGCAGACCTTTTTCTATTGAAGATTAAAGGTGAGTGGAATCAAGGGCCCCGTCCAGAAGACGACCGCCCTAGGCCAGACCAAAATTCCGTCCTAAGAGGAATGGCAATGAGGAGCGTCTTCAATAACATTCGAGGGCATGTGGAAAAAAGACTCGCGATTGACAGTACTGCCAAGTCAATTATAAACCTGTCGGGCGGTGAGTCTACTCTTTTATCTCAGGTACATATACATTCCTAACAATGCAAAGGCGCCCCGTACGATCCAGAGAACAAGGAAATTCCGGACAAGAGACGTAGACGAGGGAAAGAAGTCAATGACTTGTTTGTTGAGTTCCTCGCATGGTGCGAAGAGAAGAAAGTAACCTTCGTCGTTGCGGCTGGCAACAAAGAGGTGCCCAATCTGCATCAGTCCACACCTCAGAGGCTTGGTACTGCTGATAATGGGCTTATTACTGTTGGCGGAGTGATTGAAGACGGCACACTATTCACCTCCACGACCTTGCAGCAATCTGGGAAAGCCGGCTCCATGACTGTCTTTGCACCTGCCAAAGATGTCAAAGTACCTGGACCGGGAGTAGACTTGCACTCAGGAACAAGCCAAGCAGCTGCAATTGTCGTAAGTCAATCTTTCCAGGGACTGATCAATACTGATGCAAATCTTTAGTCTGGGTTGGCAGCATACTACTATGGACTTGTCCTTCCTGACAGCCATTTCATCGAAAACATGAAACTCTTCATGACGCATCACGCATGGACGCGTGTGCCGGCGAACAAACTTGGTAAAGAAAAGCATCTCGATGTCGTCTACAACCTTGCACACGGAGATGTCAAACACCCCAACAATTCGTGCTTCGTTGGGTCAAGGAAGCGAGATGGCGAACCGCTCTCGGCTTGTTCACGGCTGCAAAGCTCAATGACTTCAATGAGCTCATCGACATCAACGAGCTTTGCCGCCTCATCTGCAACTTCCATAAGCCTTACTAGCTCCCCGTTGTTTTCCACTCAACTCCCGACATCAACCACTTTACCAAGCTCATCCACTACTCCTGCTTCATCCCAGGAGTTAAGCTCGACCACCAGCAGTAGCCCACCTACTCCTGCTTCACCACAGCAGTCGTCTCCATTAACGAGCACTATCTCGCCCCTAACCCCTGCTTCGTCCCAACAACCAGCTTCGATCTCCAGCAGCATTCCACCTCCCGCGCCAATTGTAACCCCAACATCCGACAAATGCCGCATCTACGTCAACGAATACGACGACGTGGACCCAAACAACAAAGAAGAACAAGTCTGGAACGCCTCCATCTACCCCGATACCAGCTCGGCTCTCAGGGACAACACCTACATGTGTATGACCGGCGTGGATGGTGGCGACACCACTGGCGTAGACGTCAAGTGCGAACCTATTGGCGAGACCTTTCATCTACAGCGAGATGCGGACAACACGCTACGATTCATACGTGGCAAGGAGACGTGGACTTCGGCAGACGAGAAGTGGAAGATTGTGAAGGATTGGTGGGCGCCGTATGGAAATGAGAAGGACAAGAGGAAGCGGGAGACGGAGTGTAGGTTTGAGTGTAAGATTGATTGGACGAAGCCGCCGACAATCATCATTGTGTAACTTGTGTTCTGAATGGCACAAGCGAGGGTTGTCAGACTCACCTCTAAGATCTGAGGGCGCCCTGGGAGATTTCCACGTGTATTGCTGTAGTAATATATCAAATCTTGGTAAATGGGTACGACACATTTAGAAAACCGATAATGCTTACAGCAATATCATGCTGAAAAGAGTGAATGATAGTTCTCATATGAGATAGAATTGTTGGTCTAGGCCATGGACTGACCAGAAAGTATGGTTTTTCTCACATTCGCTGTGACGAAGAAAGATCGTTGGACAGGTTGGCTTAGGCCAGTGATGTGAAGGGTACGTTCACGTGATACGTTGACGTCATCGCCCGAAACGAAAGTGACTTCAAAGACGCGACAGAGAGGCCAGCGCGACAAATTACACAAGGCAGCAGCAAACGCTTGTAATCCTATAAACCACCAATCTCCTCCTCCTTGACCTCAGCTACAGCACTGGGGACCAAATTGCTACCCAGATCCCCAAATTCTGGAGCATCTACACACCCTCGACGCACCACCAAACCAGCACAATGCCACCCATCCAACTCCACAAGAACGCGCCCATAAAGCCAGACGGCACCTCTCCCTCCACAGCCTCAAATGCTGACCCCTCAAACACACCACCAACACGCACAATCCCCGCCTCCGTCCCAGCAACAACCACATCCGACTCTTCCAACCCACCTCCACCACAACCAGGCGCCCGCCCCGCCTCTCCCACAGCATCCTACAATGCCCCGTCCTCAGCGCCCGCCCCACCACAGCCAGGCGCAACACCAGGCATGGGAGTCTACACAGCACACCACATAACCACTGAGACGCGCCAGAGCGGCCCACCACCCCAATTCACACAGCCGCCGCCCACAGACTCGGCGCTGGCGGGTCGTTCGACGACAACGAGCACGACGGCGAGTAAGCTGGGTCCTGCGATGCTGAACATGGGGCCTGTGGTATCGCCGTTCCAGAGCGCAGATACAGCGAGGACGAGTATGGAGCAGGGTACTAGGGCGAGCTTGGAGCATCCGCCGGGGTATGTCCAGGCGCCAGACAATGCTCCTTATAGTGGAGGGGGAATTGGAGGAAGTACAGATCGTGGGGAGGGAAGTGGAGAGGGTGTGGGGGCTGCGGCATGGAACTTGCTGGGCAAGGCGGGTGAGGCTTTGAAGAAGGGTGAAGAGGCGGCGTGGAAGGCTGTGAAGGGGAAGTAGGCGACCGCGTCTCGCAGATGTAGGATAGTTAGTAGGATCATGGCACATTTGAATCACGACCTCACATGCATGGTAGCTGAGCAATGTCTAAAGAACCCAAACGCTTTCTATTGACCACTATTTTCCCTTGCACCAAGCGATGGAACGAGGAAACACAGCCGATAGGGAACAAAGATGCAAGCCGGATATGACGTGTAATACAGGTGGCTATGAGGAAAAGGGTTGCCGGCAAGGTAAAGTACAGGGTGTGTTGACACCGTATCGTGCTTTTCGTTGCCATGAACACTCTTCTGCCCATGGGCTTCTGAATGCTCTATTCAGTGTGCCTGCACACACCTCGAGCACTCACTCGCGATTATCTCCTTCCACCACATGGACTCATTCTGGGGTATCGGAGAGTGGGAAGGCGCTTAACCAGATCCACCCTTGAACTTCTTGCCGAACATGAGGAGCTGGGCCTGGTCGTAGATGGACAGGACACCGGCACCGGCAACACCACGGAGAATGTTGGCACCAGCACCCTTGAAGAGCGAGCGGACACCCTCAGCGGCGACGATCTGGCGGGCAGCATCCATGGTTCCCTTGTACTTGACGGCCTCACCGGAGGTCATCATCATGCGACGACGGATGGTGTCGAGAGGGTAGGAAGCGATACCAGCACCGGTGGTGACACCCCATCCGAGAGCGAAAGAGGCCAGGAAGTTACCCTCGAGGGCACCGGTGAGGAGGACAGGCTTGAGCGAGTCGTACATACCGAAGTACAGACCACGGTAGACGATGATACCAGCGACGGAGGGCATGAATCCACGGTAGAGACCGCCGATACCGTCGGAGGCGAGGGTCTTCTTGTAGACGTCTACGAGACCGTTGAACTGACGGTCACCGCCCTTCTTGGCCGACTTGGCGTCGTTGGCGAGACGGGTACGGGCGTAGTCGAGGGAGTAGACGAAGAGGAGGGAAGTGGCACCGGCAGCCTGAGATTGTTAGCCATTGATTGTGATGCATGTCGTTCGTGATCACTTACACCTCCGGAGGCCAAGTTACCGGCCATCCACTTGGCGTAACCGTCACGCTCCTTCTTGTAGGCGAACATGGACTTGTAGGTGTCGCGGAAAGCGAAGTTCAGCGCCTGGGTGGGGAAGTAACGGATGACGTTGGCAGTGTTACCACGCCACAGGGAGAGAACACCCTCAGCCTGCGATGTGCGCTTGAAGCACTCGGCAATACCGTCGTACTTGCGGTCGAGACGACCGGACTTGAGCATCTCATCCTACAAAAGTCATCAGTGAGATTGTCGCAACACGGCTGTATCGGGATTTGACGTACCTGGTTCTGGATGAGGAGCTTGACACGCTCGATGGGAGCGGCGGCGGTCTTGGAGACGGCGGCAGAGACACCTCCCACTGTAGATAAGCGGTTAGCAGCTGTACCAGGTGGATTGAAGTGCCGATTGCTGTCGCAATCGACAAAAATCGGAATGGAGGTGCAGACTTACTGAGGAAGTCGACTACGAAGCCGGGCATCCCCCTGTGTGGATGTTAGCAAGTGTTGCGTCATTTCAGGTGAGAGATTTCAGCCAGCCGCCAGTCCGCGAGCGCATCGCTAGCAACAGCAAAACCATCAGACCGCATCTGTGCTCCCTGAGGAAGGCGCAATCAGTGCGGGTAAGATGGTTCCATGTCGATTGTTGGCTCGATAGCTGCGGGATCTGGACAGGTTGCTGGAAGCAATCGAGGGTGCGCACGAACATGAAGCTGTGGAGTGGCAGTCAGTACTTGTCTTCTGTTTCTTTCTGGCAGGAGCTCACGGACCTCTTGTCTTGCTGTGCGGGAGCAGACATGGTGACGGTGAAGGGTTGTTTAGGAAGGAGGAGTGGAGTGGTGGTTGCAAAAGTGCAGTTGATGGAGAGACGAAGAGGTTTTTGAGGGAACTGGGAAGCGCAAAATCATTCAAACTTGGTCAGTGCGCGCCGCTCACTAGCCTATCACGTTTGTAGCGCAGCCTGTCCGCTCTTCCGAAGACAACACGATACCTCGGGGACACGGCCTGCTTAATGCTGTATAAACTCGAAAATTCCTCTGATAATAAGCTTCTTTCATCGTTTAGAGCCTCAATTGCTGCAGCCCCATGCATTCTCCAAGGTCTCTTCTGTCACACGCGACATGCACGACCTCGGACAGCTGCTATCTCCACGGCGCCGCCCCACGAAGCGTTGCCGTAGCACCCAGAGAGAGGATGTCTTTTGGCAGACATTACGAAGACTGCCTCCCCTCCCTCATGCCTTTTTGAGAAATCGGCTTTCACAGACAACAGCGTTCTCTCCTTAAGCGCCTTGCTGTGTGTGCATTGGACCTTTGCATGCTGTGTGTGTTGGTTGCTTACGGTCCCCTACATGCTTTTTGATCGGGTATATCCGGGAAGGAATGCTTGCTCGGGCCAGCAAGCGGCACAGGTCCGGAACACGAATTTTTATCTGCGGCGAAAGCGAACTTTTGGAACTGCCTTTGTTCGTGAAGCCTTCTAGACTGTCGCAGATGGCTCGGCCGTAGCCGAATGACTTCACGGCATTCGCATTAGACAAGCTGTCGCATGAGAGGTGAGGTGATTTGCAATGCCTCACAAAAGGGCGATTGAAGGGCACTCGTCTCTCAATGAACTTGTTCCGGCGGCTCATAAGCATACGCATCGATCACCAGCTCATAGTACTACATCGCATATGAAATACCTGCACGAATTTAGCGTTACGTCGAACGCACATCTTCTGTTAGTAGGAAGGGTGACTGCCTCGAGAAGAATTTCTACTAGTCACTGTCTTTCCCTACCACCAACCCAATCTCATCTGCCTCTGCTGTGCCACCCACGAGCTCCCTACTTTTTGTATCGGTCTACTTGCAGTCTACGCAGGAAAGACGAACTATCCTTGACTCTCCAACTACAACTTGACAGCACAAGTCTCAGCTGAACAGCCATCTTGGATATGCTCACATGCCCTTCACTATCCATCCCTTCGTATCGCTATACGCCGAGTAAGACCACAATTCGCAGTCTGTCCACCAAATTGACCGACCACCGCCTCACAAAGTATGCTCCCCCAGCGCCGATTGCTGAGCATGAGTCCGCAGGTAAAAATCACTGCGTAACGCAGCAACAACTGGATATCGTTTTCAACTCAAAGGACGTATTCAATCGAATACGTACCATGCTATACACCTTCAGTGTATATACCAGCTACATCATTCTAGTGGCAAATAAGGAGATGTCAAACGACTATTCACAAAGGCTAAACCACAAAGATCGTCCGCGGCCACTTCCTATCTTCTACGGACAGATAGCCAGCAAGTAGATTGTAAGCCCATTCACGTCACAAAGTTCAATTGTACACTATCTATCTACTACTGCGATACAGCAATACATGTCCCCATGGACTCACCAGAGCAGAAGCATGCATAATCGATTTCAAAGAAGCCGGTCTCACGACTTGAAGTGGCCTGGAGATACTCGCAGATATCTGACCTTGCCATCGGTTGTTGCTGGTAGTGTGGGTACCTTCAGGGAGTGTTGTAGAGTGGAGAAAATGGGTGAGAGGTCTCGAGATGTCAAGATTCCGGTGGCCGTTGTGCGTTGGGAAAATTGTGGACACATCGATGGAACGCTGGCTGTCTATGCTTTGGTGTTAGCAAAGTGCTTTCAGCTTGTTTGAAAATACTGAAACTACAGCTTGATCGGAGGGAAATGTGTTATTCGGACATGGTCCTCAATTCTCCGCTGCAAACCCACCAGCTTGGACATTGTGAATGAGGAGATAGCAAGCACGAACAAATCACCCAATCATCAAAACACAAGTTCTTCTCACCCCACACCGATTAGATATTATGCTACTAAGTGTGCGTCTTCAATCGCTGATGTGATAGCGCTACACCATTTCCTCTCCCCGTTCATAAGATGCGCGTCTTCAACCACCTCAAAGTGGTAGCGCAGCATCCCAAAGCTCGGCGTACGTCTTTGACCGACCAAGCGGTAGCGTCCCAGCCTATACTATAACACAACGAACTGAAAGCAAATCGTCTTGATGTACGTCTTCGACCGTCCAAGCGGTAGCGTCGCATCCTTTGAATGCACGTCTTCAACCAGATCCGTTCTGGTAGCATCGCATCCCTCCCACTCCCCGTCCCCGCTCAATACACGTACGGAATGATCCTATACGGCACATGCTCGCAGTACTTCTCCCAGTCCTTTCCATACTTCTTACGACACTTCTCCTCGTCCCTGCGCTCGCGATGCAAAAGCAGCACGGCGAAGTACACCATGAAGAAGTAAGTGAAGATCATGCCCCAGCCCTTTGCCTCGGCAGGGACAACATAGTTGCCGTAGCTGTTGCGCGGGAAGTACGCATCGCTCTGCGCAGCGGTAATCGGGTGCGTAGCAGCGTTGCGCACCACGTAGCCAGCGAGCGCGGTGGGCAGGACGTACGACCACGACATGAACCAGTCGCCGAGGTAGTTGATGTGGCGCGCTGTGCCCCACCAGCCGGTGATTAGGAGTTTCGAACCAGAGGCGGTTTCGATGTACTTGAGGTGCGAGACGCGTGGGTCCTCGGGGTTGGTGCGGAAGCGGTTCTTCTCGTTGTTCGTGGCGCGGAAGATGTAGTAGCCCAGGCCCTGGACGGCAAGAACAGCGAGAACGCCCTGAAGACCGAGATCGACGGGGTACACGGACAGGTAGCGGGCCTGGATGCTGTAGGTGAAGGGCACCCATACGAGGTCACCAAACGACAACATCATGCCGAAGCCGTCCTGGATGATGTCGATGGTCGTGAGAATGGCGGGCTCCATGTACAAAGCGTCGAACGTGTAGACGGCCTGTGCGACGGTTATGAGGATGATAGAGTCAGTCACGCGGCCGTAGTTGCGGTACTGCTTCATGATGAAGGCCAGGTCCATGATGATCCAGCCGAGCATACCAGGGCGCAGCTCGCACCAAGCTTTGATGTCGACCTCACCAAAGATTGGCAGCGTGATGCGCGGGTTGAGCTCGCGGCCGATGAACCAATCGTACAGCATGTTGCCGGTATGGCCACCAGCGGCAAGTTCACGGCCATCCGGGTCATTGGGGTGCTGAACAGTGAAGGAGTGAACGTAGACGAATGTGGCGAGGAAGTAGGCAATCAGGATATTGGTGGTGATGATGCTGATATAGTTGTCGGTGATGAAGGTCCAGACGGGGAACTCGGCGCCCTGCGCGACAGTGCCAGCAGCGAGCATACTCATAATAAAGATGGCAGAGAAGAAGGCATTGAACTGGTACTTCATCTTCTGGCCTCTCCTCAGCGGAACGCCGGTCACTTCCTCAGCTGGAAGAGTAGCATGAAGTGTCAGGCTAAGGAGGTAGTAGCCAAGAGTACCAACGAGGCCCTGCCAGTTGAGTAGGCCACTGAATCCGGTCCAGCCAACCTCCTTCTTCAGCTGATCCAAAGTAAGGGTGGAAGGGCTGAGGAGAGATGGCGCAGGACATCCTGAGATGTCGTTGCAGAAAAAGGTGAGGACATAAACCAGGAGAGGGAGTCCGAATGAGATGACGAAAGCGCCGGGACTTGGATATGTTAGTGTTCGTTGCAAAATTTTGTGAATGCAAACTAACGGTCCTAGAAACTCGTAGCCATGCTCTTCCTCAACAGGCTTCGTGACCTTGCCCGCGGCCTTCGCTTTGCCGTTCGACACCATTTTCGTGAATGATCCGGAGATTCAATGTTTTCCTAGCCCAAACAAACGCGTCGAGTAAAAGGGGCGGCGATCGTCCTGGTCTCTCAATTTTTCAGCAACAACAATTCTGGTGCTGTCGAATTGAACACGCGCACACGGTCCAGAAACAGCGCAAGCCCGCTGTTTATATACTTCGCAGGCCGAGAACAAGACCGAGGAAATGGGACGATGTGGTGAGCACCGGGTTGCGCGAATCCGCGTGTCCGTGATGACGTGCACGAGCCTCTGATGGCGCTAAGCCTATTTGGCGCGACTTGGGCAGGGACCATGGAGCTTCGGCGAGCAATGATGGCGCGGCTCCGGGCAAACGTGTTGCGATTGAGAAAGGCGTCCGAACAACCTCCCACAGCACCAGCAGGCCTGACTGCTTCGTATTTTCTGTCCTTTATCTGCCAAGATGAAGTCGATATTATATTCACTTTTACTACTTGCCAGCACGCGTTATGCGACCGCAGCGTCCGACAAGCCACTGCAGCCATGTACAATTGTCTCACCCACGGGGAAGTTCTTCGACTTGAACTTGATGCAGAAACACCCGCTGAAGGAGGGCGATAAGAAGGCCAAGGGCGAAATAGAAGGCAGCTGGCATGCGCGGGGATACGACTACGGCGCAAACTTCACAGTGAACTTTTGCGGGCCGGTGGTAGAGGAGCTGGATGATGTAGAAGACCTGAACAAGGACTTGTTTAAGAATGTCAGCGCATACTACGAGGTTGGAAATAAGATCTTCGCGATAGGGTGAGTCAAGAAATACGTGGTTGGAGAAAGCAGCTTCAGCGCAACCACATCGAAGCACATTCACTAACCCACATCTTCACCGCCACAGCCTCCAAAACACAGAGCCCGTCTTCCGCGGCCGCAAGCTCATCCTAAACTATACCGGCGGCTCACTGTGCCCGACCTCGAAATCAAAACGTAGCCCAGAACCTATTTCGCTTCTATACCCCCACGACCCGCGAGAAATCATACCCGATGATCCCGACGATGACGACGAGGATGGCGACAAGCCCGATAAGAAGAAGCCCTCGGGCGACAAGGGAAAATCCGACAAGAACGCGCGCCGCAAAACGACTATAATTAGCCTCCTGTGCGACAAGGATCCGCTAACCAAGACGGGTATATCTTTCGTCGCGGCGGTGGATGACTGCACATACTTCTTCGAGGGCCGATCGTCGCACGCATGTCCGCAGCTGCAGAAGGACCAACAATCACTGGGTCCCAGCGGCGTGTTTGGCGTCATTGTGATTATTGCCGTGCTGGTGTATCTGGTTGGTGGCTGTGTGTACCAGCGCACAGTCATGCACCAGCGGGGTTGGAGACAATTGCCAAACTATGCTATGTGGGCGGGCATATGGCGGTTCATTGCTGTGAGTATACGATGCGGGGAACGCAGAGGACCAAGTTTAGGAAGGGAGGACTAACGCACGACAGGATATGTTTATCATAATCACGTCCTCCTGCGCGCGCTTCATGCCCTCCCGCCGAGGCTACAGCCGCGTCTCGCTCGGTCAAGAAAACGGGCGGAGAGGAAGGGGGAACGAAGACGAGAATAGGCTGATAGATAATCTGGACGAGGAGTGGGAAGACTAGATACGAGTCCATCTTGAGGTTCTGGAAAAGCGCAAGCATTATATTAAGGCGTTTGGGAATTGGGTTGGATACAACACAATGGGCACCATGAAGTGCCCGCGCAGAAGCAGTGGACGCGTTTATGTGGTCCTAAATGCGCCTCGAATCGTGCGCGAGCGCGATGCATGTCCTGAAATTTCACTTCATGCACCGCATCCCACATGATCACATTACACGTAACATTGGAAGAATGCGCGCACTACTTCTCAAACCGCGGATATAACACTGGGAGCCCAAACCCCCCTGAAGCATTTACATTTCCAAATACCAATACCCATAGTGATGTCCATGCGAGATTGCCTGCGCCTACCACTAGGCCCGGCTGCGAAACTATCATGTCAAAGAAGAGCGGTGTCCCCAAGCCGTCCGCCGACGCCCCAATCCCGGGTGGGTATCGTGCTAAGGATGAAAGAGAAAGAAAGAAATAATGCCGACCTCCACCATGAAAGACAGAAAAATACACATGCATCTAAGTGCGAAGAAACTGCCCCAACCCCAGTAAATAACGTATCCAAAAACGACCTCCTACATAAAGCACTGACATGGCGAATAAGCCAGGTCTCTGTAGCAGAAGACTTTACGCTCTGCGGCACGGGCTGAAGATGGTCGTCCTACAGCTCATCCTCGTCCATACCATTGTCGCTCGGTGTGTGCACCGCGCGGTTCTCCTTCTCGCTCGACGCTGAGCCCTCCAGTTAAAGGGTAGGCTTGGACGGTGTGGGCTCCGTGATCACAGTGTCGTTGTGGTCTTCCATGATGGAGTCGTCTTGATCAGCCGACTCGCGCGCGGATTCGAATACGCTGTCGTCTTCTTCGACGGCGACGGGAGAACCGGCTGCGCCTTCCACTTCTCCATCTCCTTCCTGCTCGCCAAGGACCTCCATGTGCGATGGACTCGAACTGGGCATCGACGCCGCGAAGAATCTCCATGATCTCAGCGCGTAGCGCACGCTCCTCTCTGGGCATAATCTCAGCCTGGTTGATCTGCACGCCGCCCAGGACGCGCATGTAGCCCGCCTTCAACTTGACGTAGATCTCATCTGCGCACTCCTCCATCACGTCTTCGAGCTTTTTGCACATGTCGTCGAGGTGGTGCTTGACCGTCTTGGTTGCTTCGTAGAACATTGTGTGTCGGTTCTGATCGACCTGTTGCTTCATGTGATCTTTCATGCGCTTGAAGCTGCCCTTGCCGCACTCAGTGGTAAACATGTCGTAAACGGTTCGCATGATATCCGCAATCGTAGGTGTGAAGTCTCGGTTCGCCTCCCGCTGCAATTCGTTCATTGCTGCGCCGAGTGTCTGGCTTAGGTCGTTGAACATTTGTTCGTACGTGTAAATCTGCGTCTTGAGTGCCGAGAGGCTGGCCAGACCGACGCCATTGCTACGGGCGCGCTCCTCGACGGCTTGATGGAAGTTGTGCAAAAGTTTGCCAGAGTCCCTGACAAAAGCATCGAAAACCTTAGGGAGCCGGTTGTGAAACGCGCGTTCCCAGCCTGTCGCGAGCTTCTTAATGATGGGGTTTACGAGATCAGCATTGAAATCTCGGAATACGGCAGATGCTGACTGGTACTTTCCATCGCGACGCACAATAGCTTTGTATGTTCCCCATGCTAAGCCACCCTCTTTTCGGTGCGCACCCCACTTCGAAGCCGTTTCGGGTGCCGCGTCAATTGCCTCGTCGATGAGGTCCGGATAGCGATTGAAGATCTGCTCGTTCAATTCTTTCTTCATGACGCTGAGGCAGGATCGGACCGACTCTTCCAATCCCCTTTCAAGATCTTTCAAGCGGTTTTCGAGATACTTGACTTGTTTCCACTTGTCGTCATCGGTCATCTTCAGCCCCGTCCCGTCGTTGGACGCCCACAGGGTGAACGTCGTCAGCTGCTGGCACAAGCTAAGCAGGAACGAACGAGCGGTCTGCATGCGTCCAGCCTCCGTCAACTTCTTACAATGTGCTTGTAGTTGTGGCATTTCCGTCTCCTCCGGGATCTTGAAGCCTGGAACACCGTCGTCCTTCTTGAGTCGACCACACATCTTCTAGTATGCGCGGCTACTGACACAGAACACTGGTAAAGACCTCGCGACCTCATGGTAATCGCGGATCTCCTCGTTCGGGTTGAAGTTGTCCTCGTCCTCTTCGGCTGCATTTTCTTGGTCGAGCTCCTTGATTCCAACGGCGAAGTCTTGTTGAATAGCTCGCTTGGAGTAGTCGTTCCTGCCAGCGATACAGATATGGCTAATCTTTGCTTTGATCTCTGCGATCTTGCCCGTCAGCTCACGGTTCCGAGGTGTGAGTTCCTCGATCTTGACTCTGTACTCTGTAACCTCCCGTCTAGCACTCTTCTTGCTCTCCCGCAGCTCTTTGAGCTTGGCCTTGACGTCGTCTTTGATGCCTTTTGTCCGTGGTGCTGAATGTCCTCACTCTCGCTTCCTGCTGATGCATCCTCATCGTTCACGACGAAGTCATCGTCTGAGTCGCCTTGATCCTTCTGGCGTTTCTTGCGGCTGTCCTGACGCTTGACATGTGGCTTCTTGCGCTTGTTGCTTGGCGGCGTTGGCGCGTAGGCTACCTTCCCGTCTTCCAGAGCATCTTGGAGACCCTCCCATACCTCTATGTCTCCACTCAGCTCACGTTGCGCCATTTTATAGGTCTCTTGGCTCTCTCTCAAATCCTGAATCTGCTCCGCGACGCTCTTGATGTCCCGCTCGTGTTGGCGCTGCTGCTCATAGAGGTCCTCTACCTCAACCTCTAGCTCCAGGGTATCAATAGCCTCGGTGATAGATATGTCGTCCGTCTTGGAACAAATGAACGTAACGCTGGAAAAGCCTCCGTCGTACTTCAGCTGTCGCTTGAAGGATTCGCCCAACAAGGTCTTGGCCGCTTTATAGTCCACAGCTCGATTGATCGGTGCAACAATCCAAAGATCTGTACATTGCTTCATATACCCTTGCGCAACAGCCGCGCGGGCTGCGTTGGAGTCGTGTACACCAGGCAAATCAACGATGACTGCCCTTGTTGACAGCGCAGGAGCTTTCACGTAGATCTTTACCACCTTGATGAGCGGCCAGTACTCCGTGTCGAATGATTTTTTGGGCTTGTCCTTGTCTTTGTCCTTGCTTTTCTTCGCAACCTTTTCTTTGCTGTCAACGTACCTCTGTAGCTGCGTATAAAATCCCTCCGGCTGGGCAGTGTTGATCTTCTTAGTTGTGCCAAGAACCGACAAAGACTTTTCAGCCATCAGACTCTCGACCGTACACTCATCGAGGCTATCCCGACTTCTCTTTGGGTAAACGCTGTGAAATTTCGCCCATGCTTTACCAGCATCAGAATTCTCGTCCGAAACCTCCCGAGAGACTGTTCCGTTCTCTGTATGGAACTCTTTGAGGAGTACGACGAGCTCCTTCTGCCAGTCCTCGTGGGGAATGAACTCGATCTCCGCGCGATATTTGCTGAAAGGGTCCGTACTGACGTTCCAGCTCATCTCGGTTACGACTGCGGTACAAGGTCTCATGCAATTTGTCGGCACTAGGCGCTCTTCGTCAAGCATCGCATTGATAACGCTCGACTTACCAGCTCCGGTGTTGCCCACAACACCCACGATGGTGCGTTTTCGCTCAGCTTGTGGCATCAACTTAGCGATGGCCTCAGCCCAGGAGGCAGCGTCCTGGCTAACCTGAGCGTGCTCCAGGAAAGTCGACTTGAGAGTTTGCAGGACCTTGAGAGTTTGCAGGACCTTGAGAGTTTGCAGGACCTTGAGACTTTGCTCAACGCCTGCTTCTAACATCATTGGGTCTTGTTCGTTGATGATGTGTCTGATAGAGTGATCGGTGGGCGCAGTGCCCTCCTGAATTTCATGCTCCGGTGAAGGCTCTTTGAAGTATTGTTCTGGGTCGAATTGAGCCTGCGTATCTTCGTCCATGTGGTGAAATACTGGGCTTGCATGCCTTCGTTTTTCACTCCTGGGCTGGGAATAGGCGCAGCCTTTGGTGTGGTTGGAGCATACCCCACAGGTGTGGAAAGTTGAGGCTGCGATTTGATGGCTGGAGTAGTGTCCCTTGTTTGCAGTTCTTCTGGCAAACGATTCATGGGTCGTTCGGATGCTGCTGACAAACTTTCGGCAGCCGATGGGCCTTCGGGTTTCACAGCAGCATTCAACGCCGGATGGGCGATCGAGTCTTCGTGTGCCGCCATAGGAGGGATTGCAGGAGCCATGCTGCTGGGGTGTGCAAAAGTCAGAACCTCGTCGCGAGGCTCATTCTTGAACCTTTGTGGGAATGGCGTTACTGGAGTGGCAGTACGAGCCTTGACCGATGTGCTGCTTGCGCCGTCGCCGACAGCATTCGTTGGCCAAGGAGCTGCGAGTGGCGTCAAAGGACGGTGTGGTTCAGACTGCTTCGTCGAACGAGCAATGAACAGTACAGGATCGCCGCCAGGAGCCAGAAATGACTTCACCGTGTCATTCGTGTCCACGGCGTTGTCTTTGTACATGAGGCTAAAGTCGACGTCTTCGTGCCGCTTCTGATAAGTTTCCTGTATCTTCTGAACCACGATTTTCTGGATAGTACGTTAGACATCGTTGCAACAGTTTGTCCGCGTGCTTTGAGATAACGTACAGCATGTCCAATCATCCATACAAAGTCCATTTCTTCGAATTCGCTCTGAGGATCCTTCTCGTGGCTCAGCACACCAATCCAGCATCATTTTGGCTTGAGCGGTTGCGAAGGAGTAGCTTCCCTCGCCCTCACTTCAAATTCGTCCCAATCCATCGTTATAGTGAGATGTGGCGCTTGTAATACAAAACTACAAGAATAATGTCTGTGCTTTGAGTTTGATTTTGGGACGCGACGCGACGCGCGCGGCAATGAGCGATAACGGTACACGGTCTGTGAGTTGAAGCTAAAATGGAGGGCATTCAATAACGCAATTTATTGCATAACGATAAAGATGTGTGAAGGGTGCAGTGAGCTATGGCCAGCTCGAACGATTGGCAGAGGCGAGGTGAAGTGGACGTGGGTGTGAATGCGGGCAACAGTTGGAAATAGCGTTTCGTTTCCCCACGCGCTAATCCCTGCCATCACGTGAGTTAAGCGAGAAACTTCCCGGCCTTCCGTCGCGATAATTCGCTTTCATCCCGTGCGTGCACTCTCACTGCCGTGCACGCGGCCTTCACTTTGCGATCAGAGCGATGCATCATTGGTACTTCTGGGACAATGCACATCCGGCCTCCCCGCGTAGCCAATGACTTCGTAGTGGTAGACCCGCGAAAAGGCACGGTAGATGAAGGAGTATATTGCGATACCTTGCGAACATTTCCTTCACACTGTAGCAAGTGACATCTTACTGAACGACTGCAGAAGCAACGACACTGCGCCTAACATCATGAACTACCACAAGGCTGCTGCTATCCTCGCTGCTACATCTACTCGAAATGTACTACAATATTGCGGACTGTGCTGGTTGTTTCGGCGGACAGACAATCCCGGCATGCCTGCATATTCCAGTCTTCCAAAGAAGCGCGTATTTTTGAATTTCGCTGCGCTGCGACATACAATGCCATTGTCTTTCCTTTATCTATGCTTCGTTCTGAGTTCTGCTACACAGTGTTCTGAGACTACGATATACTTTTGGCTCGGCCCTTTGTCCCATTGTCGTCGACATCTCACGCACAATGCTTTTGTCAGTAAAATACATGCTACCAAAACGAATCTCGAGTGCAATACGGCATCTTCAATCAAATATCACAGGAATAATGGCAAACCGACCGATGCCAGAAGAAACGCGCGAGGTGCGGGAGAAAAATCCTACCCAGGGCAAGCTCATTGCCGCAGCAAACAAAAATGATCGATTCAAACTCCTCGAAGATGACAGTGTGCCAGCATCAAATTTGACAATCGATATACATCCCATCTTTGCATGGTTCGACTGCAATGGTCCAATGGAGCAGATGCTCCGGCTTGCTTCACACTTGATAGCCCACGATTCTGTTCTTACATTTTTCGTCCCACTGCTACATGGACGAACACTGATTAGCACGGACAACGGCAAGTACAAGTCTTTTCTTTCCGACCCTTTCATCACTGCTTCCGAAACCAAGAGAAAGAGACTCCTCGAAAGTGTACGCCAAGCTCTACGAGACCTAGCTCAAACGTGCGAGTTTTCGTATGGAAAGCCAGAAGGCAAAATTTACGCGCGAACACTACTTGGGCGCCATCTACCATATGACACACCCATATATTGCTCTGAATTTCAACGGAAAAGAGGAGTACGCATCGAGATTGCGGACCGTATTCAGAAGTTCTACCAAGATAAGAATGGCTACAGGGCAAGTTCACGGTGTAGTCAGTTCCGACAAGACTTCCACTTCGCAGTAACAATCGTCCATGAGATAATACACGCCGTCGGCGTCCAGCGCCGTGGCGACCTCGACGAGCCTTTTATTCGGGCTGACTACTTTGAGACAGAATGGGGCTTTGCCTGGGAGAACTTCATGTTTGGCAGCATCATGAACCCTCAGCCTGGTAATGCGCCCGCGGTAGATCCTCTCACGCGGAAAACTTGGGCTAAATCCAGTGTCGCCGAAGGTGCTGGAGGTAAGCAGTATAGCGACGTCCCAATGTCTTACGTCGCGCAATGGTTCCGTGAGAAAACTTGGGACGTAATCGCTGAGAAAGGACCAACGGGCATTCCTTTACCTGTTGCTCACTTCACAGTTCAACAGTGCCGTCGCTTTGGGTCATGGCGTTTGGCGACCTACAGTTCGGAAGCAAAGCGGGATGTCGAAAACTTCTATAAGACTTGGGCGTACCCACCTTCAAGGATCGATGAAAGAGGCAATTTAGTCTCAAGACGTCCGATGCTCCATGTGGAGCTGACATCGATTGAGGAGCTGCAAAGACAGAATGTGAAGTCAATGCTGCGCGTACCGCGGAGCCATCGCAGTAATTACGTCAGCTATATTGAGGGCTCATCAGTAAGTAAATCGCCTATTGTTCCAAATTCCCTTGGTGCTTCGCGGAAGCGACCTGCAGAAAGCGAGGTCACGATAGTCCGCGCCACCAAGATCGTGAAAGTAGAGCAAAACGCCGGACATAATGTAGAACGTTGCAATGCCATGTAGTCAGAAGATCATCTTAAAAAGCTCTTTTGAGCGTTATCTGCACTTGATTTCATGTCACGTTTCTCCGTATGTATACTTTGGCTGAGATCGTATCTTATTTTTGGGCGAGGTACGTTGTGTTATTCCGGAACCATGGTTACCTATCGTACATCTTGTTTTGCGATGCAATTCTATCATTCCTGTTGAACGGCTGACAAGATTTTGGTTCCCTTCGCGCACGATAGTTCTTGTCTTACCTTGGATGCAGCACCTAGTATGGCGCATCGCAAGGCATACTTGAACTGTTGCCACCTCATGACCATTTTCTTCCATATCAGACTTATTTGCCGACCTTGTAGCATGGCAAGCATCGTCGGATGTACTTTATGCAGCATCTTCTATTTTTGTCTCTCCGTCCCGCACTCATTCGTTCCGGGCCGTGGTTCGTCTGACAGGCTTTGCACAGCCGCCCGAGGTCACCGTCGTTCGAACCTAGACTCTTCGCTGCAAAACTGCACTGCGACACCATGCTGCTAATCATTTCACACTCACTAACGATAGGTTTAAATAGCGGGAAATTGTCTGAAGGGTTGAAGAACGGGCTGATGGTGTTGCATCGTAAGTGACATCTCGCAAGCTGCACCATCAGCCATTAGGAACCCATACGTTGCGCTGTCTCGTACCAGAGTACGCTATGCTACGTCACAACGGGGTTGCATATACGGCCCCTAAATCAATAACCCGAAATTTACTGTACCCGGTCGTGGAGATTGATCGACATGCGGGGCGGGATGGAGGAGAGATGGTTGTCTTCTTGTGGCACTGCCTCCGCTCAACCTTGGAGCTAACGTACGTGAGGGGGTACCGAGATCGAGGGAGAAGCGAGACGCGTGACTTGGACACCTAATTTGAAGCCGTGCGGTGGCAAGACTGTGTGGCTAGAGTTGAGGCTCAACGCAATGTAGAAGAGCTTACTGGCTCATAAAGTCTGTGCATCTCGTTTCCCCCTCGATCTCGCTTCCTACTCACATACGTTAAGCTTTCCGCCCCCAAAACATCCCCGCGCAAGATCTCGGCTATTTACGACGTACACGCGCTTCTAAGATTGTCACTATTGCAAAGCTTCAATCGAGAATTGGGTCTTGAGAACAGGTCGTCCACATATGCGACTTTAGATAGCGGAGCGTGAGTCGTTCTAGAAGTAGTTGTCAGAACTTGTCCGGGCAAGCACCACATGCTCACTCTCACTCGAACCTGCTAATTGAAACTTTTCAACGGGCCAACTTGATGATTTTGGATGGGGAATTAGCGCTCAGTCGTCACATATAATCACCACGGCGGATCATGACAAGCACCTGACCTTGACTAGCTGCTCCAGTTCTGTACTAACCGACCATCAGCAACATTCTTTCGGTAATACATAAGCGTCGTTTGAGCGCAATAGCCCTTCTCGCTTTGTAAGATGCACATCTTGAATGGGCGACATCTCGCTTGGGGCTAGAATTAGACTCACGATGCGTCTTCTTAGACCCATGTCATGTAACTTGCATTTACCTGAGAATCTCCGACAGATCAGATCCAATCTCCGCCATGTTCAAGGCTCACCGCAAGGCGCCTTTCAGCGTTTTGCACTAGTAACAACACATACGACCCGTGGAAAGGACGTACACGGGAAATGGTACCTGGCTCTTGCCTATCTGGGTCGCAGATTCAATGCATAACGATAGAACGTGTTGGGGGCTGAGATGCTGGTTCAAGCTAGGTTTAGCACATGAACATCATTGAAAATGCTTGCGCTTATAACTCCCGTAAAGAGCAATGTGGGTCGACTTGACGAGGCTGAACAAGCCTGAACACGCGGTAGTAGACTGACTATTTCGAAACCAGCAATCTAGATGAATATTGCGATTCATGTGATGGCCATAGACAGCCAAGAATAGGCTCTTTCGATATATAGGTACTTGCAAGATATGTACAACCAAAAATGTATGAACACGGCGAGAACGACTACAGGAGCGTTGTGGCTTAGATGGATTCTTTCAAGCGAGGATATCGACTGGACTCAAACGTTAAACCGCGTACAACAATTAATAAATCAAAATCTCAATGAAGAGTTTCTCCCTCATCTGCCTCTAGTGCTTCTCCAACGGGCCTCCAGCTCCCTCGCTCTTGCCGATGCTTCTGCTCGCCTCCGCTCGTGTGCCTCCGCTTGACTTTGCTGATAGTTTGGCAACTCCTCGTCAGCTACGTTGTCGTCCTCTAGGCCTAGCATTTGTAATTCCCTGTTCACAGCAGCGATGTGAGGAGTCTCTTGGATATGATGGTCATGCCTGGGATTTGGCTGACTGAAATTCGGTGCTGTGGCAGTGCGGCTTGTAAAGGCCGGTGGTTCGAAATTCTGCCAATCCGTTCTTGCAGCCCTCGGTGCGGCAGAGGCAGGATGCTGTAGAGGTATGGGAATGATGTCGTTGCCGCCTCGACGCGCAAACAGTGAGCCTTGCAGCTGGGGCGGAGTATTCGGCGAGAATGAGTCACTGTCTTCGGGAAGTCCAGTCGTGGCTTGTACGAAAAGGGAGTATTGTGAGGCATCGCTGAAAGACTCGGTCGGCGATAGCCAGGTGTGTGGTCTAGGCCTACTGGAGCCCTGGTCACGGCTAGAAGGGCTGGCCACGAGATTGTCTGTTGGAAAAGTGCGAGCTCGAGTCGGTGTACCTTCGAAGTAGGTATTCATAGAGGTGGAGCGGTGTTGGCGAGGGACGTACGAAGAATCTACCTGCTCGTGCTGTGGTCGTATGCAAGGTGGGTATTGTGCAATGTCAATGTAGTTGGAAGCTGCTGACTGGGCGCGAGGATTGGACACCAGTTGGGATGGAGATCCTCCTTGATTATACTCATAGGGTGAGCTGGGCATGCTGCGAGAAAATGCATGATGCACACCACGTGTATCTAAACTTAGGTTGGTACTTGTGGCTGCGTAGTGATGGTTCGAAGGATAGATTCCAGGCTGCAGATGGGTCGGGTCCATGTGGCTAGAAGACGGGCGTCCAAGTAGTGAGCGCAGATATCTTGGCTTGCGACTTTTCCTTTCCGATTCTGTCGGCGATGGTGGTAGAGGCTTGTTCGTGTCTGCAGTAGTCGATATCGATGGTATGCATGAAGTAGCAAGCGGGGTATCGGTGCCGGTGCTCAGTCGATGCGATGTTGCTCGGTACGCAGACTGTTCGACTGCACGAACCTGCTCCTGTCGTCGTTGGTTCGAGCTAGGCATGTTGAACCAAAGCTCGCTCTCAATGCGTTCTCGATTCCTGGGAGCATACTGATGGTGCGCCATGGAGTCTTGGTTCTCCCCTAGGACAAAAGCAAATCTTGAAGCGTATGCTGTCCTAACCGTTGACGATAGGCTACCGAGGTTATTGTTGGCGAAATTAGTCGAGATGGTGAGCAGCTGGGTATCGCGTAGCATTTCAAGGTGCGTGCTATTGTGTGCCGGAGCCTTTCGAGGCTGGACCTGTACTCCCGTAGCGCAAACTTGGCCAAGCGAGGCAGGTCTACGAGATTAGTTGCAGTCGAATGGCTTGCGCTAATGCAGGAAGAGGCATGCATCTGAAGTCGAATTGTTAAGAGCCGGCCGGATAGATCTGGACAGTAAAAGTTCCGAGGGTTTGGTATCCGGGGGTAAGAAGAGGTATATGATGGTGTTAAGCTGAGCCAGAACGGTATGTCAGGCGCAGGGGTGCGGCGAGCGCGAGCTGTCCGGTACAGGCTAAGTGCCCAAAAGCTGAGAGAAGTACTCCATACCCATGCAGCTAAGGTCGAACGAGCTTTCTCTTGCTGGAAAGAGTATTTACAAGGAGGCGAAGGCGGGAAGAGGATCATTTCTCTAGTCACGCCGCCTCGAAATTGGTGCGAAACACAAACCTTTCTGGTAGCTATATTCTCGGGCTCCTTCGCAAGAACGAGGCGCGCTGTTGGCCTAAGACGTGAGGTCATAGCTCGACGAGGCTGATGTTAGTAGTAACGGGTCCGGAAGGCCTGAGATTGGTTGCTTGTCGTTCCAACGGCAGCGGTGAGGCTTGGATTGGTACATGATAACCTGGCGTGCGTGCAGGAGCTCAACTCATTCGGCAACGTACGAGCAACCCTCACGCTGCTAGCCATCTCGCCGATTATTGCTCATGCTGCGCTGAGCATAGCAAAGTCGAGTCGCGTGGAGCAGGTGGCGATGTCAAGCGGGATGGCGATCAAAGCAACATGAGATGGAGGCAGTGCCCCCTCACTGAAAATAGAACGCGCTAACGCAAACAACCAGCCGCGTTGTGAGCCGAGCATGACCCTGCTTCCACCATCTACCACCCCATCATCAGGTTGTTGGCACCCGTGAACACGAGCGACATATCGATGTCAATGCAGAGTCGCCTTGAAACTTCAACACAGCGGCTCACCTTCAGTCTGAGACTTGACGCTGCGAGCCAGCTCGCTGATGCTACGGGATCTGCCTCTTCTTTTTTCACTAATCTGAGAGTCCCGTTGGCGGACATGCGGTATGACACAGTGTCCCGGTGCTGTTTTTATCTCGTAAAGGCACTTACATGCAGCTTTTTCGTGCTCTGATGCCGGAGTCATGGACGGGCGAAAAGGCCATTAACAGTCAGATATACCGACACCACGTCCAAATCTCAAGCGGAGTGGTCGCCTGCTGACTTGACTTGAATCACTGCTGTTGCAGTAATTCGCGCTGTGTAAGATCCTACGGTTTCAGTGGACGAGCGGCTTACACGACAACTTTCGGCTGCCGGCGAATCTTCAGTCGAGCTCGCATGTCAGTTGCTTTCAACATTCAAGACAAGATTACTGCGCTTTTTGCAATGATTATTGTTCGTGCAGCCACTGCTCAAACACCAGGCCAAGCAATGCGAGACCAGAGCTCACCTTTCCTACTTAATGGAAAGTGGGTCTGAGTTTGTTGACAATGTTCCTACGAGATGCAGTCGAGGCGGATTTATGGAGCAATGTCTACTCCTAGGTATCCATGACTCCATGACGAACGCAAGGATGAAGTTGCAGGCAGTGTAGACGTGAGTGAAGCGTGCTGCCAATACTTTCGTCATACCAACGTGTGCAGCGATGCTATCCAATCTTGAAGACCAGAAATGCAAGGATATTTATTATAAACGCGACGTGATTCGTTGGAGGTACATTTCGCACAAGAACCATCATCATCTGCTATCTTGCGACGTGCTCATAATGGCAGGTCCCAAACGTTGAAAGGCTGAGCAGTCAAGTGTGAAGCCGAGTCAGCTGCAATCAGCCAATAGACGTCGGCGACATACGAAAGAAGGCATGCGCGTCTCAATAATGATGTGCCGAGAGAATAGGTATCCAACGCTGGGCTGCCACCAACCTCGATCCACAGTGTGTTAGGTTAACGGAGCGCGTATGAGATCACAAACAACAAACAACGACTATCCTGGGCGATGCCATGATACTTGGCTCACATAGCACCGTATGACACCCGCCCTTTGGCGGCTTTTCAATGCCGTTTCTAGCGGACCATGAGTCCGAAGCACATCCAGCTTGGAGAACTCTTCTTGCGAGTCACCACCGTGCCTCATACCCATCTTCTGCGCCAGTACATTTCGCCCATCGATCACGCTGTACATGATGGGAAACATAGCTAGCAAAGACTTCTAGAGGCTGATGAGTTCGTGTCCTCTTAGTAAGGTGATAGCTGCTAGTAGCGCGACGACTGCCAGGGATTCGCACTCTTATCGTATGGCTACTCATTGTATGCGCATTGTGCGGAGTACTGCCTACCAACCGCACCTCTGCATTGGTCTTTGGTGTACATCAGCTTGTAGAAAGCCGCTCTCGAGCGTTCCGCTCGTTTAAGTGATCCGCTGGGGCTCCGGAACGAATCAACCCCCTGTAGGCTATCTACCCCTTCCTTCTGCATACGAGGAAAGTGCAAGATTACTGCAAAGTCGTGATAGTTGAAGTCAGTGAATAAAACAGGATAATATAGGCGAGAAAATCAAGAAGCTGTAGGATAGAAATCACCCCCGAAGTATAGTATCGTATAGTATCCTAGGACCGGAAGAGAGGGAGTCGACGGAGCTGCCCCTGTAACTTTCTCACGAACAACGTTATATGACAGTCGTTTGTGTGCTGATTCTTGTGAGCGAGTACCTTAAACTTACATAACAACGTCTCGGACCACACAGAGGTCCTTCTTCGGTTTCCCATACTAGGCTTTACTCGTATCTGTCACCAACAGTTCGTCACCATGTGCACCCACCAGGTCCAAACCATCGTCTACAACAACTGTATGGCCATGCCCAAGCATAGAATCGAGGACTTCGTCATAAGCCCGTGTGATAACAATTGTGGCAACTAGAAAGACTCCAACATGGGTCAGTCCACGAAGAGGGGTGGAATCTGCCCAAAGTCCTAGATGCTAGATCATTACCATTTTCCTTAAGGTACGTTGCTCTTCCTCCCGCATACGATGTTATACTGTCATGCTGACACCACCCTGTAGCCTCCAACGGCAGCGCCAAATGACAGCAACCAAGTGCTGCTCTCGGCTCCCAATTCCACGACTGCTGGTGTTGAGACACTCAATAACTTCGATCAGTCGGTGTGAGAGGGGTGAGGAAGGGAAGGACGATACCATGTCTTTTCCTTGGGGCGACATCTAGTCACTGGATGCAATTTTCTCTGTATCAGCTAGCATTAGCACTGGCTTCCACATTCGTTTGACAGCGTTTCCGGATTAAGTCTTATCAACCATGGCAACGCTGCTCGATGCCATACATTATCTGAACAATTTGCTCTCCAAGCATGAGACCTAGTATGCCAGAGTGCTTTTTGAAGAGCTTAGCGAAATTGAAAGGCAAGATAATCGTGTCTAGAAACGTGTAAGTTGCGCTACAATTGTCGAGGCTTCGCTAGGCGCAAGGGACAACACTCTCCAAAGGTTGTGTTCCTTTCACTCACAGACCCGACCGTCGAATAACGGTGACACGCATGCAACGTGACGGAAAGCGATTGACGATCACAATGAATCCAGTTGGACAAGTATGCTGCTCTCGGTATGTGATGTGGAATGAGTATGAACGACTGAGTTGCTTGAATGGCCACGGAAGAAGGGATCAATATATACATGTAGAGAGTGAAAGAGTGTTTAGGTAGGCCTATTAGCGCGCAACAGCTGCAAATTTCCTCCGCGTCCGCTTGCACCAACCTCATCAAAAGGGACATGACCTGGTCCGCCTCAATCGATGCCACATCCTTCGCACACTGCTTGGCGGAGTCATATTCCTGCCGCCAACAGCCTTCGATAACATTGCCGGCCAGGACGTTGGCTGTGCTTGGGAATTTTCCAGCAGCAATCAGCGCCTCTATCTCTTCCATGTCGTCAATACTGTCCAGATGTTCGTATGGTTCGTGCCCCGTCATGATCTCGTAGACGGAACTCCCAACGGCGAAGACGTCAGGCGAAGAGGTCAGAGTGGCGACCTGCAGTTCCTGGCTGCCGCGGCAAATATGCCTTTGAACTTTCAGCGCAGAGGCCCTCGTGGAGAGTGCCATCAGAGGCCTGGAATCTGCCTTGGAAGTCACCTAACTTCAGGTCGCCTTCGCCGGTGATGAAGCAGTTTCGAGGGCTGATATTGCAGTGGAACACTTGTTTGGTGTGAATGTACTCCACAGCTTCTGCCAGCTGTCGTGCCCACTTCAGCTTTTCGAGAGGGCTGCGTTGCGTGTGTGAAAAATCATGCAGCGTTCCGTTGGCAGCCTTCTCAAGTCACAGGCCAGACTCATCAAGGCCGTGGCATTGTAGTGTCCTGGGATGGCTGCTAAGGATGCGCTAGATCTGGGCTTCTTGCTCAATGGCTTCTTGATGGGTCGCAATGTGCGGATATTTCAGCACTTGATCGTTACCAAGGTCTCCGACGAAGCAAGTGCTACCGGTAGCAATTACTTTGTGTACCCCTAAGGGCTTGTATTGCCATATTACTTCATGTCCTTCGTCTTTCATGTTCTAGTAGAAGCGCGCAGTAGCGGAGGAAATAGTCGAGAGGCTTAAGTAAGATATCGTGTATAACTAAGTTACGTAGGATGCGACGCACTATATAAACTTAATACAGTAGTAAAGTCAATAGTTGTCTATTTGTTATAAGTAAGAGGAGGCAAAGCTAGGCACGCTAGGACAGGCTAGAGGGCGTTGGAACCTTGCATTCCGCTTGTTCCCTGCTAGAGTCATTTGGCTGGTTCGACCACTAGCCTCACGTTTTGTCAGCGAAGCAGCATGCCCTGCTTGTCAACGAAAGCGAGTGTAGCGTTCGTGATTGCTTCGAAAGAACGTTACAAATAAACAAGCGCATGGTAGTTCACCTTTTGAATACCGCCACGACGGTGAGTTGGGGACTCGTTACTAAAAGAATTGAAGTCGCAGTATCAAGACGTGATTGCGAGACGACAAGTGACGACCGGTAGCAGTGATGCACTTGCGCTTCTCGCGCGCAACCAGCTGTTGCTTTCCTCTTTCCCCTCCACCGCCTCAAAATTTTGTTAGCCTGACAATAATATCCTCAGGATCATGCCGGCCAATACCACGAGGCCTCTCGAGCTGCAAAATACTATCAGATTCCAGAAACAGCCTAAACATCAGTGGCAAGAAGCCAGAAAAATCAAAGAAGAACATGAAACTATGGGCGGTGGGGGTAACGAGGGTATCTACAAGGTGAGGTTGAAAGGCGATAATCACGACATGGTGTTCATCGAGAAACGTATCCTAGCCAAGCAAATCAAACAAGGGGTCGCGCATGCTGAGATCGCTATACTGCACCAGGTTGGAGACCATCGAAATGTTGTGAAGATGTTCGATCATTACATGGACGAGGAGAAAATGGAGGCCAGGATATACCTGGAGTTCTGCGATGGAGGAGACTTGCAGGGGATTGTGGAGGCTAGGAAGCAGTACGGCCCAGTGCACAAGAGGAAAATCTGGAAGTGGTTCATCGGCATAATAGACGCACTTGTATACTGCCACCGAGGTCCTGAGCCCGAGGACGAACGAAAAGTGCATTGTTGGAATGTGGTGTATCACCAGGACATCAAGCCAGGGAATATTTTGCTCAAAATTGACCCCAAGAGCCGTGAGATCGTCCCCAAGCTTGCTGATTTCGGGTTCTCCGAGTCCATCTACTCCATATACTACACGAAGCACAGGATAGGCAAGTCAGATTGTAATGTTCATACAATGGGATACGAGGCACCCGAGTGTCCAAACCTGAGCGGCGCAACCGATGTCTGGGGGCTTGCAGTAAGTATAGCCTGTGGTTGAACGGCATCGAGAGACCGTGGAGCAAGAATCAACCGGCTGGAAAGGCATGGGATCAGAAGAAGCCAGCAGGTCGCCATTATACGAAGGAACTCAACGAGGTATGAAATCGGTGCTTGAACGAAGATCCTAACAAGCGTCCCACACCATCGAAAATTGCCGAGCGTCTGGAGAAAAAATGGTCTGGGCTTCAGAAGAGCTTGCCAAAAGATCCGGGGCCTAACACAATACCTGGAATGACGAGGAAGCAAGTCGCTCATGTTGCACCTGCCACGTCGCCTGGACCACAAGCTTGCAATTCGCCACCGCAGGAGGATGGACTCCAAGGGCACGCGTTTTCAAATCCTGAGATGCAGAGGGATGGGCACGGAGCTAATCGGCAAGGTGGCTGGATGCAAGAACACACACCAATGTCTCCTAGTTCCATTGATGAAGTTGTAAACGATGGAGCCGGGGTTGAATTACCAGATGGCGTGCTTCCGGATGGCTTGCTTTGAAGGGAATCGCGACAGTACGGTGGAGGACCTTATAGTTATCAATGCGTTCAAGGATCTGATGTTCTTCCATACGGTATGGGACCGTATGGATATGTGTACGATGGAGGCCCTTACGGGTATCAATACGGTGATGGATTTTATGATTATGAAGACGGCGGAGACCCTTTTGCTTATAAGTTCGGTGGAGGCCCTTATGGCTTTGAATACGGTGCAGGCCCTTATGGCTATCCCGGACGAGGCCTTTGGTGAGCTAGTCAATGGTTGTGCCAGCCCCATGACTCTTCAAGTTGGTGGATCTGTATATAGATATTCAGTCAGCGATTTATTTCCCCATCAATTGAGTGTTTAGGGGTTGAAAGTGTACCGTTGCCGTGGGTGGGAAGCCGTGAGCCCGTTCGCAGTCGAACCAAAGCTCACGCAAGCGTTCCTGATCCGCTCTCACTGCAAATCGATCGCCCACGAGAGCGATCGCGAAGCACGCGACGAATTTACATGGGAAGACCTTTGGATTTGATAGTGCAACACCACACAACGTCCGCACGTCCTCTTGGACGATTTTGTCGACAATAGCGCGCGACTGCTTGTGCGCAGGGCCAAGTTGAGGTATCGTGGGATCGTGTACAATCAACATCAGATGACCGAGAGTGTTGTATTGCATGCCCATGACATGCGTCTTGTCGTGGAAGCGGATGTCCGGAAAGTCTCGTCCGCTGCCATCGCGGTCCTGGCGGTAGAAGAAAGGATCGAAGCTATCAGGTCGACGCGTCTTCCATGATTTGTTCTCATCGAAGAGCTGACCATAGCGCTGAACACTGTGCCGCCCTTCTCCAAAGGCAAAGCTGCACACATCTCCCAGTTGTGCGATGGTTCGCGTGGCCCAAATCGAGTCATTGGCAGCCTCAAGATGACGGTCCGTCGGAAAGATGTGCACTTGGAACGCACGCTGAGTCATGAGTGAGATCCACAGCTCCTGGCGGAAGGCAGCCCAGTAAATAGCCTGACGGAAGTCCGGCCCAGTCGTCACAGCGTACGACTGTTCCGCAGCACGAATGATCGCCTGAGTCCCAAAAAGGTGGCCTTGGGGATCCGTGCCAGTGACGGAGATGTTCATTTCCTCAAGAAGTCTCAAGATGATCGTAGCTGCCAGCAGCGATTCTTCTTTGATGGTAATGTTGTCATTCAGCTCCGGTATCAACGTATCGAAGCAGCGTTGATAGTATGCATCAGCGATGTAGGGGTCGAAAGAGCTGGTACGGCTGAGCTGTCGAGCAGACAGTGCCAATATAGCATTCATCAGCGTGCTGTTCTGTTTTGCGCGCTGTACGACATGGATTCCGAAATGACATCTACTGTCGACCATATCGAACTAGAGGTAATTAGCACACTCCACGCAGCTAAAAGTGATGTGCCTACAAATAGCGCGACATTGTCTATATAGTGCTGTAATAGCATAGCCTCTTGCTAGAAAAGTCAGACGAGTCTCACATTGTTCGTACATGCGTTTCATACCTCATGCTCCAATGGCCACAAGATGGGCTGCCCAGGAGCCTGCTGATAGACAAAGGGGTTAGTGTCGTTTCTCGAAAAAGCCTCATGTTGGGCAGGCCCATGATCAGACGTCGATGGGGCGTGGCGTAAAGGCGGAAAGTTTGGTGATCCTGAATTCAGAAGGGAGAGAACAGTGAAGCCCTCTGTAGGTGTTGGCAGGGTATACGAAGGTGTTGCGACAACTTTGCTTCTCGCATCCCTCAACGAATCGGATTTTGGTGAGTCATCACTACCGGCAGCAGGGCTGCTGAAAGGATAAGAGCTATCGTCCGTATATTGCGAACGTACTTCGCTCGACTCGTCCAAGAATTGGACTGCAGTACGAATCAGTTACGTGCTTGACAAGAACGGGAAAGCTGCGCGTACTTCGGGGCGGTAATGAGACCCATGGCTGCTTGTCACTGAAAGACTCCTGTATGGAAGACCGTCTGAAGCGCCTGGTAAGAATTTAGTATTTGTCCTACATTCAGCTTGCACATGTATTCTGACCTGCCAGTCTCATAGACGCAATCTTTCTGGTTCGAGCATCTCCCGCACTTTGGCTGCTTGCCGTCGCCTGTTTAATGTCAGACAACCAAGACGTGGTAAAAGTCGAACGAGTGCCTACATCGATAGTGGCGCGTTCGGCAACGATTGCTACGACGGTCAGTGATTGCGTAACCTCATGTTACGCGCACGAACCATGGCATTTGTCTCTAGGTCGAGTGGTGATGCCGGTACAAATTACCCGAAAAGTCGAAAATCAGTGGAAAGAGCGGATGAAGTTGCGGGCGCAACCATGAGGGAATCACGGACAGCGTGCATTTACTTCGAGAATGGCAAGTTTCTCCGTTAGATCCAGGGAGCCACCAATGAAACGCTGCCATTTAGTAAGGAAATTTTGCTACGTTCGTGATGGAGAAATGCGAATCAGTGGCAGGACCCCGCTTCCCCACAGTTCGCGGCCCCACGCACTGTGAGAAGAGGAGAATCTCCCCTCACAGATCTCTTGGTTGTTCGAACGCGAGGCGATACCATGAGCATTATGGTGACATAAATCTGTCGTTTTACATTTGATAACAACTGTTTTCTTCTGCCATTTTTACCCACTGCGTTGTTATTGCATACACACTCACCGGCATTCATCGACTTGTTTCCATAGACACATCATTCTCTTCACTCATCATGCCTCACGCAGTATCCTCCGAAGCAGATGTGGCGAGTCTACACGGCGAGAAACTCTACGTGAACGATGGCCTTCTCCACCCCACCCAAGTTGAAGAGCTGAAACAGTCTTCTCCATCCATGCCCATGGACGAGCTACAACGCCGGTATCAAGAAGACGGATATGTGTACCTAAAAGGCCTCCTACCAAAGCAAAACGTTTTGGATGCCCGAGAACAGTACTTCAAAATGCTTTCGCCAAGTGGTGTCCTCAAACCCGGCACTGCACCTGTCGACGGCATCTTCGACCCTACTAGAGACGCCGCTGACTTTCCGGGCATTGGAGCTGGGGCGTCAGGCGGTAATGGAAGACCTGGCGCCGAGACTGCGGACAGGTTTGTTGACTTGGCGCTTGAGGCGCACTACGCAGACTGGTACAAGGAGAAGTTCTGTAAGCATCCAGTGTTGAAGGAATTTATTGCGCGCATGACGGGCTGGGGAGATGATACAATGGCCATTCGCAGGAGTCTTTTGAGGAACAACACGCCGGGAAACAAAGCAATTGGCGTTCATTACGACCAGATCTTCCTGCGCCATGGAGAGCCCACAAGCGTTACGGCGTGGATTCCAATGGGCGACATCAGCCTAACTGGCGGCGGGTTGATATATCTCGAGAAAGGTAGGCTCATCATCCTGATCGTAAGGTACATGCTAACCGACGAGCTAGGTCACACCCTTGGCCGAGAAATTGAAGCCAACTTCATGCGCAAGGCTGCCGAAAGCGGTCTCTCAGAAGAGGAAATGAAGAACGCTTTCAACCAGAATATGATGTCGACTGGTCTCCTCGCTGATGGCCCGAAAGAGTACTCCGAGAAGTTTGGTAGGAGGTGGCTTGTGACGAGCTACGAGGCTGGGGATGTTGTTCTGCATACGCCGTACACTATTCATGCGTCTACGATGAATTTCGATCCAGAGAACAAGATCCGCGTCGGCACTGATCTCCGGTTCGTAGACTCGAGCAAGCTATGGGACACGGTATGTACTGTGTATCGCAAAGCAAGATTTATGAAGCTGACGTGCATAGCGATGGGACCATGACTATGCTTTTAATGATGGGGTCTAGTTTATCGAAAGGAATGAGAGGAGGTTTGTACAGTGAACTTGCTTACTAGGCACGGTAGTGATACCGTGTTTCGATATCGGTTTTTTCGCCATTGTAAAGGTTTTTTCAACGATTATGTGGAGCAATGGCATGAACGAGACCTGATCAAGTAGCCATATGATCGTGATGCGGTGAGACTCCGGACGGTACGTTGATGGATGTGTGTGCCTTGTCGACGGTCAGGCGACTCGATTCAGCACTAGTACTGCGAGTTCGCTCGTTTTAGGCCACTACAGATCCCTGGAGCCTGCCTTTGGTCCAAACTTTTGATGGTGGTAAGATCGCCTACCCAGGTGTGCACTTGACCCATGCTCGGATCGGACCGACATCTGGGGGTACAAACTGTGGGCATCGCACAAAAGATCTTTTTCGCGATGAAGCAGAATCTTTTGCTTTTGAGGCATCAAATAGACTGTAAATTACGACCACGCATGATGTGCTCTTTTACTCCTTTGTTCTGCGGTGAAGTTCTCACTGAACCAACGGACTAGAGACGCCACAACATCGATCGGCAGTTCACGGGAGAGGGGCTTGAGCATCGATAGTCTCACGGCGCCTGCCGTAGACGCGTTTCCTGTCCATCCAGCTGGATTCGTCAGACTGCATCTGCAATACCAATTTGGGCCTGGTCATATTTGCTCTTTATTTGGGAGCTTGCGTAGATTGGTCAGACTCGCGAAATCTACTGCTGAACTTGGGACTGATTTGGTCCAGGCCTGTCGCTGACTCCGAAAAGTGTGGTTGTACAAATGCCATGGCTAAATCGGACACGCCAGCCAAACCTTGCAGAACATCCTCCGCCGCTGTCCCCTTTGGAGCAGCGCGGCATGGCGGTCAATCTGCATTGCCGGAGTCAAGGTCCCCTACGTCCCGTTGCTTCCCCATCTCACCCAAGCCTTCCCGAGTCCCGTCGTCCACGTAGCATCTGCGACTGTACCTTTCTCCGCACCAGCGCCGGTACTATCGTTTGCACCGTCGCATTGAGCAGTGGATCCAAGCCCGCCGGTCCGCCTGCATAAGCAGCTGCTCCTCGCCTCGGGAGCGATGCGCATGTTGAAGCGCTGAACTGCTGCACCTCTGCCTCCACCCGTCCTGTCATTGTCGCGCCACCGCACTGCTCCATCCTCGCCAGCGACCCCTCGACCGCGACGTCAGAAATGGCCTCTCCATTCACGCCATCAGAGCTTGCCTATCTGGAAGCGCACAAGCATGACTCGAGAGTGCATGAGATCAAGTGGGTATACAGTGTGCCGATTGTGGCAGCCACGATAAGCACCGCGCTGCGATTGTGGGCAAAGCGACTTGGACGAAACGGCATCACGCTCGACGACTACCTCATTGTGTTTGCGACGCTCTGTCTCTTGGGACAGTGTGCGAGCGGCCTCGGCTATGGTAAGAAGGATCCGACCATCTTATCGATATGGCGGCATCCTAACAGCGATCAGGCCCTCCTCATGGCATGGGACGGCATGTCATTGCCGTGTCTGCCTACGACCAGATGATGGTGAAGAAGGGAGACTACATCTTCAGCCACTTCTACGACTTTGCTCTCGTCAGTGTCAAGCTCGGTATCCTCGCCTTCTACTACCGCGTCTTCGTCCATCCCATCTTCCGCACAGTCGTACTTGCGACCGCTGCATTCGTCATCGCGTGGGGCATTGGCATAACCGTCACTTTGTTTCTGGCGTGTCGCCCTCTCAACGCCTACTGGGATTCGAATGTGACCGGGAAATGTCTCCAAATGGTCACATTTACGTACTTCACCAACATCTCGAACCTGATCACCGACATCTGGATCTTCCTGATGCCAGTCCCAATGATATGGCACCTGCAACTACAAACCAAAAAGAAGGTCCTACTCTCGGTGATCTTCTGCATTGGTCTTGCGTAAGTTCACATATCCGCACCAACCAACCAACTTGCAAACCTGACTTTCCAAATAGCACATGCGTCGTCTCCTCCATCCGCCTCACGATCATCCTCGGCCGCGGTAGCCCAGACTTCACCTGGTACTACGTCCCACTCGGCGCATACTCCGTCTTCGAGCCCCTTGGCGGCATCCTATGCACCAACCTGCCCATCATCTGGCACATGCTGCGCAAGCGCAGAGCCGCAAATCGCATCGACGGCGTCACCAAGTCACACGACTCCAGCGCCACACCCACCATCGGCTCTGATTCGCGACAGAGCCGGCTCATGCGCGCGCTCGGCATCACCACCATGGACAAGTCACACAACGATAGCACGCTGCGGACGACTCAAGACGGGGAAATGGGCATGGGTGCGGACTTTTCCAGACTCGAGAGCCTGGAGAGTCAGAAGCCGGACCCAAAGATCTGGACTACGGTTGAGCGGCTGAATACTGATGGTACGGAAGCGAGTAGCTCGAATGACGAAGAGGTGCAGCTCAAGCCGGGCATGAAGAAGACGACGTGGAACGTCCGGCGATGAGAGCTTCGCGCACACAATGCGGCAGCGCACACTTCACGACTTCACGAATACATAGCGCATTGGGAGCTTCGGCTAGGCACATTAAGGGCACCGGACTATCTTGGGGGTTTTAAAAAGGAGGGATCTCCTTTGATCATTTGGTCATATTTTACGCTTTGATATCCCACTACCTGTCTGTAGCTCTGTAGTATAAATCTTTATTTCTCGTCTAATAGTTGGAAGAATAGAATCGACTTGAAAGTAATCAGTACTGTTACAACTTCATGTGATCATCACGCAAGCAATATAGATCAAACGCACTCAATCGCCACCCTTCGCCCAACCATTGCAGCTCAGGCTTCTGGGATTTGAAATGGTTGCTCAATTTACTTACCGAGCGTTGTACGAGGGCCTAGCCTCAGCTGAGTATATTACTTCTGCTACATATAAGGGGTTAGCGAGCAAATGCCTCTTTCGGATGATTATGCATGATGCAGAGCGCGTTTGGCGACCACGTGGGAAACTTACTTGCATACCAGTGAGTGAAGTACTCGAAGTGTCGTGCTCGGCTTGCGACTCAGCTCACGACGGCTGGACTCTTCCTCCACGTAGCAACCGCTTGCACCTACTTATCGTTCCTCAAGGTCCGCAACTTCGAGCCAGCAAGGATACTTGACAGAGGCTTGTAGTTCATGACAGAGGCTTGTAGTTCATGACAGAGGCTTGTAGTTCATAGCAAGATCATTACATTCATGACATATTCACAGTCTAGTACGGCACCTTCGCCGCCTGCGCCTCCCAGAACTCACACCTCTTACCCCGTCCACCCTCCCACTTATACGCATCCACCACGCTAATAACATTTCTCTGCCCCGGATCATTGTACACATTATAGTACAAATCAGCCGTCGCTTGGACCAAGAACGGCGTCCCACCAGTCGCATTCAGATTCAGCTGATATGGCCTGTTCTCGTCCCACTGCGGCCACTGGATGTTCTTCGCGCCGTAGCCAATTTCCGCTGGGACAGTGCTGTTCGCCACGCCACCCTTGGCGTCTTCGATGCTGAGAACGGGGTTGTTGTGCATGATGAAGTTACCCCAGATTGTGCGGAAGGCGCGCTTGAAGGCTGCGCCGGGCGTGCGTGTGCCGGACCATAGGGCTTGCAGATCGTAGCCGTGGTAGCTGGGTGGCAGGCTGAATTGGTACTTCCAGCCTTGATTGAAGGCGCCGGCGGCCCAGTAGGACGGGCAGTCGAAAGCGTACTCTGCAAAAACGTTGAAGACGCGCTGTTGCTGGCCTGTGCCGTGTTCACTTTGGTTGAGCGCAGTGGGTGCAGTCAAGCCGTTGGTGGCGAAGCGTGGGGCAGCAGGGTTGACGGGAAGTGTGTCGCCTGCGTAGCTGTAGGTCTTCTCGAGGGCGGCCTTGTCTGCTTTGGAGAACAACGGAAACGTGACATCGATGTAGTTCCTGAAGTCCTGAAGAGTCTTGGTCGTGGGAGGAGAGAGCGGCACGCCCTCGTTGGCCATGTTGCTGGAGAGAACACGCTTTCCCTTGACGGCTTTGGCGAGGAGCTGCTTGCTTGCGCGCTCTCTGATGAAAGACCCATCGGTGACGGGCAAGAAGGCGAAAGCGCCGAATTCGCTGGCTTCACTGACATTCTGGCTGGCCAATTGCAGGGTCGTGCTGTTCTGGCTGCGAAGACAAGCAAGTGTGTCTTTGGCCTTGGAGCATCCGGCCGCTGCGGAGAAAGCGCCATAACGCTTCTCGACAATATCATCGTTGTACTTGTACTGTTCAGGGAACCAAGGACTGGCCGTGATGACGTTGTTGAAGAGGTCCTCTTTCTGCTTACCACCGTAGGCCATAGCCTGATACAGCACGGAAGCAGCACCAGAGCTCTCCCCAGCGATGGTGACTTTGCTTGGGTCCCCACCGAATTTTGCGATGTTGTTCTGGACCCATTTCATAGCAAAGTTCTGATCAATCAATCCAGCGTTGAGAATGCCGTCTTCCTTGACGTCGTCTCCACCAAGGAAGCCAAAAGCACCAAGGCGGTACTGGATGATCACGCTCACGAAGCCGTTGTCGTTCTGCTTCATGATCTCAGTGGGGTCAAGGCCAGCGGCACTGAAAAGGTTGTGTCCTCCACCGTCTGCATCGTGTGAGCTGGTGCTATTGAACGCTATTTCGGTCACTTACGAATCCAGAAGAAGACGGGCAGGTTCTTTGCATTTGCCGGCGCATACACATTTAGATACAAGCAGTCCTCGTTGCCAATGGCAGAAACGAAGCCATATGCTGCTGGTGTCTCTGCTCCAGCTCCAGTTTGCGGGCAGGCTGGCGGGTCGCTGGTTGCTGCAATGGTGGCCGTTCTGTTTTTTGCTGGTGTCTGTGGTGCGGCCCATCTTAGCTTTCCAATTGGCGGCGCAGCATATCGAATACTGTAGTGGTGCGTTAATGTGCGATCTCCATGACTGTAAGCCGCATGGTAGCATACCTTTTGAAGGCATTGATATTGTTCGTCGCGTCGAATGTTCCACTGTAGACGGAGTAGCCCAGATCAACAGTAGGAGCGTCCCTCGCCGCAAGCTTGGGAATAGGCTCAGCTGCAACGAGCGCACTCGCGATGGCCAATCCGAAGACCTTCATCTTCGAAGACTAGACGCGCGGATGTAGCTGTCAGACACGACTGCAGGACTTCCAGTAACCAGGAAACTGTTGATGAAAGCGCAGGAGAGTGCAATGCGACCCAGAGTGGTGGGAAGCAGCACTAATTTTAAGTGGACTCTCACCTTCGACACGGGATACTCTTTGCGATACGAAAACGCCAGAACACTGATGGTGCGCCCGGTGCAGCCCACGTGCAGCCTTAGCATACAATTTGTTAAGTGATGCTGCAAGCGAAGGGCTCGTTGCCGAGGCTGTTCATTGGATGGAATTGCGGGCTGTTCACGATTCCGTCAACATTGCCCTACCGAGGACAACGCCACACGTTGAACCGGTCTGCGCTATCGAAAGTCATAATGCGCCTGGCTGCAGTCAGGTTTCTATGCCTGCGCTGGCAAGGTATGGAATCGCGTGTGGTGATTGAGCACCAAAGAGACGGTGAGAGTTGCTCTCTCCTTGTGCGACACAGAGGATCGAATTCGCTGCGAAGTCGTGCATATCAGAAGCATGTCCTTGCCACGCGTGGCCTGTCAACCCGACGCCCAGGCGGGTGGCATTTAGAAACAATTTCCGGATAATCATCCATGCAGCCGGCTCGCGGATTTGCCCCAGAAAAGAAGCGTTTTCCAGCATGACTCGTGGCGTGATTGCGGCCAGACTGAACTGCAACACTGCATTTCATAAGCAGGACCCATCGAGGAGAGTGCGCCCTATGGCACATCACGGATATGGACCTGATTGTGCCGGCTACAACGACACATGGAAGACGGTAAGATGATTACACAAGATCAGCCATGGCGCTGCTGTGGCCCGCAGCGGGTCCTTCGGTACGGAGCGTTGTCCAGTCGTCTCCATGAGAAGTCAAGCCTCATAGCGGTGTGGTGCGGAAGTGAGAAGGCTCGAGAAGACGAAGACTTGTCGTCAGGTCATGAACGCAGGAAGTTGGGGTTGCGTCGATATGGTGCATCCATTGAATCCAGCCTTTACGCCTAGCGAGGGATCAATACTCAAACACGACCGAGAACGGGAAGAAAATCAGGTACCTCGTTGCCAAATCAATCTGGATGTCTTTGAGATTTTTCGTCAGCGAGAGAGAGCTGGCGAAGCCTCGAGCCTTATACATCGCCTACACGACAAGACCAACGACAATGAGCGCTGCGCCGCATCCACGCCTTGTCCTTGCATGTGAGCGGTACGCCATGTCTTTTCATTCGATACTCTGAGACCTTCAGGTGTTACCGTGCCGCAGCCACCAAATCTGTTGTCACCTTGGCTCCGAATGTACCACCTACGAACATACTCGACTTTCTCAGCCGGTGAAACTTGTCAGTGTTCAAAACTTATTCATGAAAAGATCACTAGACACATCAAAAGGTAGCTCACATAAACTTTCCAAGTACAGCACATCCCACAATCACAGTTCGATCTTCAACCTGTGATCGGAACAGGCCTCTCGACAGGTCAATGCAATCGCAGCATGAGGATGATGGTTTGATATGGCACGTTATGATTCATGGCCAGAACGGTGCTTTGGGCTAACGTTAAGAATGAAATGATACACACTTCGATGGAGGTTCGCTTAGGACCATCAAAGGCCAGTGCTTCAAGATCAACGGTAAGTCGTCCATGCATATGAGCTTATGCGACGGTCAAGTCATACTTCACTCTCACTCAAAAATAGCTGTTGCGCGAACTAAAGAAAGTCTATCGTTGGGTCGTGATGGGTGGTCAGGCTATCGACGATGCTGTCTTCGATAACTCATCTTCCTCCTACATCCAATGTCTTTTCCCACTTCACCAACTACACAGACTATAAAATGTTTTCCAGCGCTGCTCTCCTTAATCTCTACACTCCACAACAACACAACCAGCACTCTGACAGTCTAATCAACAACTACAAAACAACAGGTTCAACAACAGATACAAACCCAGACAAGAACAATCTTCAAATATGTCCTGGGCACCATTCTTCGGAGCCAACCCCGGCCGCTGGAAAGACCCAGAAGTCTACGGCCACGGACCTCAGCGACAGGACTCCCACGGCATGGGCGGCAGCAACCGTTTCTACGGAAGTCGATTTTCCCAGTGTCCGGCGGACGAGCGGTGGGATGGTACCATATCGCAAAAGGTCAATGGGGCAGGGCGGCGCCGTACGATAGGGCAAATGTAGGCAGGGTCAGCTATGCTGCCCGAAGGAATCAGAGGAGGATGGAGGAGGATTGGAGGGAAACTTATGGAAGGTAGATCAGTAGAGATCACTGGGGATCACTGGGGATTCAAGTGGCGTAGTTGAATGAATTAAATATCTTGCATGTGTTCTTTCTACCCTGATGGTGCAATGTGTGTTTGAGCAAAGCTAGCTGCTGAGAACTCGTCACTGTCCTGAAAGCTCGTGGTTGAGCCCTTGAACTAACACACAAAACGTTCATTGCGCCGAAGTTGACTGTTTCCCACTCGCAAAAGCTCCGCGCCAACCCTGCCATGAGTACCTCGAGTATGTACGCGCTGAATACTGAGCCCACAAGATGTACCCTGTTGACCCCTAGTGCTTTTTAGCGTCCCTTTGACAGCGCGAATATCGACTTGAAGACTTCGAAAGTCACTTGCGCCGCACCTTTCGTTGTTATCCACTCTGCGTACTTCTGAACAAGCTCAGCCTCTTCGGTCAAGTTGTCGCTGGGCAAGAGCAATTCCACAATACCATCTGACGTGTGGACGCGAGCGAGGTACTCGACCTTTCCAAGACTGTCTTGAGCGCCGGACTCATTGACCTCGGTAGGTGCGTTCCCGTTGATGACCGCTGAAACGGATTTATCGACAACGCTCTGTTTGGGCTCGACTATTTGTGTCGCGGCTGGCTTGCTGATACCATTTGGTAGACTTCCTATCTCCTTGGCCGCCTCTTGCGTAGCTGACTGCTTAGAATTGGTACGCTCGGTTGACGGATCTGTCTTGCGAAGCCCAAGAGCGAGCATGTCTACTTCGTCGGCTTGCTGTTCAATGGTCTGGGTAGGAGTCTCAGGGACAGGCTGGACCTTGCTGCGACTAGCACGTAGACTCGATTTGCCGATTGAAGGTACCAGTGGCGAAGCCTCATGACCATCAGTCGTGTCTTCATGCTCAACATCTACCATGGTCTCATCCTCATCCTCAGCCGGCTTCTGTTGCTTCTTGGGGACTGGTTCGGTGTGCTCAGGTGATACGGGTGCAGGATGATCAACATTCGCGGCAGTCGACCGTCGTGTAGTTCGACGAGTCGCCATCTGAGGGACTTCGTTTCCCATGCCGTTATTCGCCTGAGTTTCGGTCTCCTTCTCAGCTTCAGCTACTGCTGCAGCTTCTGTATTCTTCTCGATATCCACTTTGCGTGGCCGTCCGCGCTTCTTTGGTGGTCCTTGGTGGATCATGGCCTCGCTTTTGCGCTTGTTCTTTCGGTTCGAGTTTGGCGGGAATCGATCGAGATTTGACGCAATGGCCTCCGCTTCTGCGGCGAGGAAGAGGGATGCGGGTGAGGTATCGGCAGGAGGAGCATCTAGTCAAATTAGCACGTTCTTGCACGTTCTCAAAGCAATAGTCTCAAGCTAGACGTACCATTCAATTCCATACCATTCATAAGATGTCCTTCGGTGGGTTCGCTGAGAGAACGAATACTAGATTTGTCCAGGTCGTTGGCGGTGGTCAGTGCGGGTGCAAGAGCGATATCGACAGAAGAAGGCGCAGTCGCACCATCGGAACCTTCTCAAGTCAGCAACTGCATCAACCCAAATTTTACTGACGACATACTCTCTGGCGCGTCTAGCTCACCATGCGAGACATCCGCGGGCGACGATGGCTGGTCTTCCATGCCCTCATCTTCAACGTCTACTGTTGCAGGAGACGATCCTTCTAGTGGCGCTGGTGTGCTAGATGGATGCTCTTCCATGTCCTCATCTTCAGCGTCCGCCGCTACAGAGGATGATGTTTCTGCTGGTGCTGGGGTGCTGGACGGCGTTCCGTTTGCGGGTACTAGGTTTCGTTAGTGATACTTCAAGGACACAGTCAATTCTGTCCGCTGCCTTACATTTTCTACCTTTGCGCCTACCGCCAGTAGCCCGACGAGCCTTACGTGGTTTGCTGTCTGGCTTGGTGAGGTAGCGACCATTAAGACCGCGGACTTTACCATTTCCAGCCTCTCGCGCAACCTCAGCAGCCGCCAACTGGGCCATATCGTCGCTTTCAGGCATGAGCCCACTTTTGGACTCCTCGGATGGTACCTTCACCCCCTCAGAACGTAGTTCTTGAACAGAGGCAGAGCGGGCGCTGCCAGGGCCCTCCGAAGGTGAGAAGAAGTCTGTGATTTTCCGGTTAGCGAGGAAGTAAAGATTAGTGAGGATGGATTGAGGGCGAAGACTCCAGAGCCCCACTGGCTTGCACTCACCTGTGTACTTAGGTAGGTCGTCGGTTGACCTCAGATTTTGCTCCGCTTGCTTCTGTGGTACTGGCTGGTCCTGGGAATCGGACGGCTTCTCGGAGCCGGGGAGCACCTTCGACGATGCCTTGGTGCTTGAAGGTAGGGGAACAGGCGAGTTGGGGATTGGTAGAGAGAATACTTGTTGGCGTTGATGTCTATGTCGGATCGGTGGCTGACCAGCAGAGCCAAACGAAACGAATGATGAAGGCGCAGGACCACCTTGAAATCCGAATTGGCGCTCAGCAGTACTCGCAGACGAGTCGTCCGGACGTGCGATGTGTCCGTTAGTCACAGGTAAGCCACGCATTGGTCCGGGCATGCCAGGGAACCCGATTCCTGGAGCAGACTCGCCTCTCGCGTTGTTACGAACCGTAGAAGATGGCATCTCTTTCCACTTGCGATCGAAAAAGGGCCACTTGTCCTGAGCTTTGTTGGTGAGCGTTCGGACTCGACGGAAGGCGCGATCCAGCTGCGAAAAGCCCACCGCGGTACGAATTTGGCGTCCTGGCTGAGTAATGGGCTCGTAGAGATAGTGCTCCTTGATCCATATGGCCAGCTCTTGGTCATTTTCGGTGCTGCTCACGCTGAGTTGTTGGTGGATATCTTCCAGTGTCTTGAGGTCGATGATACCATCAACGTGATCTGGAATGTCCATGGTTGGTGCACTGTTGATGGATCTTATGTAGGCTGGGTAAGTTGAATCCATGTCGAACGACTATTTCAATGATGCCGAAAAGGTTTGCACGTGCGCACAAGTACCGGGAGTGGCTGAGGGAGCGCTGGAAGTGTGGAGGGCGTGATGGAAGAGAGAAGCCTACGACCTGAGAGATAGTTCTGCGACTGGTTCGACGCACAATAGCTGCGGCTCTATTGTTCGAGGTGAACGCAAGAGTTGGCGGTGAGAATTCTTTGATTCGCCGCGGTCGCCCGGCTGGACAGTAACCCGCAAAGCAGCGCACGGGAAAATTGTTTCCAAGTGTTCGTTGTCAGATTGGCATAGACACAGTTACTTGTAGTCGTCGTAGGGCTCGAAAAGTTGGTGGAGTTGATGCGCAGTTGGTGAAGGCGAGGGAGGCTTGAGCGACGAGGTTCCGCAAACTTCTGAGCACGGTTTCGCACCCAATCATGTGACTTGCGCTCCTTAGCCCCCGACCCAATAACAGGACACAATGGCGAACCCCACTCGACTGCGTCGATATGCTAACAAACGCAAAGACACAAATCAAAAGTAGTTCATAACATGTCGGGTGATGGTATGGTCAATGGTACACGAGCTTTAGGATGCAGCTGATATCTATCTCCCGAGGTCACCAGCAAGCAACAAAGCTTCATCTACAGTTTCTTTCAATGAATACGACTGCCGAAGACTTTTGCATTAAGGATGCTGTCGTAGAGTCGGCGATCGCCATAGCTTCTTCCTCTAGCCTTGGTGAACCTCCGGAAGACAGACTGATCTTGCTCGACGAAATTGCGACAACTCTTGCTGAAACACATCTATGTAATGGAGAGAATTACTCCGTAGATCTCGAAGTTTACATATTCATGATCACCGTCTTCTCGAATCTACGTACTGTTTGAGTTGGCGAGCATTTGCTTTTCCAATCTAACAACGCATACTGTGCGCGATGTGATGCACACCTTGACCAGGTCGAGCCATCACAATGCCAATCTCATCGGCTTCAGACTTTAGAGGTGATGATGATGTCTCGGCTGTGGTAAAGAGGAGTATGCCTGAGCTACCATATGAGGTGATAGCTCACGCGTTTGTTGTACATGGGTTAGACGCGCTGATCATCACTAACGCTATACTAACTCAAGCAAATTTATTTTGAGGTATGGTGAGAAGTATCTACCCGTGATCACCGGACACGCGCAGCATGATTCTGCTGTATACTGAAATGCAAGCAGGTCAGCAAGATGCGTAGCCTTGACAGCCTAGCGCCACGAATCCTTCACTGCACGAATGTATCTATGCTCAGATTTTATCAACAATGCAATTCAATGAGATTCAGCGCGTGGAAGCGTGCCTATGGTGAAGGCAACGAGTTGTCCATGACCGGGCGATTGAAGGGATGGCCGGATTGAGGCCGTCGGATGCTGACTCGCAATGAAAATGACAACAAGTTTTGATGTCGAAAAATTCGCATGTGCGTGCGAAAACACGGCATTTCTCTTTCTCAGAGATTGCAAAAGATCTGAGTTGTTTGCCGACGGAGTGTCATGGCCTCGCGAGAAGGTGCGACGGCGACTCATGAGGTCGAGCCACAAACGATGTCCCACCACGGACTCTGTCCACAACACTCACGAACAGCCATCGCAGACTTGCTAAAACACGTTTCGGGAACATCATACTGCAGCATGAAGATTGTGTTTGACCTCATTCGACCATGCATCGAGGAGCGATTCGGACGAGCATCGCATGGCACAAACAATCTCCCACCGCGAACTCCATCCACGACACTCACAAACGGCCATCGCAGACTTGTTAACACACATTCTAGGAATTTGGTACTGTAGCAAGAGATTTTCGACTTCATTCGACCATGCATCGAGGAACGCTTTGGAACGGGCAGGACGAGCATCGCAAGGTTGTGTTCATTACACACTCGATTTTCATTCACTCGCAGTACGCGACATTATAACGATGATTATCCGCTACAAAGTGAGCAAAAGCGAAACTTGATTGGTCTAAATCAGACACGACCAAGCACCGCATCGTGGTGTCCACACAACCCAATCCAGCGACCTCCGATCACAGTGCCATCCAAAGAAATGTCACCGTTCAAACTAAACACGACCTAGAATCAGATCACTAGGTACTGTCTTCATCCACCACTAGATCCTCCCCAAACACATTCAACCAGTCCATCAACCTCCCTCTCCCCCAACTCCTCCTCACACCCCGCCTCAACACACCACACCACCATCAACCTCGCAACCTCCACAAGCATTGGCCACGCCATACGCCCCACCTCCACATTCGCCGGCAGTACACACAAAATCATATCCTTCAAAACATCCACATCGCACGTCAACGCATCCACCGGGTCACGCAATCGACTCACCTCCACACACACGCGCCCCCACAAATCCAGCACGACCCTCCTCCAACCCATCCTGGTAAGCCGGTCGTTGACGGCTACTACGTCGCCGCCGACGTAAATGTATTGCTCGGCAGGACGTGGGCGACTAATCGCATTCCTCCTCGGCCTGCTCAAGGGAACGAGGCTTAAGTCGGGCATGGTGAAGAGCTCCGTTCGGTCCATTGGACATGTGTTCGCGTGCTCAAACCACTCTAGTATGCACTGCTGGCCGAAAATGTGGCCGCATGAGGGTATGAGAGTCGGCTGGTGTTCTGATGTGTATGGCTCGTGGCATATCGGGCAAGGCGAGGCGGCGCATGACGGGGAAACGGAGATGAGGGATGCGAGGAAGACTTTGCGGGAAGGCAGTGGTTGTGGCATTGCGAGGGGCTTGATGGATGCAGGGACAGGGGAGAGGGAGTACTTATGGGGTGTGGATGAAAGCGTCCATGTGGTTCGGAAAGGGAATGACGTGAGACATGTGACATGTGACTGAGACGTGTTTGCGATTCTCTTCGGTGAGGACCTGTAAGTTTCTGCGCTGTGCGGATAGTCTCAAGTGTAGATCGCGTGAATTTCCATGCAGCATTGGTCATACTCTGTCTATTATCCTCGCGACTCTGCCTAGCTCCTTCATGATTGATCAACATGCTATCCGCAACCCAATCCCGCATACATTTCATAAACGTGCCCGTCCACGTCCATTCTCCGAAGCTCGAAACCTTTCGTCCAAAACAAATATTCATTCGACCAAAAGGAAAGCATGCCAGTCAACTGCCCTCACCTGGCAATAACAGTGACCCTATAGCCGCCTGGAAGAGATCAGACCCGAAGTCAATCTCAGCCCCGGCAGCATACACAAAGTCACCTCGTGCCGCGGCGAGGCTGTCAACGGCGAGGCTGATCCGATGATGCGAAAAAAAAGATCAGTACAAACTCCTATGCTGCGCCACCCATGCATGCCTCCTAGACGCAAATGCTTTGCAGAATCGTGATCGAGTAGTTGTCGTCGTGTCTCACTGAGATCTTTGTCTGATATGTAGGCTGCGTTCGCAGCTTCACTTCTTCTTCTTGTCGGCGGCTCTAGCCTTCCCCTTCTTCACAGGCGACATTTGGGTTCGCGCACGGCTAGGTGTAGCCTTAACAATCTTGTTCTGAGCGTGAGAAGGCGTCTGCGCCGGCTGGTTGGTGTGCGTCTTCGTAGGCGACACAGACTGCTTGCTAAGCTTGTTCATGTTGTAAGTAGAAACGCCAGACGCGGCGCGACGCGACCTGCTAGGAGTCGCAATGGGGAGCCTGCTAGGTGGTGCAAGAATGGGAATGTTCGTGAGTTTCTTCGACGGATTGGTGGCCTTTGGCGGTGACTCCTGGCGCTTGGTCATGCGATTGGATTCTTCGTCTTCTTCGTCAAGCTGGCGGGTGGCGCGACGCTTCTTCGATGGTGACTTCTCTTGGGAGGATTCTAAGGGCTGCTCGTTGTCGGAAGGTGTTTCATTCTCCATGGTATTCATCTCTTCGTCAATATCGCTCAGGGACGAAGCATGAGAAGGGGTCTTGTCGGTGACTTGCTGTGTTGGGGCAGGCGTGGGCGCATCGGCGATTTTGATGATGGATGATGGAACTGCGACTGGGCTGGCATCGATGCGCTCGTTAGCAGGGAAACGATCGACTTGCTCGTTGTTGGCAAGTGGAGTTGTAGGAGCGATCGGCTCGTGCTCAGGAAGAGGTTGTTGCTCGGAAGCTTTCTCCTCCTTCAAAGTGCTCAATTCCGCCTCAACCGTCTCTCGCTGCTTGATTTCCTTCTCAACTTTCGATTGGAGCTCTTCCCGTTCGGCCTTTGTCTCTTCCGCAATCATGTCTTCAAGTTCCTTTTGTTCATTGACGGTGTCCTTGGCGAGTCGCAACTCCTCCTCTTGCGATTCAAAATTCATCTGCTGATCCTCATAATCGTGTCGCTGCTTGCTCACGAGCTTCTTAAGCCTGTTGCAGTTCCAGCTTCAGATCGTCCGCCTTTTTGAGCGCGGCATCTAGGTCTTTCTCCAGTTGTGCCGCATTCTCCATCGCGAGCTGGAGCTCTGCCTCTTGATCCTCAATCTTCTGCTGCTTCTTCTTCTCCGCAATAGCATGCTCCGATCCTGAGTTCCTAGTAGCGAGCGACTCTTGCAAGCCATCACGTTGTGCCTCCACTTGAGCGAGCTGGGACCTCAGCGCTGCAATCTCGGTCTTCGCTTGTCGCTTACCAGCTTGAACGCTGTTGGCATATGCGTTCTCAACCCCTCCAAAAGAGTGATGAAGTTATGTAAGAAGCTTCGCAAACTTCTGCTTCTCAATCTCCAGATCCTCCTTGGCGTCGTTCATGTCGCTCACTGCCCAATCCTTTGCCCATTGCAGAGCATAAACCTCAGCGGACAGACTAGGATCATCGACAATAGCTCGCAGCGTGTGTTCAGCATGGCCGAGCCTCTCGCTCACTTTCGCCTCCCTCTTACTCGTGCGCTCCAAGTCATCATGCGCCTTCGCAAGATCTGCCGCCAGCGTAACGTTGCTGCGTACCGCAGACGAGGCAATCTTGGACGCATGCTTGACCGCCTGTTTCCAGGTCTTGGGCTTCTGTCCAGGCGGCGCGTTATTCTTGAGCTTGTACAGCTGATGCATACCTACTGACACACCGTAGACGACCGCAGCGCCTACAAAGAACTTTAGTAGAACCGACACTTCTGGGATGTCCCAGCGAGGTCCGGCGTTCTTGAGGGTTATTGCATACATGTCATTCAAGTGGTTGGCGATGTGCGGAGGAAGCTCGAGCGGGGTAGGCGCCATGGTCTTCGCAGCATCTGGAACGATAGACTTTGCGGCGTTGTCGGCGACGGCACCGAGTGCAGTGTAGACGGTCTTGACGCGGGTCATCGTTGGCATAGACCCGGGGAAGGTGGGGGCGGTCATGAGGAGGGTCTTCGGGACGCCGTGGAAGTCTGTGATGTGGCTCATGTTTCCGGTCTTTGATGAATGAATGGGATGAGTTGGTGTAGGATGAGGGACTTGTGAGGGCGCGAGTGCGAAATTTGCTGAGTCGCGATCGCTCGAAACCAGTGGCGTACCGTGTCGCGTGGAAGTCGACACGATGTGCAAGTCTTCGAGCTAACTAGCAGGTGCCTGAAGGTTTTGGTGTGCAAATGTCTCGTATGAAAGCTGATTTTGCAGGTGTGGTGGACTCGGATGCTGAGGCAATGAGGCTCTTTACTGCGGCGAGAACGCGCGACAAACCCCAAAATATGCGGATAGCATTAGCGTGCCGAAACTGAGGTAAGCCGAATAGATAAGCAGTCATTCGTGAAAGCTTTGGAGAAAACTGGTAGTGGCTTGACGTCATGGGTGAATAGTGGTGATGTGGGAAAAGTGCGACCTCAAAGAATGTGCAACAAGGCCGATGAAGCGACACCAAGTGCGAGAAGTAGCATGCATACGGTATCCAGGAAAGTTTCAAATCATCGAAGAGATGCACTTGCCTGCGAAATGGAGATTTGAGGCCAGCAGGCTGAACCATGTGTCAACAGAGCATATGAGGACGTAAGCGGAAGGCATTCTGAATTGGCCGTGACACTGCAAAAAGAACGATGAGAGACCATGAAGTCGATCGACAGTCTAGTTTGAGACGGTATGTAGGAAAATGTGTACACAAAGAAAGATCTACGAACTGCACCAGATGATCATATCGCTTTTCCCACGGTAACGTCATGTACTCCTTATAGCTAACACGCTGTATACCTAACACGCTGACCAGCAGAAGCTTACCGTGCTAGAGATGGTAGAGCAAATGTCAGATATCCTCCGTATCGTCCGTAAAGTCTAGCATGTCTTTCATCCGCCTACACGTCAGCCTTCTGGCCCCACCACAGCTCGCACTCCTCGGCCTTCCATTCGTCATACTCGCCGGCAGCGCGCTCGATGACGGCCTGCTCAGCGGATGCTTGCCATGTCTTTGCGAGATGGCCATTCTTGAGGTCTTCCTTGAACTTTGCGACGTCGGTGCGGAAGCAGTCGTTAGAGAGATTGAACAGCCCGGGTCGCGTGTTGGTGGTCTCGCCCTTCTTGACCTTGTCGACCAGCGAGATGGTGACAGCGTCCTGTGGGAGCATAGACAAGAGAGTGATCTGCTGCTCAGCGCTCAAGCTCGTCCATGCTGCTGGCTCAAGGAGCATGTGGTATACGTCCGCTTTCCCGAGGCGGCTGGTGGAGTTGGTGGTGATATAGACGGGATCGAAGACCTTGCTTTTCGCTGGAACTTTCTTGGCTGCCGGTGCCTTTACAGGCGTTGCTTCCTGGAGGTCCTCGAAACGCTCAGGGGCTTTGCGGCTCCGTGAAGGGCGAGTGCTCGCCGGAGGAGGTGGAGGTGCAGCTTTCTTCACAGCAGCTTTCTTTGCCGGTGTCTTCTTCGCGACCGCCTTCTTAGGGGCATTCTTCTCCTTGGGTTGCGCTTTGGATGGTTTTGCGACCTTCACGGGAGGCGAGCCCTCTTCGTCGTCGTTTTCTCGGCCGCGCTTTTTGGGCGACTGTGGAGCCCGCTTCTTCGACATGTTTGGCTTGGGAGGGCTTGGTGATCGGACTTGGGCCATTTCTTCGTGGTCTGGATTTGAGGCTGTTGTTCCGTTGATTGGATTTGAGGCGGCTGTCTCGTCGACAGAAGCTGGAGCGGTTGTTTCGGTGACTGCAGTGGAGAAAGCAGTTGCGTCAGCTGATGTTGATGTAGTCGCTCCGTTGATTGAGATTGGGGCGGTAATTGCGTTCTCAGTGATGGGAGTCGCGGTCCTTGTAGGAGGTTCCAGAGAGTTTTGAATGGGAGAACTTGAGTGACGCGGAGGTGTGAACGGATCTACCAAGCTCGAGGGAGGCGATGAGAGCGGTGACGAGGAGAGCTCTTCTTGAGACATGATAGCGGTCTTTGTCGGTGTCGTGAAATTATGTGGTAGTTGATCTTGCGCTGACTGGCGAAGTGGTGATAGAGAAGGCGAATGTCTGTCTATTCTGGTCGAACGTGAGGAGCGAAATGGATGCCGGCTGTTGGAATATATTAGAAATGTGAATGAAGCGGTCTTATTGTAGGTGCACGAAAGTCGATGTACAATAGGATACAACGCGAAATGAGAGGTTTCTCACGCACAGAGTGGAAGCGGGTCAAGAAAAGCGCGCAGAAAAGGCGCACAATAGCAAGTGCCCGGCGCGTCGATACTCCAGCCACGCGATAGGCGGATCGTCATGCCGCGTGGAAGCCAGGTGAAAGAAAAGCTCAAGCTTACCGCACTGGTAGCGAAGACATTTTAACAAGTAAACCTACTCTAGTCGCCTTGAAAACTGTATAGCGCGACGGTATAGAACCACCGTATCGGTCTCGAATTTCCCTGGGTTCTTGAGAGTTGAACAAGTGGTATTTTTCGGAAACTTTTCTCAAGGCTGTAGCAAGTCGCGAAAATCGCAATCCTGGAGCTGGGTCATGCAGAACTTATCAGAGAAGTGGCTCAAGGGGTACTCCGTAGTTCTGGTAGAGGAATGGTTGGAAAATCAGGAGAACGAAAGGTAGTTCGTGACAATGTTGAGGAAGGATCGCTGAGCATCTTGACTCCCGTGCGGTCACGCCAAGCAGTACATCCGTGGTACGAAAGCGGAAGGCACCAGTGTCATTGGCGACCGACGATCCGAGACCACGTAGACGCAGAGACTCGAATAAGCGCAGTAATGTCTCAGTCAGAACTGTCGCATGTGAAGGTACGCGTTTGTGGATGTTCGATGGTGGTCCGAGCGCGGCAATCGTCATACGGATATTCGCGATCTGGCAGGAGTACCTCGACACGTCGCCCCAATTGCAGCACCCTCGGTACGCTCATATACTTTTGGTAACAGCTTGCACTGTGTATTGAAGTTTTACGCACAACCACAAACACGTTCCAAAGAGCGAGGGCGCAACGATGATCAAGCACACGATCATATCACGCCTTGATGGTCGGTACTTTCTATAGATACCACGGAAGAGAAGCTGACATGGCGACTAGGCCTCATTCTGACTGCCTCAGTCGACGATGAAGAGGTACTGAGACCTGTCTACTCCGATGCAACAAAGCTCATCGCGCCTAGACAAACAACGAGTTCAACGAAGTCAAGGGCAAGGTCAAGCTCGTCCAGCGCCGCCTAAACCGCAACTCGGAGCCACAGGCCAGCATAGAGAGCGGCTCCTACACATACCACTACCTCATCGAAGGCGACCTCTGCTTTCTCTGCATATGCGACAGGTCGTACCCGCGCAAGCTCGCCTTCACCTACCTCTCCGACCTCTCCTCCGAGTTCCAGCAGACGTACCAGGCACAACAGTACCTCTCGCCGTCATGTCGGCCGTACGCCTACGTCGAGTTCGATACCTTCATCCAGCGCACAAAGAAGACATACCAGGACTCGAGAGCCACGCAGAACCTGGACAAGCTCAACGACGAGCTGAAGGACGTCACAAAGGTCATGACCAAGAACATCGAGGACCTGCTATACCGAGGAGACAGCCTGGAGCGCATGGGCGACATCTCGAGCCGATTACGGGAGGACAGCAGAAAGTACAAGAAGGCGGCGGTGCGCATCAACTGGGAGTTGCTATTGAAGCAGGTATGTGCTAGCTCCTTGTCTCCACGGAGAAGATGCTGACAAGTCGCAGTATGGCCCCATTGGCGGTCTAGCCTTCATCATCATCGTCTTCATCTGGTGGCGCTTTCTTTAGACGTTTTGACTGTAGCTCTTTCAACCTTGTCCGCAACATATCCCGCCGGCGTGCAGGCGTAAAATTAGGCCCGCCTCGGCTGCATGCAAGCTTACCACAATACCCAATTTGATACTCAATTACTCAGTTGACTGTCCAGCATCAATAGATCACTGCCACATGGTAGAGATGCTGACAACGCTCGGCGGGACGCCTTACAGATTCGTAAGGTCTTCGACCAATCACACGTCATGCCGAACGAGCATTCAAGATCCACTGCTTCGGACAGTGAGCTAAGAAGGTAAGCATATCGACCTTTCACATGGAGAAATTGGTCGCATAGGCGAATCTCGCTGCATACAGCCCAAATGGGCGTCAGCTAATGCCCTCGCGACTAGCATATCCACCGCCTACGACGACTAGTCATCATGCTGGAGCATACTTCAAAACACCGCTGGCCTTACGTTTCTGCCCACAGCTCGCGCAGATGCACCTCTTCGTAGGTAGTCGGTCAATTAGCTAACGCTACTTTTCTTACCCCCGTCATGACCAATGACGCAGGGATACCATAAGTTGACGAACCTTGCTAGTGAATGCCAAGTCTAAGCCTTATGGCTGACCCTCTCATGTTTATCTGCTGGCGTTTGCATACAAGTAGGAGGGCCTCCAGTTCTAAACCGCAAAGGCATACTGCGGCTCGCCACACACCTCCCATTCTTCCAAACCCAGCATCATCACAACAATGTCCAAGCCCCAACTCGTTTTCGTCCCTGGCGCCTGGCACTCTCCCATCCACTTCTCGCCCACGACTAAAGCCCTCGAAGCTCTCGGTTACACTGTTCACGCAACCCAGCTCCCTTCTGTCGGATCCACTGCTCCACCCACAGACCTAACCCAGGACGTTGCGACCCTTCGAGCCCTGCTTGACACCGCCATCGCCGAGTCCAACGACGTGGTCGTCATCTGCCACTCCTGGGGCGGCGTTGTGACCGGCAGCGCGCTGGTCGGGTACAGCAAGTCTGAGCGCGAAGCCGCGGGAAAGAAAGGAGGCGTTGTGAGGGCAGGGTACATGGCGGCTTTCATGGCGGATGAAGGCACGAGTTTGACGGACATCGTTGGCGGTGCGGATCCATGGTGGTATGAGCGCAAGGTAAACTATCCCTCTTTCCCAGCCCTTCTGTCTTCCCCCATCCTAACGCAAATCCAAGCTCCCGCACCTCTTCTGCTCGGACCCCGCGCAAATCTTCTACCACGACATTCCCGAGGCCGAACAGAAGTTCTATATCAGCAAGCTGCAGTCGCACAGCACGGCAACCATCGACGCCAAAGCCACGGGCGCGAGCTGGAAGGTCATCCCGACGAGTTATTTGCTTTGCGAAGAGGACAAGGCGATTCCGAATTTCGCGCAGGAGAGTGTGATTAAGGCAGCGGAGGAGAAGGGCGCGGTCGTGGAAGTTACGAGGGTGGATGCGAGCCATAGTCCGTTTTTGAGTAGGGTGGATGAGACGGTTAAGTGGGTGAGGAGCGTTGCTGGGGAGAAGTTGTAAGATGTTGGGGTTGCTTTGGTGCTTTTGGTGTCTGAGTAGAGACGCATGTCAACAATTGCTCGAGATTGAGATTGGAAAAAAGGCTTTGATCGATTTGCGACGTGCGTACATTCGCCACAAACGCTTCTCGCACACCTTCACTCTGTCCGTCCGCGCCCTAGCCCTGCCCTGCCTGGTACCTCAGAACCAGAATCGAGACTGCCTGCACGCGCCATCTTTATTCCAGTGCTCGTATATAAGCCTAGTAGTTTTCAGTCTTCTCACCAATCCAGAACGCCTCAACTTGGTTCTGGCGAATTAGCCACGCTGGCATATTCGTAATAAACCTAAATTCAGATAAAGGTTTTCTCTAGAGAGGAATGAGCATATGAGGTTTTCAAGTTTTTTCGCTTTTTTTGTGGTTGATGGGGGTGGGGTGGGGTTCGAGGCTGCGGTAGGACGGATGACATGTGACAGGAAGGTTATTGTGATCTTTTTTGCTACTCGCTGGGTGTGATCATGGTACTGTGGGATGGGACTTGGGTGTCTTTAACATAGCATCCGGTCAACATTGCGCGAAGTCACTGGCGCAGTCGAGGTCGGCAAAGCGCTTGAGAGCAGCGCAGAATAGGGTTCGTGAGGGGAGTGAAGAGCAGCGAGGCGACGGGACGATGAAGATCATAGCGATAACCGAAAGTCAACAACATGGGCGTGGGTAACGGGACTGCGGGGAAATGTGGCTGTATGATAGAGTGGGATGAAATTCTGGAGCGGTGTTGGTATTATTTACTATCGTGATTCAGGTCCATTATCGTCGACTTTTTGCACGTCTTCATTGATACACAAGTGACATTGCTGTTGCAGCATCATGTAACGCGCACAGGTAAGCTATGGTGCTCGAGCAAGTAACGCTCCAAGTAGCTAAGATGCCAACATCATCCCTTCACCTCCATACCTAAGCAGACACGCCCTTCCAGCTCATGCAACGGCCCTCAATTGCTCCTCAGTTGCGAACGCCAATCGCAGATGTGCTATGATCTTCAATGCAGTCTCTCCCATGTTGCGGTCTTTGATACTGCAGCTTGAAGTACGGAACCGGCTCAGCGTAAGCTCGTTCAACGCCGCCGCTGTCCACAGCCTGAATTCTGCGATACGCATAATCCGGCCATTGGTGGCCATTCAGCATCTTTGACGGCTTTTCCTCGTCGATTGGTCCACAGCTTGGTTGCGCAGCGAACAATGTGAGGCATGAGTTGCGTGTTGCCATGTAAGCAATGACCTCGTCTGCGAGCTTTTGCGTACATGCTTCGCTTATTAATGCTTCCGTGGGGGTGATTCCAGAAGCATTGAAAGCAGTAGGGCGAGACTCGGCGTACTCGATGTGAGGGAGATTGAGCATGCGGAGGGTGTGCAGTGCTTTGTGTGAGGACAGCACTGTCTGTCTTTGAGTCAGCACGATCAAGGAGTGCTAGGATTGAGTGCCTTGAAAACTCACCAGCATGGCCTCGAGCTCAGTCGTGGCATGCAGTGGATCTGATTGGTCCGGACCAAGCTTGAATTGTGAGGCTAAATCGCGCGCTATGCCAAGGTGTGCCGGAGGCAGATTTATGGCCGCACAGTCAAGCTTTTGGCACTTTTCCAGTATATCCCGCATGTCTTGAACAGAGTAATAGCTAGTGACTCCGCTTGCTCCAGTACCCAAGACAACGGTGCGTAATGTCTTCGAATGTGCTAAAAGCCAGGCTTTGTCCAAAAGTGGCCAACGCTCAACCTCCAGATCGATGTGAACAAGTCCTACGCGACTCTTGAAGAATGATTCGATGCTCGAATAAGTCTGCTCCTTATTCTGTAGGTGTCATGGGAAGACTATGCTCACCCGGATCAAGGGTGCAGCACTCATGCACCCATTACCGGTGAACTCGGCAAGGTATGCAGAAATGTGCTCACACCGGTAAAGTCCCAGGCTCCGGAGGATTAGCAGCGTTGAAAGCTCCTAGAAATTGTCCTGAGCCCCGAAAGAGGTCAAAGTTGATCAGGCCGAGGTTCCACACGTGAGATAATCCGGCGTTCTCTTGATCTTGTGATGCAAGATGTTCCAGGCTGGCAAATATGTCGGAGTTTGATTGTATTTCTACGAGGCACAGGTCCTTGAGTTTCGACATGGTCTGCGCCAAGGATTTGAAGCCGTTGGCGGTTTCGGACGAGAACGCTTGATCTGTCGGTAACCAGAACACAAACCTCTTTACGGATGATAACGCGGGTAGGATCCATGCAGAAGTTGTCAGCCACTGGATCTGCGCAGGCACGCTCTCTTTTTCCATCGTCCACAGAGGAACTGCAAGTTTTGTGATGCGGCGATGCGACTGTAGCAGTAGTTGCGTGATCAACCAAGATGGGGCTACACTGACGCTGAACTCTTCAAGCCTGTCGCTTGGGATAGAGGAGATGATAAGTGCCAGGGTTCCTTCTTTGGCTGAGTCATCCGGACCCCGTACAACAATAAGAGAGCGTATATGCGGCAGGATACCAGAGCGTGGGCTGCATAACGTTGTGATCATAGGTTTGCTCGTTGCATTCAGGTTTACGCTCAGGCGTTCCCACATCATAGGTGCCTGTGCATCCCTCTCTAGGCGCGGCTCACTAGGCACACCGCTTGCTGGTCTGCACTGTTGGTGGACAAAAGAGCCAGCATTTGGTTCACGTTCTCTTGGTTAGTGGAACCAACTCACGGGGTGCGGACCTGCACGCAGTCAGAAGGGACTCAAAGGTGTGATAAGCATGGAGTATACTCACGAATGCGAGCACATTGCACACCATCTCCGGCGGGAGGTCCAAGAAGCTGACGCCTTGAAGTCGTTGAGCCATGTTTGCCAGTTTAGTGTTTGTGCGTTGGGGTCGATAGGTGAGGAGGCGCAAGACCGAGAGAGAAAGGTCCGGTCGAGAATCTTTGGCTGCCAAACAGTGACCAACGGTCCGTGCACCCATCTGCAAACGCCCGGTTGTGTTTTGCTCCTTCATTCCTAGCTTTGGTTCAATGCCATCAATTGTACTGATAGAGCAAGAGCATGAAAGTTGAGGCCGCGCCACGATGAAGAATAAATAATATATCTCCGTGCAACTTGTTTAGGTTCACCTTCAAATGAGTATGAGATCGTAGCCGTCCCAGAGTAAGGAGCCCAAACTATACTTCGTCTGAGATCTCCCACAAGCCTGTGAAATGTGTTTTTAGCACTCTGAAGGAGTCCACGGCAAGGCAGCTATCGTGAAATCACCGGATTCATCTAGCCCACATCCTTGCGATATGTGTCTCGGTTATATGTGGCCATTCGAGTATACTGCGGCGGCATCACTCTGGGACTCGATCGGCAGCTGTCTGGACCACCACTCGTCACCTAACAGCCCTCGAACTCGGTAGTAGCGTGTGCTGTTATGAGCCTGTTCCGACCAGGGTGAGAGGCCAGACACAGACGCAACCAATACGAGCACCTTCGGAGCAACGTTCTTACATCGTCGCTGCGTACATGGGATCATACTTCCATTGCGCTTGGTGGTGCACTTGGCTAGCACCCGCAAAGACGACGGTCCCGTTTGTACGGTCCAAAAATGAGCGTTACGCGTATGAAAGCAAACGAGGACCACAGTATCAGACAATGGAAATAGACATAATGAAGGGCTTGATTTGAATGCTCCTTTCTTTTTCTCGGTGTTTTCCTCACATCATGCTGACGCACCCTCTGCCTCATCCTTCTCCCATGGCTTTTTTCGCCGCGCTTTCACAGGCTCTGTGCCTTGGCCAGTCAGAATGGTGCTGGGTATCTCCTTGATGCCTAGGATTGGCTGCCCAGTTGTAATGAGCTCAACAATGTGCGCGAACGAAGTCGGATATGGGGCAGGAGGATCGTTCGAGTCCGCAGCGCCTGGCATGACACCACCTGAAGCTTCTGCACTCGATGCTGGCGGAGCAATGTCTAGCGGCGCCTGTGTGCCATTCGAAATCGGGGGCGTGGGTGGTGGTCGTCCGCGTGCATTGCGGTATGCTTTGTAGCTGTCAAAGTCGATGTTTGTATTGTACTTTCTGAGGTTTGTCAGCAGAATTACACAGTAAGAGTGTGATATTCGAGCATACCTGGCATAATAGAAGCATCGCGCCCGCAATGCTAGCTCGGCAGCTTGCTCTGGCGTGCTGTTGCTCCCTAGTATGGCACTCAGGCCGGACTGGAACTCGACGTCATCATCCCAGTTGTACCGCTCGAGAGCCTCGTATACGTCGTTCAACCCATCAGAAGCTCCAGCAGCGCTCATGGCGGACCGTGAAGGCAGCGCATTGACTGTGGGGTAAAGGTCGACGTCTGAGCGAAGCTCCACCGGGCAGCGGCGAAACGTTTGCCGGCGCTAATTGTGCCTTCACGCGAGCTCTCGTTTCTTCCTCATCAGCCCACCTCCACACACGCGCCCCAACATCGTCTTCCCTCTCCTCTCGATCTCTCAGCTTCTCGGTCTCTTTCTTTCTTCTTACAGTTTTGATACCCACTTTTCGCAGCCATGTCCGAGTTCATCGGGTCAGTCCAGCTGCAGCTTTCGAGCTCGAGCTCCCACTGACACGCACCGCGCAGATCTCGCATTTCACTCATCTCCAAGAGCGACATTCGGTCAGTCTCCAGCTCCAACGCACAAATTGGACGCGCTCACTAACGTTGCGCAGATATGTCGGTACTCTGGTAGAAATCAACTCAGAAGCCTCCACAGTCTCGCTAGACAATGTGCGCTCGTTTGGTACCGAGGGTCGCAAGAACGGCAAGGACGAGTACCCGCCTTCAGATGTCGTCTATGAGCAGATTGTCTTCCGTGGTAGCGACGTGAAGGACCTGCGCATCGAAGAGCCGGCGAAGGAAAAGCCCCCACCAGCAATGCCGCAAGACCCAGCAATTATCGGAGTGAGTCTCTCCTACCCTTCCCTCACCCTAGTCCGATGATGCAAAATTTTCGGATGTAAATCATTTAAACCACCGAGAGCGCAAAACCGTGTGGATATTTTCCGTTGCCTTCCTTCTGAGGACCCTACCATTCTTCGACCTTTCTTCCAGCCTCGTCAAGCTCAATCGCTAACACAAGTGTGTGCGCCAGGTACAGCAAGCACAGCCGCGACACGACAATGGCCCACAAGACCAGCGACAGCAACCGCCGCCAAACTTCCTACCACATGGACAGCAGTTCCCACCAGGCGGCTACCCTCCCTTTGGCGGTCCTGGCGTCCCTGGCAGCCCGTTCAATAACCGTTTTGGTCCCCAAGGTGGCTTCCCTGGAGGACCCGGACCTTTCCCAGGACCACCCGGCGCATTTGGCATGCCACCATACGGACCGCCTCCGCCAGGCTGGTTTCCTGGGCAAGGCTTCGGCCAGCCACCTGGGCCATTCTCACCTCAGATGCCCCCAGGCCCTCCCGGTCTTCACAACCAGAATCAGCCGCCGATGGGTCCACGGGGTCCACCGCCACAAGCTCCCCAGCCTGGCAAAGATGACAAGGCTCTAGGACAGACAAAGGTCGCCGAGGCAGACGGCGCGCCAAAGCCCGCAGAGCAGAAGCAGAGTGCGAAGCCAGCAGGAACAACGCCAACACCAGCCGCTGCCCGGAAATCTGCTCCACCACCACCCGTCGATTCGAAACCAGACGTCGCCGCCGCGCTCGCACCACCTCACCCACAGCCGGCGCAGCCCAAAGCACCAGGACAAAAAGGCGGTCGTATCGTCCCTGCTGTCCCCATTTCTAGTCCCAAGGTCACCAAGACTGCACCACGAGCCCAGCCAGCCACCACTCAAGCATCACAGCCTGCAGTGAGCGCAGCCCAACAGAATGCAACACAGCTTGCGAACGCTGCTGTCGCTGAGGCAATGGCCAAGCTCAACATTCAGAGTCGAGGGCAGGGACAAGCACAGGGGCAAGCACCAGTCTCAGATCCGTTGAACAACTTGGCGCAAAAGGTGGAGGGAATGCGTGAGCAGCAGAGCCGGCAAACTCGCCCCCCAAATGCTAGTGGCTTCCGTGGTGGCCGAGGAGGACGAGGCGGTCGTGGCGGACACCCGCAGCACCCAAAGATGGAAGTGCCCACCACCGACTTCGACTTCCAATCCTCCAACGCAAAGTTCAACAAGCAGGACCTCGTGAAGGAGGCCATAGCCACTGGATCCCCACTGGGCGATGCCTCCACTACCCCCATTGCAGACGTCATCAACCATGGCGACGCAAACGGCGAGACCGAAGACGTCGTCATCCCACCCTCCGCATACGACAAGGGTGCATCCTTCTTCGACAACATTTCGAGCGAGCTCAAGGACCGCGACGAGGCGAAGCGCGGCCAGGAGTTCCGGTCAGCAGAGCGCACGAAGAACATGGAGACGTTCGGCCAAGGCAGTGTCGACGGCTATCGCGGCGGCTACCGAGGGCGCGGCCGTGGTCGGGCGCGTGGACGAGGTGGCTTCCGTGGGCGAGGAGCTTGGGGCGGCCCACAGTTCGGACAGCAGCCTGCGGCTTAGGGAGCCGTGCAGCAATTTCCGCATCTGAGGGGATGAGCTACTTTCCTTTTTTGTCATGTCCGTCTTGAGTCTATGAGCGATGTGTATCAGTAGGGTTGGCGTCTTTCGAATAACGATGGGTTGGCTTGAGCGTGTATTTGTACAGCGTCGGAAAGCTCTACCAAAAGCTACGAGGCAGAGTACTTGGACTTGGTCAAGGGACGACCATCACAGCGTCGAACGAAACAATTGAACGTTCACTCACACATTACTTCTTCGATTGGAAAGCTTGATGCTCATGCATATTAACTATCGACTTTCGAGTCACTTGACAAGACCAAAGCTAAGCGAACAACAATGCCATGCAATTATATGTTATATGCAAACAAAACATCAGGGGTATATAGCAGATCCAACTCATCCCAACCAAAACTCCATATATACAAATCATCCCATCATCCCGTCATCCCAGCATACCAATCCCATCCCAGACCCCCCGTCATGCCATCATCCAATCCAACTCCGAAATACAACCAATCCCAATCATCATCTACAACACCGCCTCCAAAATCCTATCCTTCAACCTCTCCACCTCCCCCTCCTTCTCCCACAGCTTCCTCTGCGCATCCAAAAACTTACCCTTCCACGCCCCCGGCGCCGCATCCAGCCTTTCTTCCTCGCCGCTCTCGCGCGCATCCGCACTCTCAGCCGTAGCACTTAGTCCCTTAGCAAGCCACTCCCCTGACAATCCACCAAATGACACTGCGAAACTGACATCGAATGTCTCGCGCACTTCGCCGCCGGCGTCCTCGTCGTTTTCGTCGTCGTCGATGGGCGACTCGTAGCCGTCGCCGCCGACGCGGAAACGTATGCATTCGACTCTCCGCACGCCGCCTGTGGGGCCGAGAGTGCCGGGTAGGCCGAGATAGGATGCGATTAGTAGGGTAGAATGCGGAGTGGAGGATGTGGTGGTGTGTAAGGGCGTGAGGATCGAAGACGCGAGGTGTTTGGCTTCTGTGCCGCGTAGGCGCTTGCGGCGGCCGGAGAGAGGGGCGCGTATGAGTTCAGCTGCGAGTGCGCGGTTGAGGATTTCGAGGCTTGGACTTGGGGTCGATGTATCTGGGGATGTGTGTTGCGGTTGTGACGTTGGCGCAAGTGGTGGGTGCGAGCGCGCGGGTGTTTCGCTGGGCGTGAGGGTGCCGTGGTATGAGTCGGCTGCACTGCTTGGTACGGCTGACGAAGGATAGCCTGTGCTGGGCGTTATGTCTTCTTCGCCGTTCACAAGGACGGTGGGCGTCACGAGGCGCACTGGGTTCCCGACGATGTTGGGGACCTGTAGGCTTAGGCGCTGCTTCTGCTGTGGTATGTTGCCTTCGATGGATACGGCGGAGGCGGGCGTGGGTGGGAAGCGGAAGGCGTGTTCGATGGCTGGTGGGTCGGAGTGTGCGCGCTCGACGATCGGGGTGAGGTTGCCGGCATTACGGTTGATGTCGATGGCTGAGCCTTCGCGTTTTGTGGGATTGGCGGGGAATGTGACGAAGGGTCCGTCGCGGACAGAGCGATTGCTTGGAGGACGGCCTCGCAGCTTTCCGCCCGAGGAGCTGGTGTTGCTGGACCATGCTGAGGACACTGCAGGGCCGTGGCGCCGTCTTGAGCGAGGTTTTGCGCTTGAGGGTGTCACTGCAGACTGAGGCTCGTCGAAGAATGTATGAGCAGAATGTGGCGTGACTGCTGAGAGAGGATGGGGTGTTTGCGGGTCCGAGGTGTTGAGGCGCCATCGAAGTTGCTGGCCGGACATGGGAGAGGCAGAGTATGGCGTCAGGTTCTTCTGGCCCATCCGACTCGGTGCTGAGGCTGCGGTCATGACTGAGGACGGCGTGATGGTCGAGGCGGCTGTCCAGGGATCTTGTGGAGTGAGGAAGCCACCCATGTGGTCCGGGTGAGCGCTAGTGGGGTATGCTGACTGAGGCTGGAGGGCGTTGCCAAAGGGTATCGACGTGTCAAGTTGCGGTCTCTTTCGTGCAGGTGTTCCGTCATCCATGTCCATATCGTCGTCTCCCTCGTCTGCCTTCCTCCTCCCACGCTTCGGCTTGAACTTCGGGTCGAGTGCTCGGATGGCTAGATCTTCCTCCAGTGGCACCCCATCTCGTCCGTCTTGAGGGAACGGGTCGTGTGGCGGTGGTATCTGTAGGAAGTACGGGTGCTGCTTCCCAAGAAGATATTCGAAGAAAGCGTCGATGTGCATGGCGCGCATCCACCGCTTCAGCCGCACCGAGTACTGCTGCACCTTCTGCGTGCTCTGCCCCTTGTCCGTGTCTGGCGGCGCAACACCCAAGTCCAGCGCCAACTGCGTCCATGTCTTGATCTCCTTCGCATCGAACTTGCGTATCAGCTCAAAGAGGGCCCAGCTGCTGAAGGCATTGCCGTCGCTCTTGGGCGGTGTGCGGAACAGCTTCACCAGCTCGGTGGTGTCGGTGTCGGTGGCGAAGTTGGGGTTGCAGTACAGGATGAAGGTCGCGTAGGCATCGTCTATGGACTCGTCCGACACGTGACGGTCCGGCGCGCTGCGGTCTTCAGGCACATGCTGCCGGGGCTGGCTCGTGGGTGAGATGACCGGGAAGCGGGGCGAGCTGTGCGGCGGGGGCGTGTGGGAGCTGCGCGACATGTCGCCATAGAAGCCGTGGGCGAGGTGGTGGGCTTGTGCTTGTGCTTGTGCATGGGCGTGGGCGTGGTCAGGCTGGAGAAGGTGCGACTGATGGGGATGGGGATGGGGATGGGGCAGCGACGACATGGGCGCGTGTCCATTATTCCGCGTCTGGCTCTGGCTGGCACCCGTCCCTGTGTCCTGCTCGAGGCTCGGGTCAATTGGCGGGCGGTACTGCTGGTAGTGCGCGTCGTCGCCGTAGTCGACCTGCATGGCTGTGGGTAATTTGGAGGCTCTGCGCTGATCTCGCTGGCCCGTCAGCACGCCATGGATGCAAACAATTCAGTCGCGATGCCGCTAATCGCTATACCAGAGCATGCGCTATAGCTGGCCGTGGGTGCACGATAGGCTGTGCGCGTGTACTGTCACTCTTCTCTATGTCTCTCGAGGCCGCAGTTGTCGCGACCGAGTCCACGAAACCAGCGCGAACACGGCAAATGATAGGCTGCGGTGCGCCCAGCACTGTGCGCCGACCTTGAACGGGGGGACTGGGTCGTTCCAAACAAAACAACGGCGCTGGAACGCGCTATGATGGAGTCGCGCCGTCGACGTCTGGGTGGTATTTTGCGGTCTCGCAGCCTTTGGTCGCCAGTAATTTGGTGAGGTTATGGCGGGTCGTGCCTGCTGCTTTGGGGATAATTTGCCTACTTATGAAACTCCGAACATTGTGCTATTTTTGGCCATCTCTGAGATCCACACCCGTGTCACCCCCGTGTCGATAGCATCACCTTTCCTGATTCACCTGACTGGTCGCCACTGTCGTCGTCCGTCACAAATGCCTGTCCAATATCGACCCCACTGCTCGTATCGTGCCTATATCTGGGAAGGAGCGAACCAGAAACGTCTCTGACCTTGCCATGGATTGACTCTACCGTACCGGTGCTGGTTCTCTACGCAGGACAGGCATCGAAGAAGATGAGCCTTCAAGCCTGCGATGCAGCAATCAGGCTCCATGCTACACTATGCCAATGCCATCTCGACGTCACCCTTGAGACTCTCACAACTGCCAAAAGCATCGATGGAACGCAGTATCAGATGATCTCGAACGCAAAGTAGGCTTCGGATGAAGGTGCGTGACAGCCATACCTCGTGCTATGTCGCTCGAGGCGTGACTTTCATCATGGTTTGTTTATGCACAATATCTGGTCGCTCGCAAACAGCAAACTTGATCCATCGAATATGTATCGTGTTCAATCCCTCTGCCCTATCTTTGGTCACCCCAGAAGTTCGCTAGCATTGAACAGCTATGGCGAAGTTCAGTGGCCTCCCTATGGAGCTCAAGGAGATACTTTTCGCGTTTGTGAGTTACAAAGCCTTGTCCGTAGCGTGTGTTACCCTTACTGATCATGTCTTCCAGGTCCAAAATCCTCGTGACTAGAAGAACGGCATGCTCGTGTGTCAAGAGTGGAGAGCCAAGCTACCGCGGGTGGCATGGCGATACCTCCAATGGCATCCTCTTCGCATGGTCCCTCTTCGCATGGTCCCTCTTCGCATGGTCCCTCTTTCGCGAGAGTTTGGCGACAAATGCTTGGCGACAAATACCCAGCTGCGAGCTCCCTCAAGCACGTCCGTCATTACGACTGTTTCTCGTGTCTCATATTAGGCGGCATGGCTCCCGAATATATCGGCGCCCTTCAAGTGCTTCATGACGTTGGAGCAAAACTCCAAACTGTCATGACCCCACGTCTTCAGCAGCCGCAACTTCTCCTCGATCTATGCAAATTATTCCCGGATCTTACTGGACTCAGCTTATATGCGATCCGGGACGAACCTGGTATCGCCGCCGGTACAATTGTACAAGCGGGTAGAGCAGAGCTAGCACAAAACACCCAGAAACTCGAGAAGATAAGCACCTCGCTTCGTCGCGCATTCTGCTATCAAGAAACATTGCGCACGGCTGTCACACTCATCCAGGGCGCCCCAAGACTCATTAGTCTAACAGTAACCGACACATCAGAAGCACGCGAGCCAAGAACAGATGCATTGTCCGACATCGCGAACGTTCCATGGCTCAATCCGTCCAATCGGCCAGCTCACTCTTTGCGAAAGCTTGAGCTTGTCCAGCTCGACTTGTATGGGCGCGCTTTCCATCTCACGCCATGGTTGACCTTGACTCAACTGAAAACCCTGAAAATACAATCTTGCTTTAGAACAGAACCCTTCCTAAGAGATCTCGCGAATCTACTCCGTCTAGGTACCCTCATCAGCCTCGAGACATTCCACTTGAGGCCGCTCATTACCGATGCCGGTGTTCACGCTGCAATGGAGTCTGTTATGAACAGCTTCAAGGGTCTAAAGGACGTCTCGTTGTTTATCAATACATTGCCGCTACCTCGGCATCAATGTCTCGTTCAACACGGTTCGACGCTGACTAGTTTGATGGTCTGCAACCGGAACAACGATGTCTATGACTACGACGACCTCAATGCCATTCTCAGCGCTTGTCCGAACCTCACTCAGCTGGCGTTACACTTACCCGAAGTGATCATCGGAAGTGGCTACACCTGGGAGCAAGACTGGACATTGGAACTGAACCCATTCGAAGCGAGAAGCTCTCTCCACGCTAGTTTGGTAAGTATCTGAGGCATTCACAAGTCTCAACACCAACAAAAGGCAGTATGCTAACGTTTGTAAGGAACTGATTGCACGATGTTCCAGGCTCCGTGCACTGCGCATTTTCTCGACAATCTGCGATCCTTTCGGACTCATTCCAGGTGCGACCGCGTCCATGCCCAATAGCCTCGACGCAACGGAGTGCGCTGTCGCCCAATTTGTCCATCAGCACTTCGCGAACGAATTACTCCAAATCATGCTCACATGCAAACCCCCTTCACCACTCAGATATCTCCTCTTTGCTCCACGCGCCTCGCCGAGTTGCGTTGGACTGAAGACAGGGGATGCTAATGAACACAGGTATCCTAGCTATTTCTATATGAAGGAGACTGGGCACAAGACTGTGGGTATTCCGGTCTCGTTTCAAGAAGTGGACGGCGCGAGTGGTGTTACTATCTTAGATCAGGGAAGTTGGGTACGTTGAGCGGACCATGGCATGGTTGGGTGCGTTGACACAGATAATGTACAAGAATCACGATTCGCGTGGGATTAGGGGGATCTCAGCTTTACAGGAGTAGCGCTGCGTTTGGTTTAAATGAGCGATACAAAATTGCGGCAACAAGCGCTGCGCTATTGCAACTTAAGCGACCACAGACGTAGACCTGGCTGAAACGACATAACGATGTGTTCTGGGTTTAGTGCCGAAGGATGGGTCCATTGCCGAAGCATCGGGCCCGCAGTAGCGTGGAAATAGGTGATGCGCCGCGCCGGATCGATGTCAAACTCCCTTCACGATTGACGAGGTAGCCCGTGGAACTAGTTGTTTCATTGAGTTCGCAAGGGACATGCCACAGGGATGTTGGATCATACTATGGTAGTGTATGGTCCTCGCTGTCTAGGTAAGTCTAGAACTCGATGACTCTACCACATACCGAGAAGTCGTGATCCTCGCGGGAGCCGTAGGGCCTGACGACAGCGAACTCGGCCTCGGTTGTGTGTGTTGCCGACTTGTTGGGAAGGTTCTTGGTATCGAGCTAAGGTTACTGTTGCTCTCCGCTTCGAAAAAAAAGGCAGTGCGCGGCTGTCTCTTGTGTAGCTAATAGGATGATATGGCGATGCGAAGATCTACGACAGTCGTTGCGAAAATTGAGCAGCAAACAGCGAGCGTCGTTTGTGATGAAAGTCAAGCTCATTCCATGGCCGGCAGGATGACGAATCGTCACATCGGAGGTCGAATGTCTGGACAACCCGCAAGGAGCAAATCCACCCAATCCGTTCAGGAGCTTGAAGAGGAGGGTCGCCAGGAAGGCGATGCTAAAGGCGGCGAAGACAAGGCTCGCGAAGATGAGATCGGACAGAAAAAGTGGAAGTCGTGGTCAGCAAATGCAACATCAACCCCATTCCCAGACTTTGCCGCCCTACAACCCGCGAATGCCGGATCACATACGACATTCTCTACAAGCTGCACAACTCCGCCGTCGAAGCCGAATTCGAAGATGCGAACACGCCCGAGACTATCCCCTTCGTGCTGGACGCCTTGATAGTTGCAGTCGTCAGCCAGGCTACAAGCTGGAGCAACGCAAAACGCGCGATGAACAGCATGAAGAAGGTGTATGGTTTGATATTCGCATACGACAACATATACTCCAGTGGAGCTCAGAAGCTACAGGAAACAATCCGGGTGCGGCGGCCTGCATGTCACGAAAATAAAGATAATCATGTCTATCGTAGAAGATGTCAAGCGGCGTTACGGACGCTGGAATCTCGACCATCTTCATGAAGCCAGTGCCGAAGACGCGATGAAAGAACTCATGAGCTATAAATACATTGGACCGAAGTCCGCGTTTGTGTTGACGGGCTGGTGCTTGAAGAGAAATCGGTTCACGGTTGATACTCACATTCTTAGTATTGCGGCCTTGTGGGGTCGGAGACGGCGGGAGGCTACGCGTGAGAAGACTCAGTCGCATCTAGACGCGGTCATTCCGACGGAGTTGAAGTTTAAACTTTACTTCTTCCTTATTCAGCACGGGAGGACTTGTCCTGCATGTCGCGGAGGGAGTAAGGGAGGACAGCAATGTGAGGTTCAGTCGGAGGTTAAGAAGCAGCTTGCTATATAAGCCGATATTCTAGCTCTTAACTTATCTTATAAATCAGACGTATCTAGCAACCTTTTTACCTGTGCTGTAGGCCTACCCCTACTAGCGTAGAACTAGTAGATATCTACTAACGTCTTAGCGTATAGATTAGAAAGAATCTACTTACTAAGCCTAATATAAATAACCTAAGTTATTCCACCAGCGCGTGGGTCAACCCAGCGCGTGGATCAGCCGATTTTACTAGTAAAAACAGCATTTCTTGGCACTGCTATCTTAACAACTACTAGATAGAATTCTCTAAAAATTTAATATGTTATTCCTGTATACATAAGCTTCTATACTTGAAAATCTTAGTCTTATAGTACAATTAGTTCCTAAGATAGTAGCTGCAGACCCCTGTAATTTGGATTTTCCTTGATAGCTCCCTGCTTACGTGAGCTAGAGCTTAGAAATTCTAGAATAAT